>JAEIGA010015045.1_pt1 | contig 11780 bp, 12 predicted proteins | sample 9270691 | NCBI WGS metagenome assembly JAEIGA01 (sample SAMN17057246, study PRJNA624740) | gut metagenome | biome: biome; isolation source: fecal sample | host: Bos grunniens | place: China: Xizang | collected 2019
GTTTTGAACGCTTCTCCGAGAAGATAATGAACGAAGTACGCCCGGGCATACCTTTGGCATAACTCATGTAATCCTTCAACTCGTATGAGTACATATGACGGTCGGGCAAGAAACCTTTCTCGAGCAGCACATCCTCAATACACTGAATTTCAGTAAAATAGGCAACTGAGTCAGTGAAAGCCATTGAGACGCCCAAGACATAGACATCTGTCGTTACCTCTTTCTTTGCCTTTTTATCATCATCGCCCTTTGCAATGACAATACCTGGCAATACCAAACATATAAGAAGAAGTATTGAAACTACTTTTTTCATATCCTTTAAAACATAAATATTTGCGAAGATACTAAAATATTGACACTTCTAAAAGTTTATTACAACTTTTAACAACGAAAGGAGTGATATAAAAAAACCGGGCTGCACTGTAATGCAGCCCGGAGCATAACTTTATTATCCCAAATAAGATTTCAGCAATTTACTGCGCTGATTCTGTTTCAAGCGACGAATTGCCTTTTCTTTGATCTGGCGTACACGCTCGCGTGTGAGGCCGAAACGATCACCAATTTCCTCGAGTGTCATCTCCTGCATACCAATACCGAAGAACATCTGGATAATCTCCTTTTCGCGTTCGGTAAGAGTTGAGAGAGCACGATCAATCTCACGTGACAAAGACTCATTCACCAACAGATTATCTGCCATTGGAGAATCATCATTTACAAGTACATCGAGCAGACTGTTATCCTCGCCATCAACAAAAGGCGCGTCAACCGAAATGTGTCGGCCTGATACCTTTAGCGAATCTACCACCTTATCAACCGGCAAGTCAAGCTGGTCAGCGAGTTCCTCGGCCGATGGACGGCGTTCATTCTCCTGTTCAAATTTAGAGAACGCTTTTGTAATTTTGTTCAACGAACCAACCTGGTTCAAAGGCAAACGTACGATACGCGCCTGTTCTGCCAATGCCTGCAGAATAGATTGTCTAATCCACCAAACAGCGTAGCTGATGAATTTGAATCCACGCGTCTCATCAAATTTCTCTGCAGCCTTGATGAGTCCAAGGTTACCCTCGTTGATCAAGTCGGGCAGACTCAATCCCTGGTTCTGGTACTGCTTTGCCACAGACACCACAAAGCGCAAATTAGCTCGTGTCAATTTCTCAAGTGCACGGCGGTCTCCTTTTCTGATTCTTTGTGCCAACTCCACCTCTTCTTCAACGGTGATGAGTTCCTCTCGACCAATCTCCTGCAAATACTTGTCAAGCGAAGCGCTTTCGCGGTTGGTAATACTTTTAGTAATTTTTAATTGTCTCATTTTTTACTGCGATACAATTTCAATCTGCGAAATTATAAATTCCTTACCTTAAATACAAATTTTACAAGTTAAATGTTACAAAAATCACCGAAAAAACCGGCTTTTGCATCAAAACTACCCAAAACCAGACATTGACCATATTAAACACCTTAAAACATACCACCGCCGTGATATCCTACGGGTGAAAGTAGAAAGCACCCGAAATACTTTGGCAAACAATGACGGTTAAAGCAGAAAAACGCCAATATTGCCTGTCAATGAGCCGGGTTGGCAGCGACGCAAAAGCCGGTATTGAACCAACATCTACACCACTATAGAGTATGATGAACGCAAAATATCACGGGTTTCACTGTTAATAAAAGTTAAATAGTATTCATTTTTTCATTTCTATAACGAATTCATTTGATTACGGCACACATAGAGACACCCTTTTGCACTATCTTTGCAAAAGTATTACAGGAATAATGACACAACAGTCGGACAGTCTGTCGCCGTTGCTTCAAATGCAAAGGAGGAAAGTCCGGGCAGCACAGAGCACTCCACTTCCTAACAGAAAGCCGCTTGTGAAGGTGGAGTAACGCAGAAGAAAATAACCGCCCGCAAGGGTAAGGGTGAGAAGGTGGGGTAAGAGCCCACCGGCCGTGCAGCGATGTACGGGCCGTGCGTCTTGGAGGCTGCAAGTTCATGTAAACCGGCGCTTGAGGGTTGCTCGTCCGAGCCGGAGGGTAGAACGCTTTAGCCATGTGGTGACATATGGTATAGATGAATGACAGACACCCCGCAAGGGGCACAGAACCCGGCTTACAGGCCGACTGTTTAACAAGAGAGGGCGACTTCACAGTCGCCCTCCCATTTATTTTCGCTCATTCCTCTTTGATCAATATATCTGTATCAACAGCAATCCCACCGCAATTGCCACCACTGTGGCAACCAATCCCGGCAACATGAACGAGTGATTCAGTACCCACTTGCCAATGCGCGTGGTACCGGTGCTGTCAAAATTTATCGCAGCCACCAATGTGGGGTAATTAGGAATGAAGAAGTACCCGTTCACCGCAGGGAACAATGCAATGAGCATCATTGGAGATATAGCCAAGGCTATGCCAAGCGGAACAATTGCACGCACAGTTGCAGCCTGGCTGTAAAGCAGTATCGACATCGCGAACAACGCAAGGCCAAACAGCCAAGGCATATCGTTCACGGCACTCTCTACCGCGCCTTTAAGCTCGACAATATTTCCATTTATGAATGTATCACCCATCCACGCAATACCGAATATTGCCACTACCGCCTGCATTCCGGCCGAGAAGACACTACCCTTCACAGCCTTTACACCATCGGTCTTTGTCAGCAGCAAAATGAGCGCGGCAGTAGCCAACATCACCATTTCAATGATAAACGGCATGCCCAGTCTCTTCTTCTCCACACTCTTGAAATAGAGTTTTTCACCACTCTCGACCTCATCGGCCGCATTACCAGCAGCCTCATCAGCCGCCGCGTTTACAGCAACCTCGTCCAAGAGAGCCTCATCAACATCCACAGTTTCAACGGTAGCATTGACCTTTTGCTCAACATAGACCTCATTATCGAACGAAGGGCGCAGTTTCTCTATAGAACCGAAAAACACAACGACCAGAGTTGCAACAAAGAAAAGCGCGACCGAGACTTTAGCCTTTACAAGCGATTGCACATCGGCTGCCTGCACCCTGCTTTTATCCACCAATCCGGCAGCGACACGGCGCTTGTATTCGGGGTCATCGACAAGTTCCTTACCCACTCTCATGGAGAAGAATGCTCCCACAAGCACACCTATCAGTGTTGCCGGCACGCTAACTTTCAATATATCGAACAAGGTAATGTCAAACCCGGCAAGCATTCCAAGCAATGCCACCGTAGCAGCAGAGATGGGTGAAGCCGTAATTGCCTGCTGCGATGCTATCACCGCAATTCCAAGGGGACGCTCAGGGCGTATTTTCGTTTCTCTCGCCACCTCCGAAATAACAGGCAGCACCGAATAGGCAACATGCCCCGTTCCGGCAAGGAATGTAAATGTATAGGTAACCAACGGAGCCAGAATAGTAATATTCTGCGGATGCTTGCGCAACAAATGCTCGGCCACCTTCACCATGTAGTCAAGACCGCCCGCAGCCTGCATACATGACGCCGCAGCTATAACGGCCGCAATCATGAGCATTACATCCACAGGAGGCGATGTAGGCTGCAACCCGAACACAAAAGTGAGCAGAGCGACACCCAATCCGCCCATAACACCAAGACCGATACCACCCAGACGCGCACCTGCCACTATGCATGCAAGCACCAGAAAAAGTTGCAACAATAACATACTCCTGTTTGTCTATATCTCCTATAACAAAATCAGAATACAGGTAGTTTATATATGAAACCTATTGAAGCATTCTGTGTGCTGTAATTGCTTTTGTTGAACATGAGAGCCTTGTCGGCATACAGATTTGTCTGTCCTGTAAAGACACAGAAAAAGTGCAGGTCCGAATCGTGCATAGGATAGAACTCAACTCCGGCAAGATAATTCAAGGCAGTGCGATAGACTCCCTTTGAATAGCCATTGCCGCCCTCGAGCATACCAATCCAGTCATATGTACCCTTGACAAAGGCATTCCATTTGGGATGGAAACGGTAGTTCAATTTTGCAGCTACTGCACCATACATTGCATTATTCACATTATGGTTGTCCTGCAAGCCGATTATTTCAGTCATCATACCCTTACGGTCAATATTCTCAATAGAACCCATGAGATCGACATACATATTCCATTTAGGAGAGAATGTAAAGAGGTTACCGAGTGCCACATAGTACATATTGCAATCCTTGGTCTCGTTCATCACAGATACCGAATAACGCGTCTGCCACAAGCCATCGAACATATTCGCGTTCCAACCCAAAGAATAAACGAGCGCCATACGACGCACCTCTATACTATCTCCATAAAACTCAGTTGCATCCCTAGAATTACTGTTCAGCACCTGGAATACCATCTGTTGGCCGGGAGTAAAATTGTATGAAGCTGTAAGACCCGTCATGAAGATATACTGGTGGGTAACAAGCTCGCTGTACTTATATATGTCAATAGGGTTGGCATCGAACTCGAAACCACCATATGCAACACACTGTCTTCCAAGGAAGAACGAGAGACCCTCTGTCGCCTTTATACCGACACCGGCTATGTCTATTGCGAGTGGCAAAGCATCAGAGCCTGTTGGTTCATAACTTTTATTCAGACGCTGACGCCACCTATAGGACAACCTGTCGGTCAGTTGACCTTTCACTTCAAGACGCAACTGAGGAACCTTGAAAGCACCGCCGGCAAAGCCATCCACACCATTCTGATTAAAGCCGGTATAGAGGCCTGCCTGCATATTCAGATACATATTGAACTTATCGTTCTTCTTTTCAATGTTGGTAACGCGCTCAAACAGTGTTTTCTCACCATCAGCCCCATTCGCATTGCCGTCAGTACCCTGTGCCATTGAAGCTGTTGCAACAAGTGACAGAACAGCCCAAAGTGTGTTTTTCATTTTCATAGAAATTATTTTAGAAATTGTTAAAATACTTTTGAATCTCTTTCCAATCGTGCGTCTTGGTAAGGGCAAGCATCAGCAGAATGCGCGCCTTCTGCGGATTCAGACCCCAAGATGCCACAAAACCATACTTCGCATCTTCAACCTCGGCGTCAAGCGTTGTCGCGCCGGTGGGCACGCGTGATGAACGCACAACTATCAAGCCCTTCTTGCGAGCCGTCTCCAGCGCAGGGAACACATTCTTATGGATATTACCATTACCCACACCGGCATAAACGATACCCTTGTAGCCACTCGCCACCATGGCATCTATAGCCTCACGCCCTGCATCGGCATATCCGTAAGCGATACCGACCTTCGGCAACTCCTTCAACCTTGAGACATCAAAGTAAAGTTCGCGTGTCTCGTTATATACACCACCCTTGTGGACATAGTGCAACGAACGCTCCTCGGAGACCGGTCTATAATAGAACACCTCGCCATTATTCACATAACCCTCGGCACCGGCGTTAGGCGACTGGAAAGTCTCTACACTTGTTGTATTTGTCTTTGTAACATCAGCAGCACCATACACTTTGCCATTCATGCACACAAGCACACCACGATCCTTTGATGCTGCTGAGGCAGCTACAACAACCGCATTGTACAGGTTTGCAGGACCATCGGCACTAATGGCAGTCGAGGGGCGCATTGCACCAACAAGCACCACAGGTTTCCCACTCTTTACCACAAGGCTCAGGAAAAACGCAGTCTCCTCCATGGTGTCGGTTCCGTGGGTAATGACCACCGCATCTACATCGTTGCGATGCAACAATTCGTTCACTCTTGCAGCCAACTTGAGCCACACAGCGTTGCTCATATCCTGTGAACCAATGTTCACCACCTGCTCGCCCTCAATATCGGCTACATTCTTTATAGCAGGCACGGCATCTATCAGCGTACCAATGGCAACCTGACCGGCCGTATAGTTGGACTTTGTTGCCGAACTTCCCGAACCGGCAATTGTTCCGCCAGTCGCAAGGATATACACCTTGGGCAGCTCATTGGTATGAGCAAAACCCACAGCCACCACCAAGAAGAGAGCGGCTGTCACAGTCACAAATCTTTTGAACATTGTCATAACATCAAATTTTAAAATAACCTATCCTTTAAACCGACAAAAGCCAAAAAGGTTGGGACAGCAACATTTTTTATATTTCCCCAAACGCGGGCACTCCCGTTCGGGAACAGCAATGGACCTCACTGACATCTTGGGATTTGCCCCGAAACAAATTCGCTCCCTAGAATATTGACTCACTTGTTTCCGTAGTCAAAATCTCAAGTGCCTTTATGCCCATTACCGAATTACCCTTGCCATTCAGGCGCGGACTCCACACCGTCACGGCATAGCGCTGTGGGTAAATGGCAGCAATGCCGCCGCCCACGCCACTCTTTCCGGGCAAGCCCACAAGATAAGAGAACTCGCCGGCCTCGTCATAGAAACCGCAGGTCTGCATTATCGCATTCATTCGCTTTATCTGCGAACGGGTAAGTTCAATACCGGCATGGCTGAAGCGGCCACGATGGTCGGCAAACGCAAGGAAGGCCTTGGAGAGTTCCTTGCAGTTCATTTCAACCGAGCACATCTGGAAGTAGAAACTTAGCACCCTCTCCACATCGCATTCAATATTCTTGTGATACTTCAAAAGATTTGCAATCGCCGCATTAAGATAACCCGTCTCGCGCTCCGACAGCGCAACCTCGTCGTTATACCCAACCGTCTCGCTGCCGCACAGTTCGCGCACAAATGCCAGATACTCCTCCTCGGGGTTCTCGAACGATGTGAGCATAATATCCGTCAGCACCAGCGCGCCGGCATTTATAAAAGGATTGCGCGGTATTCCATGCTCCACCTCAAGCTGCACAAGCGAGTTGAAGGCTGTGCCCGAAGGCTCCTTGCCCACCCTTGTCCACAGCGATTCCCCCTTCACGGCAAGACACATGGCCAGTGCAAACACCTTTGAGATACTCTGAATTGAAAAACGCACATCGGCATCCTTAATCGCGAACACCTCGCCCTCGACATTGCTTATGCACATGCCAAAATGGGCAGGGTCAACCTTCGCCAACGCCGGAATATAATCGGCAACTTTGCCCTCGTTCGAGAGCAGCTGCACCTTGGCGTAAATATCCTCAAGTAATTTATGATAATCCATAATCTACATGTTTCCGTATGTACCCAATTATCCATTGTACATATTATTCTGCGAAGATAGTTTAAAAATATTATTTTTAACAAAAATATGGAGCTATAAAATTTGCCTTCTCGGCACGGAATGATATTTTTGCAACACAAAAGCAAAGAACGACCATGCCAATAATTGAAATAACCACCCTTGACCACCCCGGATGCGAACTATTCGGCACACTCACCGAAGCACAGTTGCGCCGCGAATATGAACCCGGCAAAGGCATCTTCATTGCCGAAAGCCCAAAGGTAATCCATGTAGCGCTCAACAGCGGCTACCAGCCTGTTGCCTTGATGTGCGAACAAAAGCACATCACCGGTGATGCCGCTGCAATCATTGAAAAACACCCCGACATACCGGTTTACACAGGTAGCCGCGAATTGCTGACACAGCTCACAGGCTACACCTTGACACGCGGAGTACTGTGCGCAATGCAACGCCCCATAGAGCCACCGGTCGAAAAGATATGCCGTAACGCGAGCCGCATAGTTGTCATTGATGGAGTTGTCGACACCACCAACATTGGTGCCATATTCCGCTCGGCTGCAGCATTGGGCATTGACGCCGTACTGCTCACACGCAACTCATGCGATCCCCTGAACCGCCGTGCAGTGCGCGTCTCAATGGGCAGTGTATTTCTTATTCCCTGGAGTTGGCTCGACGGTGGCATCGAGCAGCTGCATGCACTGGGCTTTGCAACAGCAGCAATGGCACTCACCGACAATTCCATTCCAATTGATGCCCCCGTGCTCACCACCCTGCCCAAGATGGCAATAATCTTGGGAACCGAGGGTGACGGTCTCCCCGCCGAGACCATTGCCAAAGCTACACATGTAGTGCGCATACCAATGTCACACAATGTCGATTCACTCAATGTCGCCGCAGCTGCAGCTGTCGTTTTTTGGGAACTGAGAAACCGCGACAAGTAAAATCTTTAAAGGAGGTTCATTTGCTTTTCACCGCACAAATCACTAAATTTGCGGTTGCTATGGAGAATTTCGAGATACACATATTAGGATGCGGTTCGGCACTGCCGACAACGCGACACAATGCAAGTTCGCAGATTGTAAAAATAGGCAACAAGCAGTTCATGATCGATTGTGGAGAGGGAACACAAATCCAACTGCGCAGGAACCATATACATTTCTCGTTCATAAACCACATTTTCATATCGCACTTGCATGGTGACCACTGTTTCGGGCTCATAGGCCTCATATCCACATTCGGTCTGCTTGGACGCACAGCGCCCCTTCACATATATGCCGATGCAAAACTCGAGGAGCTGATGAAGCCACAAATCGAGTTCTTCTGCAAAGGGATGCACTACCCCGTATTTTTCCATAACATAGACGCGACCAAGCATCAAGTGATATACGAAGACAACACCATAACCGTAGAATCCTTACCACTGAGACACCGCATGCCATGCTGTGGTTTCCTGTTCCGCGAAAAGCCCAAAAGGCGTCACTTACTTGGTGATGTCGCAAACTTCTACAATATACCGGCATATATGCGTCAGGCCATAAAAGATGGTGCAGACTACACTACCTCCGAGGGGGAAATCATACCGAACAGCAGATTGACAAAAGAGGCCGACCCGTCACGCAGCTATGCTTACTGCAGCGACACGGCGCCGTGTGACAACAGCGAGATACTGAAAGGGGTTGACCTGCTATACCACGAAGCCACTTTCGCCGACAGCGAAAAGGAGCGTGCCGCACAGACTTTCCACAGCACAGCACGCCAGGCAGCACAAGCGGCAAGCGATGCAGGTGTCAAGAGACTGCTCATCGGGCACTACTCATCGCGCTACGAATCATTGGAAACACTGCTCAACGAAGCCAAGGAGGTATTTCCAAACACCATAACAGCCACAGAGGGAATGGTTGTGAACATTTGACAACACGGCTAAACCATTTGACATCCCAACATTCAAAGCCAGCATATGCCATAAGACGACATTACCGTGACAAGAAAGGAGTACAATGAAAACATCATCATAGCACAGCTCAAGGATGACAACCTGAGAGCCGGTGCATTCTCCGCCATTGTCAAGGAGTATAGCGAGAACATATATTGGCACATAAGACGCATGGTATTGGTACACGATGATGCCAACGACATTGTACAGAACACTTTTGTCAAGGCATGGATGAACATAGACAGTTTCCAGGGAAAGTCAAAGATCTCGACATGGCTTTTCCGCATTGCAATAAACGAGGCGCTCACATTCCTGAACAAGAACCAGAATGCACTTGTTTCACTTGACACCCCGGAGGGTGCTGTTGCCGAACAGCTTGAGAGCGACACTTTTTTCTGTGGTGACAAGGCCGATGCCATGTTTCAGGAGGCCGTTGCACGCCTGCCCGAAAAGCAGCGCCTGGTATTCAACCTGAAATACTTCAGCGAAATGAAATACGAGGAGATGTCCAAAGTTCTGGACACAAGTGTAGGTGCACTGAAAGCATCATATCACATAGCTGTAAAAAAAATAGAAGAATATTTAGGCCAAACAGATTAAACCATCGGCAAAATATTCTATCATATAAACAGAATTCGAATTATGGAAAATTTGGAAGAGAATAAAAAGAAGGTATTCACCGTACCCGAGGGCTATTTCGAGCAGCTCAACAGGAACATAATGGCGGCAACTGTGGGAAACAGCACACCAGCCACACGCCGCAAGCATTTTGTACTTGGAAAGTTTGCCCGTATTGCAGGGTATGCAGCAGCCGTTGTACTGTTGATTGGTGTGGCAACCACACTGTTTATACCCAACAAAGAAGCCGACAACACAACAGTTTCAGCTATAGCAAGTGAAAACATTGACGATGAAAATGATTACATCGACAACATTTTCAACAGTTACGACATTGACGAGTACACATTTTATTGTTACTTGACCGACACCGATTACGAATAACAACTATTTACACCAAAACAATATGAAGAAAAATCTACTGACATCACTACTTCTGTTTTTCATAGCAATAACAGCAAGCGCACAGGAGCAGCAAAAAGGCAGGCCCCATTTCTCGCCCGAGGAGTTCCAGGCAAAACAGAAGGCGTATATAACAGAAAAGGCAGAATTGACACCCGAGGAAGCCGAGGCATTTTTCCCCTTGTTCTTTGAGTTGCAGAAGAAAAAGTTCGACCTTGAGCGTGGTGCACGCAAGGATTTCAAGAAACAGCGAAACGAACAGATGACCGAAGAGGAGTGCCGCAAGTTCGTGTACAACATGGCCGATGTAAAAATTGAGATTGCAAAACTCGAAAGAGAGTACGCCGACAAATATCTCGAAGTGATACCAGCGAGCAAGGTGCGCAGGGTGCAGCATGCCGAGAATTCATTCCAGCGCGACCTGATGAAAAAGATGATGGAACAGCGCGGAAACAAAAAAGCAGAATAAGCGAATAAAAAAATACAAAGAGGGTGACCCAAAAGTCATTTTGCAAAGAGAGTAAACCCTGCCAGAGCATATTCTGACAGGGTTTATTTGTTCTTAAACGGGGCTTTTGGGCCAGCCCCTTGTTTCTTGTCAAATCATGGTGTAATCCAGGTTCTCTTTTTCCCCCGATTAGGAACGGTCACAAAACTAACATCCCCGCTTCTTTGCCTCATTCCACAAGGCATCCATCTCCTCGAGTGACATGTCGCGCAGGTTGCGTCCCTGCTTTATGGTGTTCTGCTCAACATAGTTGAAACGGCTACGAAACTTGTTGTTTGTCTGTTCCAATGCATTGTCGGGGTTGACACCATAGAGACGCGAAGCATTCACAAGACTGAACAGCAAATCGCCGAATTCCTTTTCCATCTCGACAGCATTGCCCTTCTCCATCTCGGCCTCAACCTCGGCAATCTCCTCCTTCACCTTTGCCCACACATCCTCTTTCTTTTCCCAATCGAAGCCCACATTTGCGGCCTTCTCCTGCATGCGGTAGGCCTTTATGAGCGACGGCATGGAATTGGGCACTCCACTCAACAGACTCTTGTTGCCATCCTTCTCGGTCATCTTCAACTGTTCCCAGTTCTTGCACACCTCGCCGGCCGTTTCGGCAACCGTCTCGCCAAAGACATGCGGATGACGATAGATGAGTTTGTCACATAAACGATCACACACATCTTTCATGTCAAACTGTTCCTTTTCACGGGCTATTTTTGCGTAGAAGGCAACATGCAGCAACACATCGCCAAGTTCCTTGCATATGTTCTGCGTATCATCGGCAATCAGTGCATCAGATAGTTCAAAACACTCCTCAATAGTATTCGGTCGCAAGCTGCTGTTTGTCTGTTTCCTGTCCCATGGACATTTTTCACGCAGTTCGTCAAGAACATCCAAAAAATGTCCAAAAGCTTCTAAAATTTCTTCTCTACTATGCATAACTGTAATCTCTATTATGTCACAAATTTAAACCAAAACGATGAATTTGGAAACTATTATAGACATTTTGCATCGGCAAAGACCATTTTCATATTTTTTTTGCCTCATAAATAATAATATTTTAATAATAAGGATTAACTTTGCAATTTGGAAACATCCTAAATTTGGAATAAAAATATAAAAATCAAAATACTATGAGCTTAGCAAGCACTTACATACCCGCAGAGGTTGAGGAGAAATGGTACGAGTATTGGTTGAAGAACAACCTTTTCCACTCGGAGCCCGATGAGAGAGAACCATACA
>JAEIGA010015046.1_pt1 | contig 11779 bp, 11 predicted proteins | sample 9270691 | NCBI WGS metagenome assembly JAEIGA01 (sample SAMN17057246, study PRJNA624740) | gut metagenome | biome: biome; isolation source: fecal sample | host: Bos grunniens | place: China: Xizang | collected 2019
GGTTGCAATTAGCATGCTTTTGCAAAAGCATATATCCTTTTTTTGAGAAGAAGTGCCCCTTTCGCTAAAGCATGCAGCAAAAGGTCAAGCGTCGCATAGCCGCAGGTTATGCCGCTTGGGTTGCGATTAGCATGCTTTTGCAAAAGCATATATCCTTTTTTTGAAAAGAACTACCCCTTTAGACGAACTAATTCCGGGCAGACCGTGTGTCTGCCCGGAATTAGTTCCATTGACTTTTGTGTAACCCTAATTGTTATACCTATTGAAAATGGTTGTAATCCCTTTATTTCTTGAGTGTGAACTCGAACTTCAAACCACCACCCGGGCGGTTGGTGACATTTATGCCACCGCCGTGGAACTGCACGGCGTGCTTCACAATGGCAAGTCCAAGCCCAGTGCCGCCCATTTGGCGTGAACGCCCCTTGTCTACGCGGTAGAATCTCTCGAACAAGCGTGCCAACTGTTTCTCCTTGACACCACAGCCATCATCCTCAAAACATATCTTGCACAGCCTTCCATTGTTCTCAACCAATGAAATATAGATATTCTTTCCACCTGAGTAGGCAATCGCATTCTCCGTGAGGTTACGGAATATTGACCCGATGAGCGATGGATTACCTTTGACAATTACTTGCTCATTAAAATCGGTGTGCAGTGTAAAACGTTCATCTTCGGGCATAATCTCCAGTTCTGCAGCAATCTCATCAATGATGTTGTTTATATCTACAGGCTCCTTGCCTATTAGTTGACTGCCATCTTCCATGCGTGTTATGAGCGATACATCGCCAAGCAAACGGCGCAGACGCTCGTTGTGTGTATAGCATCTTTCAATAAGTTCCTGACGCTTTTCTTCGCTTAGGTTTATACCCGAAAGCAGTGTCTCAAGGCATACTTGTATTGAAGCCACAGGGGTCTTCAGCTCATGGTTTATGTTATTTGTCAGTTGTCGTTTGAGCTTATTTCGCTCCTGTTCAGTTTCATAGCGATTGACACGTTCAATATCCTTACCAAGTTTTCGGGTAGTAAAATATGCAACGATGCTCATTATAAGCGTGATTGAAATCATCACGGCAAGGAACGACCAATCCGCTTCGAGCAGATCTTGCAAGGTACTGGAATAGGGAATAGCTGTGCGTACAATCGCTCGTTCACCTCGTGTCGCAGAGTAAAAATATTCACGTCCATCGCTTGTCGAATGCCTGCTGATATTATAACCGGTGCCATTGACCAACGCATCGGCTATTTCAGGGCGTCCCCGGTGATTATCGAGCGAGTCGAGCGATATGGTGTTGTCGTAAACAACAGCCCCCGAAAGTGTAATGATAGATACTCGCAACTCATCAAAAGGCTTGTCGTGTGTGGCAATATACTCTTCAAATGGAATTCCATCTTCAACCGTTGTGAGCAGATGGCGATTGTATTGTTGCAATTGTGCATTCAGAAATTCCGACTTGTACTCTTTTTCTCGGATGTATTGGAATCCAACAAAACAAAGTACCATTGCCCACGAAAAGACAATGAGTTGCAAAAAAAGTCGCTTATGATGTGATATTTTAGTCTCTGAAACCATAGCCGAAACCAGAACGTGTTACAATATATGAACCATATGCGCCAATCTTTGAACGCAGGCGGGTTATGTTCACATCGATGGTGCGGTCGAGCACCACAACCTCGTCGCTCCATACACGGCTGAGAATCTGTTCACGAGAACAAATTTTGCCACGATGCGAAATAAGATAGGCCAGTAACTCGAACTCCTTGCGGGCAAGCTTTACCTCTTCGCCATCAACAATGCAACGTTTGAATTCCAAGTCAAGTTGCAAGCTTTCGACCTGCAGGATGTTTGGTTTTTCGCTTGTCGCGCTGTTGCCTTTGTGCCCGGCAGTGCGTCGCAACACACTCTTTACTCTTGCAATCACGTTACGCACGGTGTAAGGTTTCATGATGTAGTCGTCGGCACCAATGTTCAGCCCCATAATCATGTCGTCCTCGCTGTCGCGCGCTGTGCAGAAGATGATGGGTACATCTGCCGTTGTCACATCGGCTTTCATCATCTTTGCCATCTTTATGCCACTTATCTCGCCCATCATTATGTCAAGGAGTATAAGCGAATATGACTTTAAATCGTATGTCAATGCCTGCTCGGCACTGAATGCAATGTCAACGTCATAACCCTCGTTTTCAAGATTCAGTTTCAAAACCTCACACAGAGTCTCCTCGTCATCCACTATCAATATACGTTCTGTTGCCATATACTCATATATTATATTATGTTGCAAAAATATGGAGAAAAACCGAACTTGTGATTACCTCAATTAATATTTAATAAAAATGTAACATTTATCACTGTAACAACCTTTCAACCGCTTCTTAACCTTTATGTAACATTTATGAAACCTCACGTCCATACCTTTGCCACCGAAAAATTGAAAGGGCAACAAATGCTATTGTGAGAGAAAGCATGCATCTCAAGCAGCGGTATATGTTCTCTGTATGTATAATTCAAAGAAACAATTTAAATGACTATGAAAACAAAATTCATTTTTGCAGGTATTTTGGCCTTCATTGGTTTGACTGCTCAGGCACAGGAGATAAAACAGGAAGAACCTAAGTGTAAAGCAATTGTCCAGGTGTTCGGAAATTTGAACGCAGGTTTCAGTGGTGGCAATGCGAATGTAGGGTTTGATTTGGAGCGAAGCTACATCGGTTACGAATACAAAATCGGTCAAGGATTTTCTGTAAAAGGTGTAATGGACATCGGTAAGTCCAATGATGTCAGTGACTACCAACGTGTTGCATACATCAAGAATGCAATGGTGTCGTGGAAGACCGGAAAACTGACATTGAACGGAGGTCTCATCTCAACCACTCAATTCAATTTTCAAGAGAAGTTTTGGGGATACCGTTATATAATGAAATCTTTCCAGGATATGTACAAATTCGGTAGCAGTGCCGACCTTGGTATCTCTGCCTCATACAAATTTGCCGACTGGATATCGGCCGATGCTATAATTACTAATGGTGAAGGTTATAAAAAGATACAGAAAGGCAATGGCTTCAACTATGGTCTGGGTGCAACATTGACACCTGTTAAAGGCTTCCAGATACGTTTGTATGGCGGCTTTAACGACAGTGGCGAGAACGGTAAGGCCGGAGTGGTGAATATGGCGGGCTTTATTGGCTACAAGAACGAGAATTTTACCCTTGGTGCAGAGTATAACCATATGCTAAATGCTTCCGGCAAGGTGGGTAATGACCAATTCGGTTATTCGCTATTCGGCTCGGTGAATTTGCCAAAGAATCTATCATTGTATGCTCGTTTCGACGATTTGTACTCGAAGGATAATTGGAATATATCAAAAGATGAACAGGCCGCTATTGTCGGTGCTCAGTTCAAATGCGGAAAGTATGTAAAGATAGCCCCAAACTTCAGAATTAACATACCAAAGGCCGATGGTGCCGAAAACAACTACTCTGCATACGTAAGTTGTTACTTCGGATTGTAAAATAAATAATGTTTAAAATTCAGGATTATTATGAAAAAGATTTTTTCGTCAATTATGACATTGGCAGTTGCCCTTGCTTTTACAGCTTGTGGCGGTAATTCAAACGATGCCGGCCGTAAGGCCCAAGAACTCTCGGGAGCAGGTGCGACATTCCCCCTTCCTTTCTACAACGTAGTGTTTGAGAACTTTGCTCAAGTAAATGGTGATGTCGTTGCATACGGAGGTATCGGTTCAGGTGGCGGTGTGCGTAACCTGCGCGACAAGATTGTAGATTTTGCCGGTAGTGACGCTTTCCTTACAGACAAGGAGATGGCCGAAATGAACCCTGTAATCCACGTACCTACCTGTATGGGAGCTGTGGTCCTTGCATTCAATCTTGACGGTGTAAGTGAACTCAAGCTCTCGGGCGATGTGATTGCCGACATTTTTGCCGGCAATATCAAGATGTGGAACGATGAGCGTTTGGTAGCTCTTAACCCTGATGTAACACTTCCTGCAGAGGCGATTATCCCGGTGTTCCGTTCCGACGGTTCTGGTACAACATTCGTGTTCACAGACTATCTTGCTAAAGTCAGCCCTGTGTGGAAAGAGACTTTTGGTGCCGGCAAGTCTGTCAACTTCCCTTCGGGGCAGGCTGCAAAGGGTAATCCCGGAGTGGCAGGCGTCATAAAGCAGACCAGGAACTCCATTGGTTATGTAGGCTCGGAGTATGCATTTGCGCAGAAGATTCCATACGCAAGAATCCGTAATCTACATGGTGAATTTGTTGAGCCTAATGCTAATTCTATCTCTGCTGCCGCTTCGGGTGAAATACCTGCCGATACTCGTTGCTCAATCACCAATGCCGATGCTGCTGGTGCATACCCAATCTCAACTTTTACCTGGATGATTATCTACAAGGAACAGAACTACTCCGACCGTAGTAAAGAACAGGCTGCAGCGACGCTTGACCTTTTGCAGTATATCCTCTCTGACGAGGCACAGAACGTTACCTCTGAGGTACACTATGCACCGCTTCCTGCCAAGGCAAAGGAACTCAGCCTGACAAATTTGAAGACCGTCACGTTTGATGGTGTAGCAATATTGCAATAACAGATAACTATGAACGATAAATTATATAAAATCCTATTGTTCGCAGTTGCACTGATAATGCCGATAGTGTGCGGGGGCGTCGTTTACGCCCTCGTCACTGATGCCTATGAAGCATTTGAGTATTTCGGATTCTTCAAGTTCCTTACCTCGTCGGAGTGGAACTATACCGAGGGAGCGGAGCAGTATGGAGCGTTGTCCTTCATTACGGGTACGCTGATGACCACGCTTCTTGCCCTTGTATTCTGTATTCCATTCTCATTGCCCGTCGCATTGTTCGTGGGTGAGTATTTCAAGGGAACAAAGGTGGCGGCGGTGTTAAGTACCGTTACCGATTTGCTTGCCGGTATCCCCTCTATCATCTACGGATTGTGGGGCTTCTACACCTTGCGACCAATTATTATGGCACTCAATATCTCGCCACAAGGCTCCGGCATACTCACCGCCTCGTTAGTCTTGGCAATTATGATTATTCCCTATGCTGCATCACTCAGTGCCGAGTTTATCAAGATGGTGCCAAATGACTTAAAGGAGGGTGCATATAGTCTTGGAGCTACCCGTGCCGAGGTGGTACGTAAGGTGGTTTTCCCCGTTGCAGGTTCGGGAATCTTCTCATCCTATATTTTGGCGATTGGTCGTGCATTGGGCGAGACGATGACCGTAACGATGCTTATAGGTAATACGAACAACATTCCCGACTCGATTACCTCTACGGGAAATTCTATGGCATCGATCATTGCCAACCAATTCGGTGAAGCTGATGGTTTGAGACTCTCATCACTTATTGCTGTCGGTTTGATTCTCTTTATCATAACCGCAGCAATCAATATGGTGGGAAAGATAATGATTAAACGAGCAAGAATTGTGTAATATGAATAGATTAGGACTAAAAAAACGGTTGGCTAAGAATAAACTGATGCTCTGGGGCGTATGCCTTTTTGCAGCCCTCACAGCCGTTCCGCTACTTGCAATATTGGGCGAGGTGCTGTTGCGTGGTTATGATCAGTTGTCGTGGTCATTCTTTACCGAGCCTACACCAACGGCATACAAGGCTATGAAGGCTCTCGAAGCGGGAGAACCCATACCGGGTGGTATAGCCAACGGTATTATAGGTACAATGATTATGCTCGGCATGGCGGTTGTTGTTGCTGTTCCCGTGGGTATTTTGTGTGGCGCGTACTTGGCAGAAAATAGTAAAAACCGCTTTGCTCAGGCCGTCAGCTATTTGACCGACCTTTTGCAGGGCACGCCATCTGTTATTATCGGTATCATCACCTATATATGGGTTGTTGTCCCAATGAAGGGTTATTCTGCAATTGCCGGCAGTGTGGCACTATGCATCATGATGCTTCCGCTTATTATCCGTTCCACAGAGGAGACCCTTAAAATCCTCCCTGCATCGCTCAAAGAGGCTGGATTGGCGTTGGGTGGCAACAAAGCAAGAGTAATGATGAAAGTGCAGTTACCCGCCGCCTTCGGGGGTATCTTTACAGGTGTATTGCTTGCCATATCGCGCGTGATCGGCGAAACGGCTCCGCTGATGTTTACTGCACTCGGTTGCTCGCTTATACGTTTCTCTATCGATAAGCCAATCTCGGCAGTTCCCCTGCTCATTTGGGAGTTCTTCAACGATCCCAATCTACAGGAGCTTATTTGGGGTGCATCCCTCTTCCTCTTGTTATTTGTACTTACATTGAACTTGTTATCAAAATATCTTGCTAAAAAATGGAATCAGTAAAACCTATATTGGAATTCAAGAAGACTTGCGTATCATACACCAAGCAAACAATGGCCGTAAAATATGTGTCGGCAGCCATTGAGCGAAATACCATCACGGCTATTATGGGGCCTTCCGGGTGCGGTAAATCGACACTCCTGCGCGCAGTGAACCTGATGCACAACCTCTATCCGAACATCCGCGTTGACGGTGAAATATTGCTTAATGGTGAAAATATCCTTGCGATGGAGCCAATCGATGTCCGCCGCCGTGTGGGTATGGTATTCCAGCGTCCTGCACCGTTCCCAACAATGAGTATCTACGACAATGTACTGTCCGGATTTGCATTGAACGGTATCAAACTTTCAAAGGCCGAGAAAGATGCAACCGTTGAGCGTTGCTTGCGTAGCGTTGCCCTTTGGGACGAGGTGAAGGATGTACTCAACAAAAAAGGCACATTCCTCTCCGGTGGTCAGCAGCAGCGCTTGTGCATCGCCCGTGCCTTGGCGATGAAACCCGACGTGCTGTTGATGGACGAGCCGACATCGGCACTTGACCCCATTGCGACAAAGCATATCGAGGAGCTGCTTCTGGAGTTACAGAAAGAGGTGACTATCCTTATCGTAACACACAATATGGGTCAGGCAAAGCGTATATCCTCAAAATCGATGTTTATGTACTTGGGCGAACTTGTTGAATATGGCGATACCGAAACTATGTTCAATAACCCTGTTGATGAACGTACAAAGGCTTATTTGACTGGCAAAATGGGGTAATCATTTCTATCTTTAACCGATAGATAACATGGTTGTAATATTTTTGAAACATATTCAATGCTATTTTGTAACTGAAAATTAAAATCTATATGGGAATATTACAACTATTTACACTTTTGGGAGCATTGGGCATGTTCCTTTATGGTATGAATCTTATGAGTTCGGGCCTTCAGAAGGCTGCCGGTGACAGGCTGCGCGGTTTTCTTTCAGCCATGACATCAAACCCCTTCAAGGGTGTGATGACCGGTTTGGGAATCACCTCAATCATCCAGTCATCATCTGCCACAACCGTTATGGTGGTGAGTTTTGTGAATGCGGGATTGCTTACACTCACACAGGCCATCGGTGTTATCATGGGAGCGAATATCGGTACAACCGTCACAGCATGGATGGTGTCGTGGTTGGGGTTCAAGGCAGATATTTCAATTCTTGCCGTGCCGTTGATGCTCTTTGGTTTTCTCTTTTCAAATTCAAAGAAGGATAGCCGCAGGAATATTGGTGAACTCATTGTCGGTTTCAGTTTGTTGTTCCTTGGCCTTTCTTTCATGAAGGAATCTGTGCCCGACCTGCGCCAGACACCCGAGGTGCTCGAGTTTGTCACCGCATGGTCGGCTCATGGCTTTGGTTCGGTGCTGCTGTTCCTTGCATTCGGTACCGTGCTGACACTTGTTCTGCAGTCCTCATCGGCAACAATGGCCATAACACTCATCATGCTCAGCATGGGGTGGATTCCGTTCGACATGGCCTGTGCAATGGTTCTCGGTGAGAATATCGGTACTACAATCACGGCAAACATTGCCGCTTCTGTGGGTAACACTCAGGCAAAACGTGCCGCAATGTCCCACACAATCTTCAATCTCTTCGGCGTTGTTTGGGCATTGATGCTGTTTAAACCGTTTTTGAAACTTGTTGGTTATATCACAGAAACTCTCTTCGGGTTGCCCAATCCGGCGGTTGCGGGATTTACAGTTATCGATTCGGCATCGGTCGAGGGAACTGCTGCGCTTTATGGCTTGTCTATGTTGCATACTCTGTTCAATACTATCAATACCCTGTTGTTGGTGTGGTTTACACAGTGGATCGCAAAAGCTGTAAGTTGGATTATCCGCACACCCGAAAATCAGGAAAAAGAGGTGTTCAAACTCAAATATATCTCGGCCGGCCCTCTTGCAACCCCCGAACTATCTGTTGAACAGGCATTTGATGAGGTTATACATTTTGCGCATATTTCCAAGAATGGGGCAGTGTATGCAAAGAGCGCTGTTGAGAATGCCGATAGTGATAAGTTTGAGGAACTGCGAAATAAACTCGTGAAGTATGAGGAAATCTCGGACCGCATTGAGTATGAGATTGCAACGTTCCTCAATGGCGTGTCGGCCGAGGAGGTGAGTGAAAGTACCTCGCTCAAGATAAAGGCAATGTACAAGATTGTGGGAGAACTGGAGTCTTTGGGCGATTCGGGCGAGACAATCAGCCGTATACTTTCAAGGAAAAATATACACAAGAAAAGTTTTGATGCAGCGGCGCTCAAGAACCTGAATACGATGGCCGATGCAGTGCTTGCGGCATACGATGTTATGATTGAAAATCTTGAGGCAGCCCACAAGGGAACGCTCGTCGATATTGCAAATGCCTACAATGCCGAAGAGCGTCTCAATACCTTGCGTAACAATATCAGGGATGCCGTGATAGAGGAGATGGAGAGTGGCTCCGGCAACTACCAGACAATGGTCTATTACATGGATATAATGAATACCTATGAACGGATGGGAGACTTCATGATAAACATATCACAGGACCTTGAACGTGCTTTCGCCAACAGATAATTGTTGAGCACCATTGTTTTAGGGTATCGCATTGTTCTTTACATTCGATAAAGGACAATGCGATGTCTATTTTTACTTTCTCACTTTTCTTAAAATCTTTTAAAGAAATGATATGAATATTAAATATAAAGTTTTAACTTTGTAAATTGTTGTAGTATGTCGTAAAAATGGAAAATATTGCGTTTTAAAAGTGGAAATTCAAATTCCGTTTTTATGGCTAACTTTGCAAAGGGAAAAACAACTGATACTGTGGTTCCTGTAAGGAATAATTATGGAATATCTCCAATGTGGCCGATATTGCAAATTCAGATATGGGATTAAATAAAAACTTTATATAAATTATGGAAAATAAGATTCAGGAATTGACCGAGAAAATCTATGCTGAGGGCGTGGAGAAGGGTAGAGCCGAAGCCGACCGTCTTGTGTGCGAGGCAAAGGAGAATGCTGCCGGAATTGTGAAGAAGGCTCAGGCCGAGGCTGAGGCTATTGTGGCTGCTGCCAAGAAAAAGGCTGAGGAACTTGATGCGAATACCCGTTCCGAGATTAAACTCTACGGTGCGCAGGCTGTTGGTGCATTGAAATCAGAGATAGCCACTGTGGTTACCGATACTATTGTGAAAACCGCAGTTAAGGAGGCGCTCGCAGGCGACTCTGTAAAGGCTATGCTTGTGAAGATTGCCGAGCGCTGGAACTCTGATGAGGCTTTGGTTATCTCAACAGCCGAGGCCGAGGAACTGAAAGCATACTTTGCAAAGAATGCGAAGGCATTGCTTGATAAGGGCGTAGAGATTAAACAGGTGAATGGCTTGAAAACTCTCTTTTCAATTGCTCCCGCAGATGGTTCATACAAGGTAAATTTCGGTGAGGCTGAGTTCGAGGCTTTCTTCAAGTCATTCCTCCGTCCACAGATGGTAGAACTGTTATTCTAATTTACAATACCGATTATAATGGCTAACTACTATTGTCAGGTAGCGGGTTTGCCCGATGTTGCATTTGACGGCAGCAAGGCGGCTTTCACGGTGGAGCGTTTCAGGGACGAACTCTATCCCGCGCTTTCTGCCCGTGATGCAAAATGCGTCGACCTGCTTTTCCTCTCAATCGACAATGCGAATATTCTTGATATTTTGAAGCATGGCGAGGAGGCAAAGATTGAGCAGGCCGGTTGCTACAGCAAGGAGGATTTGTTGGATATCATTGCCTCGGCAAAGGATGGCGATGCTCCAAGGAAGAATGTTCCATCCTACCTGTACCGCTTTTTCGATTATTATTTTGCCAACGAGAACAACGAGAATATCATCTGGAACGATGTGTTGAGTGCATATTACTATGACTATGCGACAACTGTTTCAAATAAGTTCGTTGCTGGTTGGTTCGCTTTCAACCGCAATGTAAACAACATACTCGTTGCATTCACTGCACGCAAGTATAGAATGAACATTGCCGATGTTGTTATTGGCGATGACGAGGTCGCTTCATTGTTGCGCACCTCGGCGGCACGTGACTTTGAACTCTCTGGAATGCTGGACTATTTTGAGGCTGTGCAGCGCCTGAGCGAGAACGGTAAGTTGCAGGAACGTGAACATCAGCTCGACGAGTTACGCTGGCGCTGGCTCGACGATAACTCGGTGTTCAACTACTTTACCGTTGAGCGTCTTTTCGTCTTCTTGCAGAAACTCATAATCATTGAGCGTTGGGATGCGCTTGATGCTGAGAAGGGTATGAAACGCTACAACGAGATGATTGCGGAATTGAAATCGGGTATGGACAAACTGTCCTTTGAGGTTTAAGAAAAAAGAAAAATAAACTAAATATAGATATGGCTACAAAAGGAAAAGTAACCGGCGTTATAGCAAACATGGTGCTCTTGGCTGTTGACGGCCCTGTGGCGCAGAACGAGATTTGTTATATCAAGACCGGTGGCGACAGCCTGATGGCAGAGGTCATCAAGGTCAATGGCGCCAAGGTGTATGTTCAGGTTTTCGAGAGCACACGCCGTTTGAAGATTGGTGAGGAGGCTGAGTTTACCGGGCACATGCTCGAGGTTTCGCTCGCACCCGGTATGTTGTCAAAGAACTACGACGGTTTGCAGAACGACCTCGACAAGATGGAGGGTGTCTTCCTCAAGCGTGGTGACTATACAAACCCTCTCGACGAGGATAAGATTTGGCATTTCGAGCCAATCGTAAAGGTCGGCGATGTTGTCGAGGCTGCTGCTTGGCTCGGTAAGGTCGAAGAGAACCACCAGAACCTCAAGATAATGGCTCCGTTCGGTATTGAGGGCAAGTGGACAGTCAAGTCGATTGCAGCCGAGGGCGACTACAAGATTACTGATACAATTGCTGTGATTGCCAACGCCGAGGGCGAGGAGAAAACACTCAATATGATTCAGAAATGGCCTGTACGTGTTGCCATGAGCGACTATAAGGAGAAACCACGTCCATTCAAATTGCTTGAGACTGGTGTGCGTACAATAGATACTCTCAACCCGATTGTTGAGGGTGGTACAGGCTTCATCCCCGGTCCGTTCGGTACTGGTAAGACTGTGCTCCAGCACGCTATTTCAAAGCAGGCCGAGGCTGACATCGTTATCATCGCAGCCTGTGGTGAGCGCGCCAATGAGGTCGTGGAAATCTTTACCGAGTTCCCAGAACTCATCGACCCCCACACAGGTCGCAAACTCATGGAACGTACAATCATCATCGCCAACACATCTAACATGCCTGTTGCAGCCCGCGAGGCTTCGGTATACACAGCAATGACACTTGCCGAGTACTACCGTGCAATGGGTCTGCGCGTTCTGTTGATGGCCGACTCGACATCACGTTGGGCACAGGCGCTGCGCGAGATGTCGAACCGTATGGAGGA
>JAEIGA010015047.1_pt1 | contig 11779 bp, 12 predicted proteins | sample 9270691 | NCBI WGS metagenome assembly JAEIGA01 (sample SAMN17057246, study PRJNA624740) | gut metagenome | biome: biome; isolation source: fecal sample | host: Bos grunniens | place: China: Xizang | collected 2019
CTTACCGACAACTTTAAGTTCCGGTTGTTCCATCTGGGGTGGTGAGAATATCACCTTTTCAGCAGGCTTCTCCAACTTAATGAACTCATCAAACTCCAATTCGATCTTCTGCTTCTTGTTGTTTACGGAACGTAAACTCGGAGTACTACCCACAAATTTAGGAGGGTCCTCATCATAAGGACCTCCATCGGGAGTTCCGATACTGGCGCACGAATAAGCAACAATGACCAGTAACAGGATAAAAGGTAATTTATGTTTCTTCCAGTTCATTCTTTATCGGTTCAAACTTATCAGTTCATCTATATAGTCTCGGTTATTACTTAATCTAGGTACTTTATGCTGACCGCCCAACTTTCCTTTACCTTTCAACCAATCATGGAAAAGGTCTGGACGTGCCACTACGATTTCAAGTGGCTGCAAAGTAATGTTCTTATGACGTTTCGCCTCATAATCCGAATTGATTTCCTGCAACGACTTATCAAGTACTTCTGCAAAATGATCCACAGAATCTGGTTGCACAGCAAATTCAATCATCCATTGGTGTTTGCATTTGGCATCTGCTCCCATAAATACAGGAGCTGCTGTATATTCTGCTACTTGAGCACCTGTAGCCTTACATGCACATTCCAATCCTTTTTCAGCATTATCCACCATCAGTTCTTCGCCAAAAGCATTAATAAAATGTTTGGTACGACCAGTTATTATAAACTTATATGGATTCTTGGACGTAAACTTCACCGTATCACCAATGATATAACGCCACAAACCACATGAAGTACTAATAATCATGGCATAATTCTTGTTCAGTTCTACTTCCCATAACGGAACGATTTGCGGATTCGGTGTATCAAATTCATCCATTGGGATAAATTCATAGAATACATCATAATCAATCATAAGCAACATAGACGGATCGGTCGGATCATTCTGTATACCAAAGAAACCTTCACTCGCATTGTATGTCTCCATGTAATGCATATTACTGCTACGAATAATCTGCTGATATTGTTCACGATAAGGTGTAAAAGCAACCCCACCATGAAAGAATATTTCCAAATTAGGCCAAACTTCAGCCAAATTATCAGTACCCTTCAGTTCCATGACACGCTTAATAACTGCTAACATCCACGAAGGTACTCCGGATATGTTAGTTATATCTTGATTCATGGCAATTCGGGCTATCTTCTCCATCTTTTCCTCAAAATCGCTCAACAATGCAATCTCTTTCTTGGGTACTCGGATTAAGTTAACAACAGGATTGATATTTTCAATCAAAATAGCCGATAAGTCACCTACCAGACTATGTTTCAAGTTATAATTAGGCGCATGACTTCCACCTAATATCAAAGCCTTGCCCGAAAACAAGCGGCTATCTGGATTATTTTGCAGATATAAAGCCACAGAGTCCCGTCCACCGGCATAATGTACTTTCTGTAGCCCTTCCTTGCTCACGGGAATAAACTTACTCTTATCATTGGTAGTACCCGATGACTTGGCATACCACGATACTTGTCCAGGCCACAAAATATCTTTCTCACCATGACGCATCCGGTCTACATACTCCTTGATTTCCTCATAGGTCTGTACAGGAATACGCTTAAAATCGGCATATTCCTTCATATGCTTATAATCATATTTCAGCCCCCATTCAGTTGCAGATGCCTGTTTAATCAAGTTCCGAAGTACGTTCATCTGAATAGCCTCAGCATGCAAGGCATATGATGCTATTGCCTTCTGTCTGGGAATGAAAAATGGTCGTATCAGTTTAGTAATATTCATCATTTAATTTTATCTGTATGATAATAATTTGCAAAAATAACCTTTTCTGCTTGAATAGTGATTATCAAATTATTTTTTTTATACTTTTCTATATTACTTTTATTTTTTCTTATCTTTACGGGCAAAATATAACGGTGTCAACAAGTAAAAAAGACCATGAGAATAGGAATTTTAACATCAGGAGGAGATTGCCCAGGTATAAATGCCACAATAAGAGGTGTTTGTAAAACTGCCATCAGCCACTATGGCATGGAAGTGTTTGGCATTCACAGCGGATTCCGCGGATTGATAGACAATGATATCGTTCCTTTAACCGAAAAGGATCTTTCCGGTTTATTGAACTTGGGAGGTACCATTTTAGGAACATCTAGAGAAAAACCATTCAAGAAACGTACTTCAACATCAATCAACAAACCGGAAATCATGTTGAAGAATATTCGTGACCTACAATTGGATTGTGTGGTATGTATCGGTGGAAATGGGACCCAAAAAACAGCCAACAAGTTAGCACAGGAAGGGGTCAATATAGTCTCTATACCTAAAACCATTGACAATGACATTTGGGGTACAGATATGTCATTCGGGTTCGACTCTGCCGTTACCATTGCTACTGATGCCATCGACCGCCTACACTCAACAGCCAGTTCACACCAACGTGTAATGGTTATCGAAGTAATGGGGCACAAAGCAGGATGGATAGCCCTTTATTCGGGAATGGCTGGTGGAGGTGATGTGATTCTCATCCCTGAAATACCTTATAACATCCGCAACATTGGTAATACCATCATTGAGCGATTGAAAAAAGGGAAACCCTATTCCATTGTTGTTGTGGCAGAAGGTATACCAACTATTGACGGTAAGAGAGCAGCAGAATATATTGCGCAGGAAATAGAATACGAAACAGGATTCGAGACCCGTGAAACAGTACTTGGATATATCCAGCGAGGAGGTTCTCCTACTCCATACGACCGTAATTTGGCCACCCGCATGGGAGGATATGCCACTGAATTGATTGCCAACGGGCATTTTGGAAGAATGGTTGCCCTACAAGGCTCAAGAATTGGCTCCATACCATTGGAAGAAGTGGCCGGCAAGCTCAAATTGGTGAACGAGAACCACGATTTGATTGTACAAGGCAAACGAATGGGTATTTGTTTCGGATAAGAAACCTATATTATTCTTCTCCCCGGAAAGCAGCATCCTCTGCGGCACTGATGATGGACTCACGTTCAGAATTCTTTTCCTGATGTTCAGCGGATTCTTCTTTTGCGGGGATATTTTTTTCTTGTTCAAACAAAACTGGTGTCTTGTCTACTTCTCCTTCACGGATTGCCTTCACTGCAAGAATTTGTTCCATAAAAATGGAATTCTTCTTGATCATATTCAAGGATTCTTGAGCAGCTACTTGTTGCGACTCTTTTTTAGAGTAACCTTTACCCTTTCCTGCATGAATACCTTCAATGATAACCTCCGATTCAAAGGTAGGACTGTTGAACTCATCATATCCTTGCTCTAAAAGTACAAAAGACAATTCCATCCGGTTCTTTTGGCTCCATTCTATCAGTTTCGACTTGAAGTTCACTTCCTTACGTGATATCTTCTCCACATCGATATACTTACCGATAATACGGTTCTCAATAAATTGCTTGCACACTTCATACCCCTTATCCAAATAAATGGCACCTATCAATGCCTCAAAAGCATTACCTCCCATATAGTTGTTATGGGCTGACTGACGGGTATTGAACTTGACCAAGCCAAGCAGTCCAATCTCTTCCGCTACTCTGTTCAAGGTTTCACGAGACACTATCTTGGAACGGGTATTGGTAAGGAATCCTTCTCGCTTTCCCTCAAATCGATGATAAAGGATGTCGGCTACCATTGTATCCAACACGGCATCGCCTAAAAATTCCAAACGTTCATTGTTCAGCAGACGACCTTTATCCGACTTGATGGATGAAGACTTATGCAATAACGCTTGTTCATAAATGCGTATGTCGCGAGGATAAAATCCTAATATCTGATAAAAACGAAGATAAGACTCCTTATCCTTTCGGAAAAGAAGTCTTATCTTGTAAATAGTATTCTCAAACACGATTATTCAGCGTATTTTTTCACAATTACACATGCATTGTGTCCACCAAAACCAAAGGTATTGCTCAATGCAGCGCGAACCTCACGCTTCTGGGCCTTACCAAAAGTAAAGTTCAGATTATAGTCGATGTTTTCATCGTTATCACCTTCTTCATGGTTAATAGTTGGAGGAACAATGTCATTCTTCACAGCTAAGACACTGACCAATGCTTCTACCGCACCGGCAGCACCCAAAAGGTGACCTGTCATGGACTTGGTAGAACTGATGTTCAACTTATAGGCATGTTCGCCGAACACATCCTTGATGGCTTTCGCCTCAGAGACGTCACCCACCGGAGTTGAAGTACCGTGTACATTGATATAATCAATATCTTCCGGTTTCAAGTTGGCATCTTCAAGAGCATTTTGCATCACTAACTTGGCACCCAATCCTTCCGGATGAGAAGCTGTCAAGTGATGGGCATCAGCCGAAAGACCTGCACCTACAAGTTCAGCATAAATCTTGGCACCACGTGCCTTTGCGTGTTCCAATTCTTCAAGAATCAAGCAACCGGCACCTTCTGCCATAATGAAACCGTCGCGCGACGCACTAAACGGACGTGAAGCACGTGTAGGTTCATCATTACGGGTAGACAAGGCATGCATGGCATTGAAACCACCTACACCACCCGGTGAAATGGCAGCTTCAGCCCCACCAGCTACAATCACATTCGCCTTACCCAAACGGATATAGTTGAATGCATCGGCAATGGCATTCGATGAAGAAGCACAAGCAGAGGTTGTAGTGAAGTTAGGTCCGTGGAAACCATACATGATAGAGATATGGCCTGAAGCGATATCTGCAATCATTTTCGGAATAAAGAACGGATTGAACTTCGGTCCCAAAGTATCCTTGATACCGGCATAAGCTATCATCTCGTCTTCAAAAGTACGGATACCGCCGATACCTACACCAAAGATTACACCTACCTTGTTCTTGTCTACTTGTTCAAGGTCCATAGCCGAATCAGCAATCGCTTCCTTAGCGGCAACAATGGCATATTGAGTATACAAGTCCATCTTGCGGGCTTCCTTACGGTCGATAAAATCAGCCGCATTGAAGTTCTTCACTTCACAAGCGAATTGTGTCTTGAACTTGGACGCATCAAAATGAGTAATAGGTCCTGCTCCGCTTACTCCGTTCACTAAGTTTTCCCAAGTTTCGGCAACAGTGTTACCAACGGGAGTAAGAGCACCAAGACCTGTTACTACTACTCTCTTTAATTCCATCTAAAATATATAGGAAATAAAAATTATGCGTTAGCCTTTTCAATGTAAGCTACTGCATCACCTACAGTACCAATCTTTTCAGCTTGATCGTCAGGAATAGAGATACCGAATTCCTTTTCGAATTCCATAATCAATTCAACTGTATCCAATGAGTCAGCTCCCAAATCGTTAGTGAAGCTTGCTTCCATTGTAACTTCTGATTCTTCTACACCCAACTTATCTACGATAATAGCTTTTACTCTTTCTTGAATTTCAGACATAACTTTAATTTTTTAGTTAATTAATTGAATAATTTTATTTTCTTTGCGGTTGCAAATTTGCGAACATTTTCTAAGTTGAGCAAATATTCAAGCAAATAAATGCGTTTTTTTGCACATTTTTTTAATTTATGTGCACCAATTTATGATTATACTATGAAAAGAATGGCCATTTTAGCATCGGGAACAGGCACCAATGCCGAACGGATTACCCAGTATTTCGCTGAAAGAAAAACGGCGGAAGTTGCATTAATCATCACTAACAAGGAACAAGCCGGTGTTATCCAACGGGCTGAACAACTGAATATCCCCTGTTTGGTTGTCACTGCTAACGAATTCAAGGAAGGCAAAGCATGCCAGATTTTATTGGAGCAGCACATCGATTTTGTTGTGTTGGCGGGTTTCTTATTGAGGGTTCCCGACGATATTTTGCGCTATTTTCCCAACCGAATCATCAATATACACCCTTCATTGCTCCCCAAGTTTGGAGGTAAGGGTATGTATGGCCACCATGTCCATGAAGCTGTTTTAGCATCTGGAGAAACCGAAAGTGGCATCACCATCCATTATGTTGACGAGCATTACGATGAAGGAGGTATTATTCTTCAGGCAAAATGTCCCGTACTTCCCAACGATACTTCTGAGACCTTGGCCTCTCGTGTACACCAATTGGAATACGAATATTTCCCGAAAGTCATCGAAGAACAATTGATGAATCTGTAATTCACATTACGTGTTTCATCGTTTTATGAATGCGGTTACGTGAGCTTATAGTTGCGGCTACGTGAATCGGTGAGACACGTCTCGTCTTTTAATATAAATTCTGAGAATACTACTCTCTGCGCAACGGATAATGCCCACGAAACCATTCAAACTTTTCAGGGGCATTCTTCAACCATTCACTATCACGGGTTGGATTGTATCGTTGCAAGAAGGCTTCGTCCTCGTCATCTGGAATATCCATGCAAGGCAAAGCAGGGGGAACAATCTCAAAAGAGGCATCAATGTGGAAGAACTTGCAAAGCGCTTCCAATGACATACGCGATGCATTGGCCTTACCATCAGCCGAGTAACCGGCTATATGAGGAGTAGCAAGATAGGCGGCTTTCAGCAAATCTTTGTTGATTTCGGGTTCATTTTCCCAGGTGTCAATAATGGCATCCTTTACTTTTCCTGCCGACAAAGCCGCTAATAAAGAAGCTGTATCCACTACTTCGCCACGGCTGGAGTTAATCAAATAGGGCTTTCGTTTCAAGGAGAATAACAGCTCATTGTTCACCAAATGATAGGTTCTGTATATTCCTTCTTTATATAAAGGAGTATGGAACGTAAGAACATCACATTCCTTTGCCAATACATCCAAGCCCACAAAACCTTCTTCCCCACGGTCGGCACGAGGAGGGTCGTTCAACAGAACACGCATACCCAATTCCTTTGCCATACGTGCCACCCTGCTACCAACATGTCCTACTCCCACAATACCCAATGTGGCATCTTTCAACGATAGTCCTTTCTCACGCTTCAGCAACAACAATACACTATGCACATACTGTTCTACTGATCCGGCATTACAACCGGGACAATTGGTCCACTGGATACCTGCTTCCTTACAATAAGTTGTATCTATATGATCGTAACCGATGGTAGCAGTCGCGATGAACTTCACCCGACTTCCCACTAACAAATCACGGTTACAACGGGTACGGGTACGGACTATCAAAGCATCGGCATCCGCTATCGCTTCCCTTGTGAATGAAGCACCCGGAAGATACACCACTTCATCGGCTACTTGGGCCAACGCTTCACGGATATAAGGAATCTTATCGTCGACTATCACTTTCATATCTTTCACACCTTGTATTGATGCAAAGGTAAGTACTTTTCATGAATAATAGTTGGTAAAATGGAAAACTTTGCATAGTTTTGTAAATTCAATAACTATCTAAAAGAAAAAGACTATGACATTTACAGAACTTTGCAACCCGATTTTCGTCCAATCCATCAACGATTATCACGTGACGGATCATGTAGATACTCCTATCAACAATCCGTATGAATGGCAAAGCATTGAATACTACTTGTATCTGAAAAATTGGATTGACACCGTTCAATGGCATTTTGAAGATATCATCCGCGATCCGAACATCGATCCGGCAGAGGCATTGGTGTTGAAAAGAAGAATCGACAAGTCCAATCAAGATCGTACTGACTTGGTGGAACTGATTGATAGTTACTTCCTCGACAAATACAAAGATGTGAGCATACAGGAAAACGCTACCATCAACACCGAAAGTCCTGCATGGGCTATTGACCGTCTTTCAATTCTCGCACTGAAGATTTATCACATGCGTCAGGAAGTGGAACGTACTGATACTACACCTGAACATCATGCCCAATGTGAAACCAAGCTGAATATCCTGCTTGAACAACAGAAGGACCTTTCTTCAGCCATCGACCAACTGATTGAAGATATCGAAGCCGGACGCAAGTATATGAAGGTGTACAAGCAAATGAAGATGTACAACGACCCGAACTTGAACCCGGTACTCTACGGCAAGAAATAAGCCTGTTACATGGCAAAAATATTGGTCATCCGACTTTCCGCTATCGGTGATGTGGCAATGACTGTACCTGTCATCTATTCTTTGGCCACACAATATCCCCAGCACCACATCACGGTGCTGAGCAAGTCGAACATGTCCGCTCTGTTCGCCCAAATGCCTGCCAATGTATCTTTCAAAGGTATTGATGTGAAAGGCAGGCATCAGGGTTGGAACGGACTGAATGTTTTGTACAAGGAATTAAAGAAGGAAGCATATGATTACATTGCCGATTTCCACGATGTACTCCGTACCAAATATCTGCGCCTCCGCTTCCGATTAGACGGAAAGAAAGTTGCTCATATCGACAAGGGAAGAGCAGAGAAGAAAGCCTTGACCCGTCGGGACAACAAGGTGAAAGTGCAACTAAAGACCTCGTTCCAACGATATACAGATGTATTGGAAAGATTAGGTTTCACTATCACCAACGATTTCCACTCTATTTTCGGGAATGAGAAAGGAGACATCTCCTCTTTACAGACTTTGACCGGAGAAAAAGGGAAAGGACATTGGATAGGCATCGCACCATTTGCGACCCATGAAGGAAAGATTTATCCGTGGGAACAGATGAAAGAAGTCATTGCAACGTTAGCCGCCAAGGAAGATGTGAAAGTTTTTCTTTTCGGTGGAGGCAAGAAAGAAACGGACCTTCTGACGGAAATGGAAAAGAAACATTCCCATGCTGTGTGTATAGCTGGTAAACTGAAATGGAATACCGAACTGGCATTGATGAGCCATTTGGATGTAATGGTTAGTATGGATTCCGGCAATATGCACTTAGCTTCAATGGTAGGAACACCTGTTGTTTCTATATGGGGAGCCACTCATCCATATGCTGGATTCATGGGATGGGACCAAAGTGCCGACCATGCGGTGCAAACGGATTTGCCTTGCCGACCCTGTTCCATTTTCGGCAATAAACCTTGTTTCAGAGGTGACTATGCATGTCTGCACTCCATTTCACCCAAATCCATTGTTGAACGCATCGAGAAATTCATCGTATGAGAGTTGTTGTACATCCCGATTATGCATCTATATCCGACTTCATTCATCGGATACCTACCCTATTTGCAACGGAAGGTGAAATGCTGTACGACAAACGGAACAAAATCAAGCGTTTTAAGGTGAATGGAGAATCGTTGATTGTCAAGAAATTCAAGCATCCCCACCTCATCCAACGCATCGTATATACATTCTTCAAGAAAAGTAAAGCTGAACGAGCCTACCTGTATGCTGGAATCTTCCGTCAACATGGATTCCAGACTCCTCATGAAATAGCTTTCATTGAGATAAAGGAACAAGGACTGTTTTCGGACAGCTATTTCATATCGACAGAAAGTTGTGATGCTCCCTTATTGCCCGTACTGAACAAAGATGATTTTGAACGCCCGTTGGCCGATGCCTTGGCAAGATTGCTGATGGAGCTTCACCAAAAGGGAATTATGCATGGCGACATCAATCTGAACAACGTGTTGTATCGTCAGGAAGAAGATAAATATCGGTTTACATTGATAGACACCAACCGTTCCACGTTCATAGCCCATCCTACCATGAAGACATGTATGGACAACCTGAAGCGACTGACCCACAACCGGGATTTGATGGAATATGTAATCAGACAATACGCCATGCTGCAAGGATGGCCGGCCGATGAATGTGTTGCTCTCGCACTCCAGTCATTGTCCCAGTTCGAGTCCAAGGTACGTCGAAAACGTAAATTTCAATCACTCATAGGAATTAAAAAGAACCGGAAATGAAACTGCTGTATTATATCATCTTTACCATCTGGTATCTACTATCACTTCTACCCCTCTGTGTGTTGTATCTTCTTTCCGATTTGTTGTACATTCCACTCTATTATGGTATCAAATACAGACGGAAAGTAGTAAGAACCAACTTGACCAACTCTTTCCCTGAAAAAACGAAAGAAGAAATCATCCGTATAGAAAAACAGTTCTATCATTTCTTCTGCGATTATATCGTGGAAACCATCAAGTTGCTTTCCATATCGAAGAAACAGCTCACACGAAGAATGACATTCGGTGGTACAGATGAAATAGCACAGAAGTTGGACGAACAAGGCAAGACATTCTGTTTTGTGTACTTGGGACATTACTGCAATTGGGAATGGATTGCCTCCTTACCTTATTGGGTGCCTGAAGATGTATTATGTGGACAAATTTACCACCCACTCTACAACAAGGCAATGAACCGACTCTTCCTCCACTTACGTAACCAGTTCGGTGGTGAAAGTATCGCCATGAAAGAAACGCTCCGACGGATCATTGAACTAAAGCGAGCCAAGCAGAAATGCATCATCGGATTCATCTCCGACCAAGGTCCCAAGTGGAACAGCATCCATCACTGGACAAATTTCTTCCATCGTGAAACAGCTGTATTTACCGGTACAGAGAAGATAGGCAAGCAAGTAGATGCCCTAATTTATTATGCAGACGTCAAGCGCATCAAAAGGGGTTACTACCATTGCGAATTCAAGTTACTGACCGACAAACCTAAAGATGCACCCGACTTTGAACTAACCGACACGTTTACACATTTGTTGGAAGAAATGATTACTCAAGCCCCCCAATATTGGCTCTGGAGCCACAAACGATGGAAACGCACTAAGGAAGAATGGCTAAGACGACAAGCTATCTCTTCACCCACCCAAAAGTCTTGATGCTGGTATATTTCCGCCACAGATTGGTTTTGCGCATTTTAGGGACTCCATGCCTGCGGATATAGTCGCGTGCTCCCTCCAGCATGCGATGCGCCACTTTGCCATCCAAATATGGATCATAATTATCCACAATCCATTGACGCTGGCGAACACTATCCTCATCATGAAGCACCTCATCAAAAGCTTCACACAACAAGGATACATCCGTAATGTTCTTCCAATAAATATCCTTGGCCGAAGCATTGTAGGTGATAACCGGTTTGTCCTTCAACAGAAATTCATAGATAGTAGATGATGTATCACTGATCATTACATCTGCCATCAACTGATACTTGGCCACCGAGAAATCATCTTTCCAGAAGATACAAGGATGTTGTTCCGCCAAAGCCTTGTATTCGTCGACCCATTCCTGACGAGTAAGAGGATGAAGTTTGATGACAACCGCCACATCCCGTTTCTCTACTAGTTCAAGCAACGCTTCCTTCATCACTGGCAATGAAGTGAGCGATGGAGAGAAAGTTGGAGCATACAACACCAACTGTTTGCGTCCGGTTTCTTCTAATATAGCTTGCTTGTCGGCATCATAGACATGCAGATGCTGTTTCACCCAATCCTGACGAGACCAACCTGTTTCAAGCACTTCAAAGTTCTTGTGCTTACGGGCTAAAGCTTCAAAGCCTTTCGTAAAATAAGGACCTTGCGTGAAATAAGTATCAAAGTAATGACGGATAATCCAATGACCCTTCTTCTCACTGGCATAACCATGGAAGACCTGAATCTTCACACCCGGCAAATAATATGGAACAATGTTACCCGGAACATAAATGGCTTCAGGCGAGAAGTCATACACCTCCTGCATACTGTTGGTCCATCGGACTTCATCCTTTAGCGGGAATTCGGATATCTTCTTTTTATGAACATACCACAACGTTTCATTTCCACCTTCTTTATCAGCTTCTATCTGAATGGGATGCAGAATATCTACTGCATATTTATTTTCGCAAAACAGAACGATACGCATAACTTATTGTTTCTTTTTAAACTGATACATACAAACCACATCGCGAGTATCGCAACTGCGTTTGTCGCTTACATAAACC
>JAEIGA010015048.1_pt1 | contig 11778 bp, 5 predicted proteins | sample 9270691 | NCBI WGS metagenome assembly JAEIGA01 (sample SAMN17057246, study PRJNA624740) | gut metagenome | biome: biome; isolation source: fecal sample | host: Bos grunniens | place: China: Xizang | collected 2019
CTTAGAGCCAGCTACTATCCTATCATGCGATCTGTGAAACTTGGTGTGAAACTGGACTTCTAAACTCTGTCAGCTATGAAAAAGAAATATACAATAATAGCTTTATTCTGCGCCCTGTTCTCGTTTACAGGCTGCAACTTCCTGGATGTCGATCCTGAGTTGGGTCTTACAGAGGAGGATGTGTTCTCTACTTACAAGAACTATCGTCTCTATTTTGACTATACGCTTACAAAGGATCAGTCCATCAACAAATTGAATATTCATGAAGGTTATCCTCTGTTTGTCGACTTTAACGACCGTCGATTCGCCTTCAGTGCCACTACAGATGCTGCAGATGCCGGTCGTCTTCTCCGTGCGCAGCAGGAAATCAAGATCTGCAAGCTTTCGGATGACACTTGTGAGAACTTCTCGTTTACCAGTGACAGACGTCCGATAGCTCTTGCCATGTTCAAGATCATCAGAATTGCAAACAGATCGATTGAGAATATCGATAAGCTTACAAATGCCAAGCCTCAGGAAATCTCTGAACTACTTGGTTCTGCTTTCTTTGTGAGAGGCTTTGCTCATTTCGTGCTTTGCCGTTTCTATGGTGGAATGCCATATATCGATGAGTCGCAGAAAGAGAGCTGGGATCTTGAACGTCTGACAGCGAACGAGACATACAAGCGTGCTGCTGCGGACCTTTACACAGCTTATGAGTACCTTCGTGATGCAGGTAAGATGAGACGTGATGCCGTTCCTGGCGTTGCCGGTCACCTTGCTGCAGCGGACATGAACCGTCCAAGTGGCTGTACTGCCCTTGCAATCCGTGCAAGAGCCTTGATGTATGCAGCTTCTCCTCTTAACAACATCAACGGTCAGCAGGACTGGATCGAGGCAGCTGAGGCGTATGGACTCGCTCTTGAAACAGCTCTTGAGTGGAAGTACTCTCTTTTGGATGCCTCTGAGTATACAGACAATTTCATTGGAAAGGAATACACCAACGAGTCGCTTTGGAGCTATAGCCACTATGTAAAGGGTAATACAACGACTCTTTCAGCGTTCCTTGCCTATCCGCAGAGTAACTACAACAATGCCTGCGGTGTCTGTCCTACACAGAACTTTGTGGACAAGTACGAGACAATCGACGGCTATGCTCTCAATACAGAGGCTGACCGCGAGATTGCCATTGCTGCAGGCAAGTACAACGAGCAGAATCCGTATGTCGGCAGAGATCCTCGTTTTGATCTTACAATCCTCCATGATGGTTCAGTAACGCCATATGTGAGCGGTCAGGTCAACATACATTACGATCCTGCCACCAAGACCTATCCTCTTACAAGCATTTCCGGTGTGACAGCAGAGTTCGGAATCGAGTGGGGTACAAGGGAAGGCTCGAAGGGATACTCAAACACAGGTTACTATAGCCGCAGATACTGGTCAGGAGCACGTGCAGACAAGGACATCAAGCGCAACTATCATGAGGCGCTCGTAAGACTTGCAGAAATCTATCTCGGTTATGCGGAGTGTGTCAACGAGGCATATGGCCCTACAGGTAAGTCAACCAACTGCCAGTTCACTGCTCTTGAGGCAGTAAATATCATTCGTCACAGAATCGGTATGCCTGATGTGCGCAGCGAGTATACTGTAAGTCAGGAACTTATGAGAGAGCGCATCCAGAACGAGAGAAACATTGAGCTTGCTTTCGAAGGAAACAACTATTATTTCGACATCCGTCGCTGGAAGACTGCTCCGGAGGCTATGAGTCAGACGCTTATGGGAATGTACGTTGAAAAGTGCGATGTATCAGCTGAGTATCCTGACGGCAGAAGATATGAAAGACGTGATATTCCTCAGAACAGACAGTGCATCTGGAAGGACTGCATGTACTGGTGGCCGTTCCCTATTGCTGAGGCAAACAAGCTTGTCGTATTCAGGAATAATGAAAACTGGCAATAATAAAAGGTCAATATTATGAAATACAGAATACTACTTTCGGTTTTAATCTTTGCCGGTGTTCTCTGCAAGGCTGAGCCAACACCAAAAGATACGATATTGACATCTTCGGCTGTACGTCTTGAAGAGAGCGATCTTGACAAGATGGCTGGTCTTGATTTCAGAAAAAGACTGATCGGACAGATTCCGGGACTCGAGGTCCGTGAGCTGACAGGAAAGGTCAAATTGGGAACTGCAAACTTTGGATCAGCATGGTTTGCCAGTGATGAGGTTTCCTTTGCTTCCAAAGGATGGAGCACCCTCGCATGTTTTGTGGATGGAGTTCCTGTTCCGTTCTCTCAGTTTGTACTTGAGCCGGATCAGATCGAGAGCATTGAATATGTCACAGACGTAAATGATAAGTCAATCAACCCGATGGCTTCCAGCGGAGCTATCCTGATAACCACCAAGCAGGGCGAGTACAACACCCCTATGAAGGTGACAGTCTCTGCAGAATCCGGTGTAGGCTTTGTGGATAACATGCCTTCATGGGTGGATGGTGTCACTTATGCAAAACTGAATAATCTCTCACGTGGTATGTCCGGTTATCCGACACTTTACAGTGATGATGCTATCGCAGGTTTTGCAAAGGGCAACATGTACGACAGAATGTATCCGAATGTTGACTACAAGTCGCTGATACTTCGCAATTACAAGCCTTCAACAAGATTCGCAGTCACTATGGGCGGCGGTACGAATAATGTGAAATACCATATCGGATTCAATGGTCTCAACGACGGTGACCTCTATAGAGTAGGTCCTGTCGCTGACTATAACCGACTGAACATCACATCTTCAGTTACTGCTAAGATCGGAAGATGGATCGAAGCCAGAGCATCCTTCCTCGGACTTATCTCCTTTGAGAGAGGCAATCGCTCAAGCCTTTACAGCTATCGTTCTGTTCCTGCCGTTGCATTCCCTGTAGCTCTCGGAACAAGTATGGGCCAGACAGACATCGACGGAGATACTGAAGGCTCAATGATCTATACTGTATCAAGATCATTTACCAGCAACCCTTATGCTGAGGTTGTGGATGGTGGATTCTTTACAGCAAAGACACGAAGCGGAATGTTCAATGCTGACCTCAACATTGACCTCGGCTTCCTTGTAAATGGATTGAAGACCAGGTCACATGTGACATTCGGCTCATGTTACTTCCTGAATGTAGGAAAGGATAACGACTATCTTGCATATTACTGGGATCCTTCAGAGGACATCACAGACCTCTCGACTCATCTTGGTGTAAAGCAGGCGTCCAAGTCCGGAATCAGTGGAAGTTCATACCAGACATTCAATTTCACTCAGGATCTCTGGTACGAGCTCAGAAAGGGCAAGCACGTAGGTAATGCCAAGGCTACATTCAATCTTTCAAACTCTGCAAGAACAGGCAACTCATATTATGAGAGATACATAATGGGACGTCTTGCTCTGGATTATACTTATGACAACCGCTATCAGGCTGCCGTGTCATTGCAGTATTCCGGTGCATCTCCATACGCTCCGGGACATCGCTTTGCCTTCCTTCCATCTGCCAAGTTCGTCTGGAACCTCACAAATGAGGGTTTCATCAAGGATGTGGACTGGATCAACAGACTTAAGGTGAACCTCCAGGCAGGTAGACTGGGATATGCGGATATCTTTACTACCAACTATCTGTATGAGTCAAGCTATTCTGCTTCAAGCTCGCACACATTTGGTCCGGCTACTGCATACCAGTGGTTTGGAAGCGACAAGCAGACTGCATACTACACTACCATCAACAGACTTGCGAATCCGGAATTGACATGGCCGAAGATCGATGAGATTGACCTCGGAGTAGATTTCGGCATCCTGGATGGCCTTTCAATCGGTGTCAAGGGTTATTATATCAACCGCACAGGCATCAACACCAACACAATGTCAGAGTACTCTGATGCATATGGTTGGGAAGGTATCACATATTACTATAATTACAATGAGAAGAATACCATCGGTGGAGAGTTTTCTATAGGTTATGCTCGCAAGATCGGAGACTTCAGTTTCAATGTAAACGGTTGGGCGACAACATGGAGAACTCTCAACACAAAGGTTGCAAATGATGTTTATCAGTATGAGTGGCAGAAGCTTACAGGTGCTGATGAAAGTGCTTACCGTGGTTATGTCTGCATAGGAAAATTTGAGAGCGTTGACCAGATTGACAATCTTCCTAAGCTAAGTGAGACAGATACACAGATCGGCGACCTGATGTACAAGGACCTTAATGATGATGGCACTATTGACGATAATGACAAGATGGTCATCGGAAACACAGCTCCGCGTCTCAGATATGCGCTTAATGTGGACCTTAGCTATAAGAACTTTGCTCTCTCTCTTACCGGAACAGGACGTGCATTCTGTGACGTGGCACTTACCAATGACTACTTCTGGAATGGTTGGGGCGACGGAGTCTATTCACAGTTTGTAGCTGACAACATCGGCGGTGCATATCCAAGACTCGCATATGACAAGTCATCAACCAACTTTGTTGCATCTGACTTCTGGCTTCGCAAGGGTGGCTTCTTCAAGCTCAAGAGCGCTCAGTTCTCATACACTGTCTATCCTAAGGCAAAGTGGATCGAAAGCCTCCGCTTTACTTTGACAGGTGGCAACTTGTTTACAATTACAGGTCTTGAATACGTCGATCCTGAGAATACAGGTGCAGGAGTTTCGGATTATCCGTATTTCCGCTCTGTAATGGCAGGAGTAAAAGTATCTTTCTAAACTACTGTAGATATGAAGAAACATATTATATCAATTCTCATTCTCGGACTCGGACTTGCCTGTGGCTGTAGTTTTCTTGAGCCTCTGCCAAACGGAAGCTACAATGAGGACAACTACGAGGACTACCCTAAGATTATCCGAGGATATGTGGAAAAGGCATATGACCTTCTTCCTGCCTCATACCTTACCACTGAGTACATCGGTGGTGACGGTATGTCCGACAACCTTACATGGAGAGCACGCACAAATGCTCAATATAAACTGGCTACCGGTTCCGGTCTGATGTCGAATTACAGTTATTCGTCAATCTACACCCGTGACTATAAGGCCATCTATTACTGCAACCTTTTCCTCAAGGATGATATCGGCAAGACTACAAGATACATGATTGACGAAAAGGCAAACTCAAGTCTTCAGAAGGCACTTCAGGGTGATGCTTATGCTTTGAGAGCGTGGTACTACTACGATCTTCTCAAACTCTTCGGTGGTCGCTCTGTTGATGGTCAGATGCTTGGAGTTCCGATCTTTACCGAGCCGATGAATCCGGAAGATGCTGATATGGCTGATGTTGTACGTCCAACCTACGAGGAGTGCGTAAATCACATTCTTCGTGATATCGACTCTGCCATGGTGTACCTTCCTCTTGCAAACAGAGATTTCCTTAAGGAACCAGAAATCATACCGGTTCTTGGAGCTGTGCGTTACAGAAGATTCGATGCTGCGGGTATGATGGCTCTCAAGGCTTCAGTCCTGCTTACATGGGCATCCCCTGCATTCAATCCTTACGATGATGTGACTCGTTGGGATGCAGCTGCAAAAGCAGCAAAGGCTGCGATTGACCATAAGCTTCTTGTTGAAGGTGCATCATCTGTCAAGGGTGGTTTCGATCCTAAGGCTTCTTTCCTCTGGAAGGATCCTAACTCTGCTGAGGCTTACTGCATTTCACAGATATCAAACAACTCGAATTACGAGACCAACTTCTATCCACAGGGATTTGGTGGAACAGCCGTATATGGTGCAACTCAGGAACTTGTGGATGCATTCGGAATGAACAACGGTTATCCTATCGATCATCCGGAAAGCGGTTATGATCCTCAGAATCCATATAGAAACAGGGATCCTAGGTTCTATGCAACCATTTTCTATGATGGCTCTCAGGTTGTCCGCAATACAAATGCATCTGATGTAATGTATGTATTTGATACAGCAGAAGGTGGAAAGGATGCTCCGGGACTTGTAAATACTTCTCCTACAGGCTACTACATCAAGAAGCATGTATATCTTGGATGGAACAAGGCTGACCTTACGGTTTCTACAGCTCAGGCTTGCATCATGTATTGGCGTTGGACTCAGATGCTCCTTACATTTGCTGAGGCTGCCAATCAGGTTGTAGGACCACTTGACAATTCTACATACGGAATGTCTGCCAAAGAGGCGATCGCATACATCAGAAACAGGCCTCTTGAAGATGGTTCGCTGGGAGTAGGTGTTGCAGGTGACCCTTATCTCGACCAGCAGGCTCTTGCAGGTGCAAACGAATTTGAGAAGGTAATCAAGAGCGAGTGGAGAGTGGAGACATGCTTCGAAGGCTTCCGCTTCTTTAATCAGCGCCGTTGGGCAAAGACCGTAGCTGATATCAATACAGATATTCACCGTATGAAGATCACGAGAGAAGGTTTCAGGACTTCCTATCAGACTGAGCTGCTTGAGTCAAGACATTATCCGTCACTCTGGCTGCCTATTCCATATATGGAAATCCGCAAGAGCCCTCTTATGGTTCAAAATGAAGGTTGGGAATCTTGGAAATAAATGTAATTATGAAGAAATCAATATTATTTTTAGCTTCTTTGCTGGTCTTCGCTACCAGCTGCTATGAAGATTATGTGCGTGACAACGACTATACGGCCGCATTCATCGCATATCAGTATGACCTGAGAACATTTGTTCTTGATGAGGGCGAGCAGTTCAAGGTGACTGTCGCTCTTGCAGGAACAATGCAGAATGAAATGGACCGTAATGTGCAGCTTGCGCTTGAGCCAAGTCTTCTTGATGGTGCCCTGGCTTCTCTTGTCAAGGCTGACAAGACATCTGCGGCTTATGTTGCGCAGGAAATGTCTGCAGCAGGTCTTTCTGCAGTAACTCCTCTTCCTGAGAACTATTATAGTGTGGAAGGTATGGAAAACCTCTGCATCAAGAAGGGAAATCATACTGCAACAGTCACTCTGCGTGCTACAGAGGAAATGAAGGCTGATCCGAAGGTTTTCGCTCCATATTACGCAGTTGCTTTCAAGATTCAGAGCGCAGACACAGATCAGCTTCTAGAGGGCAAGGATTTTACCGTCATTGCAGTAAAGTGCGAGAACCGCTTCTTCGGAACCTGGTCAAGAACCACTGAAATCATATCGTATGATGCAGCAGGTCAGGAGATTTCAACAGACCGTTCAGAGCAGTCGCTTGCTGATGAGAACTGCTACACACTGACAACAGTGGATGCTGCTACAGTGAAGAGCAACAGAAGAGCAGGCACTACAGGAGAAATGCTTCTTGCATTCAATGGTAATGAAATAACCATCTCGTCACCAGACGGCCAGGTTACCGGTACCGGTATGTTTAACGGAAGCAAGCTTCTTCAGAACAGAAAGCTTAATCTTGAATACACTGTTACAGCTGAAGACGGTTCAAGAAAGGACGTGAAGGAGACACTGTATTTCCGTAACAGAATGCGTGACGGAGTCAACGAGTGGCAGGACGAAAATCCGGAGAACTACAACTAGTCCTCCGGATCACATAAACCAGATCGGATACGCCGGCTCAATGAATTGAGTTGGCGTATTCGTTTGGTGACATACCATATTTCTTGCGGAAGCATTTAATGAAATATGATGGGGTTGTGAATCCGACTTTATAGCATATCTCATTGATCTGCAATGTGCTTGTGCGAAGAAGTTCTACAGCCTTTTCTATCTTCCTGTCCCTGATGTAGTTGTTGGCTGTGGTGTTGAGGATGTCCCTCATCTTTCTGTTAAGAGAACTTCTTGAGATGTTTAGAAGGTTCGCTATGTCATCTACGCCGAAGTCAGGATTGCTGTAGTTTTCCTCGACAGCATGTTTCAGTTCCTTAAGGAAGACGATATCTCTGGCAGTGAGTCCACTATGTGAGTTTTCGTCCTTGTGTTCATAATTTGCGTTTCCGGAAATCTTCTGAATCAGATTCTTGCGGGATGTAATCAGGTTTTCCACGCGCGATATGAGGAACTCCATGGAGAAAGGTTTTTCCACGATTGCATCAACTCCGATCTTCATGCTTTCCACCTTGCTCTCAGGCGTAAGATTGGCTGACAGGATCACTGTAAGAATATGTGAGAACGTAGGGTCGCTCTTGATTTTTCTGCACAGATCCATTCCAGACATTTTCGGCATTTTAAGGTCCGTGATCACAAGGTCGATATTGCTTTGCTTCTTGATCAGTTCGTGAGCCACCTCTCCATTTTCCGCAGTCAGAACATTATACTGGCGTTTCAGATTTTTTCTCAGATATTCAAGAAGATCGGAATTGTCTTCAACGACGAGTATAGTACCGTTGAAGTGTTCATCCAATGTGGATTCACCATCCTCCTGCATATCTTCCTCATCTTCAAGGATGACAGGTGGGATACTGCTGAGCGGAATGCTGAGGATGAATTCATTAAGTTCAGGATTGTCGCTCATATGCAGCTCTCCGTTCTGTCTCTTGGCAAGTGTCTTTGCGACAGAAAGCCCGATGCCGAAGCCATCGCTGATGCTCTCTGTATCATTGTCGGAACTATATCTTACGAAAGACTCGAAGATTTTGCTGCGCAGTTCCATAGGTATTATATCACCGTCATTGGCAATATGTATAATCGCAAAACCGTTATCGGCACGTTCAATGTCAATGCTTATGAATGAATTGGAGTATTTTATAGCATTGAATACCAGATTGTTAAGAATCTTTGTCGTTGCAGATGTGTCAGCCATTACCCAAATAGGATCTTCAGGCACTGATATCTTCCACTGTACTCTGCTGTTCAGGTCAGTGAAGTTGGCGATGACGTTGCTCGTGCTTGAGCATATGTCGACCGGTCTGCAGTTTATGTTGAACTTGTTCTTTTCTATCTTTGAGAATTCAAGCAGCTCTCGGATGAGTGTAGACAGATAAGACGCATGTTTATTCATTATTTCTATGTCGTATCTTGCCTCAGCATCAAGGTTCGGATTGCTTTTGAGGTGGCTCAGAGGTGTCGTTATCAAGGTAAGTGGAGTCTTGATTTCATGTGCGATGTTTGTAAAGAAATCCAGTTTCTCCTGATGCAGGTCCATCTTCATCTGATAGGTCTTCTCCTTACGTTTCCTTATTTCATTTCCTCTGATGTAGATTATGATGATGCTCATAAGGCCGATCAGAATCAGAGCATAGATTACATACGCAACTACCGATTTGAGCGGGTGAGATTTTATGTGTATTGTAAGAGGCTCGTTTTCCGGATTATATGACCTCAGGATGTACTTTCCTGGCTTAAGGCTTTGATATGACAGCTTCATATCCTTACCTGTAGGTCTCCAGGTGTTGTCATATCCTTCAAGGCAGTAGAGCTGTCTGCCCGATAAGATGTTATGTGGGTCGACATCATGTATGCTGATGTCGAGGTTGTTCTGAGTATGTCTGAGAATTACCTTCTTCTTGTTCTTCAAAGGTATTTCCATTCCATTGCTCATGATCTTCTCGATACCCTCTGAGTCAGAGATGGCAGTCTTTTTTCTGGAAGATCTGTGAATTATCGTGATGCCGTCGCGTGATCCGAGCAGGATCTCTCCATTTGATGTGCGGAACGCGGATGATCTGCTGAAGCCGTAGTTTATGAGACCATCTGCCCTGGTGATGGAATACATCTTGCCGGACCTTGTTATCTTTGTCAGGCTTCGGTCTGTGGTGATAAGAATATTATCATCATAGTCCTTGATGATATTGCTTATGACGTCGCTGGCCAGTCCTGAACGGGTCGTCATGCTGTTGACCTGAGCATCTGAGACAGTTATTACGCCGGATTCAGGAAGAGTAGACCAGATGCATGAGTTGCTGTCTTCAAAAATGACGACAGGCAATTGAGGAAGATTTTCGTTTTTGAAGGGATTCTGATGTGTGGCAGTTACTTTTGTTCCGTTCCATCTGACAAATCCCTTCTCTGCCGTCATGGCTACGAGAGTGTTGCTGTCTGAATGTCCGATTTCCAGAACTGTCAGGTCGTTGAACTCTTTTACCGGCTTGAAATTGTCACTGGCATTGTCGAACTGTAGAAGTCTGTTTTCTGTCAGTACGAGCAGTTTACCATCTTTTGTGGCTATCAGGTCCTTATTGCCCTGATGGCCTTCCCTGTATGAGCAGACTGCTCCTGTTTCCGGCTGGAGACTGTAGATTCCAGAAGCTGACATGACCCAGAGCTTTCCGTTGAAGCAGGCTATCCCATTGATGTGTTTAGGCAGCCGTGGTGAATCATAGCGCTTGATGCGCCTGTTTTGCGAATTGTATTGAAAAAGTCCCTTCAGTTGGGTGCTCACCCATATTGTCGTATCATTGGTCTGAGCGAATCCTGTGACATTGCTTTCCAGAAGCACAGGCCGTTTTGAGCCGGCATTTCCTTTTATGGTAGTGAAGTCAAATCCAGATTCCTGCTGTATGATTATACCGTTTTTAGATGTTCCTATAATCAGTCCGCTGTCAAGATTTCCGCATACGCAATATACATTTTTCCCTTCCAGTTCCTTGGTTATCTTGTTGTAGACAGGTGAGTTTCTGTTCAGGTCATATATCAGCAGGCCGTTAGTATGTCCGACGCCTATGATATTGTCCCCGATGACGAAGACCTTCCTGAACTTATATTTCTTATCGTCCTTTGTTTCAAGAGGAAGCTGTCTGTAAGTCCTGTCGTACGGGTTTATCGTCCACAATGTTCCATCTTCGCAGGATATGCAGAATGAAGATGAGTCAATTTTGGCAATACCCATTATCTTTCTGTCTGCAAATGGTGTTGCCTCAGGATTGTCTGATGCAGCAAACTGAACCTTAGTATCATTCTTCATGTCCAGATAGAAAAGGCCACCATTGATTGCGGATGCAAGGTAAAGGTCGTTTTCCGGTTCAAACCACATACGTGAGAAATAATCATCCTTGACTGTGTCGAAGAAATGTTTACGTATGTTGAAGGTCTCAGGATCTATTGCTGTTATCACGCCGGTGCGCAATGAGACCCAGACTGTTCCTTCTGAGTCTTCAAAGAAGCCGGCGGATTTGTTTTCTACTGCATCTCCCGTCATCATATCCAGGTTGAGGAACTTTTGAGCCTCGTTGTCCCAGACTCCCACTCCGTTTGAAGAACCGATCCAGATTCGGTTTCTTTTGTCACACATCAGGTATCTGATGATATTGGAGCGGATGTTCATTTCTTCCTTGAAGAAATTCTTTATGTTATATCCGTTATATCGGCTCAATCCTGTCTGAGTGCCTATCCACAGATAGCCGTTGTGGTCTGTGCATATATCGTATACGGTGTCCGTAGTAAGACCGCTCAGGTAGGTGATGTTTATGAAGCCTGGACTATTTGTCTCGGCCTCGACCCTATATGATGTGAAAAGAGTGAGGGCCAGAATGAAGCATAGCCCCCAATTCCTGTATTGTGAAGTTTTCATCGTATGCTAATCAGGTTTGCTGCTGTTCAGGCGAGCTTGAGTGTAAGGGAAATAAAGTCTTCTACCCCAAGACGCTCAGGTCTAAGCTCAAATACAGGGTCAGAAATGAATTCTGCAAGCTGATCTTCGTTCCAGCCTTCTCTGTCTGCCTTAGCTCTGATCAGGGGTTTGAGAGAGTTGCGCAGAGTCTTGCGTCTTTGATTGAATCCGGTCTTTACGACGGTCTTGAACAGGGATTCGTCACATCCGAGTTCGGTGCGCTGATTCCTTACAAGTCGTATTACGGCGGATTTCACTTTCGGTGGCGGATTGAAAGCGCCTTCTCCTACAGTGAAAAGATATTCGATGTCATACCATGCCTGA
>JAEIGA010015049.1_pt1 | contig 11778 bp, 12 predicted proteins | sample 9270691 | NCBI WGS metagenome assembly JAEIGA01 (sample SAMN17057246, study PRJNA624740) | gut metagenome | biome: biome; isolation source: fecal sample | host: Bos grunniens | place: China: Xizang | collected 2019
TAAATAGGGTGTTGAAAGTTGTTAGTTACTTTAACTATTCAATCGTGGAAAACATTTGTGCATATTGTACAAACATCGGTTACCACTTGGTGACTTAGTTACCCTTGGTTAACTCCCGCCGCGTTTGTTCCATGTGGAACAATTCTACAATCAGTATAAAAATAATTGTTGACAAATAGTAATTGATTGAATACAATTGAATTGTAAGTAATATAGTTGACGTTATGAAGGAGTGTGATATCATGTCAACATTAATTCAGATTTCCGAAATGATGAATGAATCCATTGTTCCCGCAATAATGGGCGATGAATTTACACTGGCTCCCGATCTCTCCAATATCATTGATTTCGGTACAGTGATTTCAAGCATGACCGCGGATCAGTTTAAAAGCTATATGGGCGATTTCGTCGCCGGTGTCGCAAAAACAATTGCTGATACGAGAACATACAGCCCGGAGCGGATCCCGTTCTACATCGATTCTCAGGAATACGGCGGCGTCGTCCAGTCGCTGAAAATTGATATGTTTGAGACGCAGGACAGCAACCTTTTCAGCCTTGTTGACGGTGAGACGTACAATGATGTAAACAAGTATTTCGGTACATCTGTATCAAATAAGGTTTATGAAAAAGATGTAACTTATCAGATAGTTAAATCAATACCGGAGTTCATGTATAAGAAGGCGTTCACGTCGGCGGAAGGTGTCGCAACGCTCGTTGCGTACATCGAAAGAACGATCCGGAACAGTCTGAACCGTGCCGAATCTGCCCTTGAACACAACCTTCTCGCAGCTCTGGCGATAGGCGGTAAAGAAATTCAGCTGGTAACAACATACAACAACATGGTTAACGGTGTATCTCCCGCGGATCCTATTTTCGCGGCGATAACGGAAGATGTTACCGTTACCGACGAATCAACGCCGGTGACCTATACGACAGCAGCAGGAAAACCGGCAGCCGTTACCGCGGCAAATTGTATATACAACCCGCACTTCATGCGGTGGGCGATATACACTATCAAGACAGTTTCCGACGCGCTGCCGTTCGTCAATAAGAAGTATAACGACGGCACCGTTTCAACATGGCTTAATAGAGAAGATCGCGTTCGTGTGTTTAACAGTGCGTTCATTAACGCTTATGAAACATATCTGAAAGCCGATGTTTATAACGTGGATCAGGTCGATATCGACGGCGCTTATTATAAGACACCGTTCTGGAACGTACAGCCGGAGGCACTGATACCGACGATTGAAAACAGTACATCGGCGGAATATCAGATAGAAGTTGAAGAAGTTCCGACAAATACCGCACTGAATAACGTTATTGGTGTAGTATTCGACAGATATGCAGCCGGATATACAGAAACGCCGATCCCTGTTGCTACATCTTACAACGCGTCCGGCAGATTCTTCAACTATTTCCACGATGTTGACGTTCGTTACTTTGTCGATCTCCGCAATACTGCAGTAACTTTCACGCTTAATTAACACATCTTTATACAACCTTCTTGGATCGCCGCCGCGAAAACGGCGGCGTTTCCGCTATAATGAGGCGAGAACATGACAATAACATTATACACTATAACTGACGATCCGCGGAAAGTCGGTAAAACGCTCGGCACTGGAACAGCAGTAACCGGTGAATTAGTGCTGCCCACTGAAATGGAAAACCCGTCAATCAGACTATCAACGTCTGAGGTCGGCACAAACAATTATCTGTATATTCCCGCATTTGGACGGTATTATTTTATCGTTAACAAATCATTTGATAACGGCGGCGCGATTATATTACACTGTCGTGTTGATGTTCTGAAATCTTTCAAGACGGGAATATTAGCATTGACGTGTAATATTATCCGACAGGAACAGGCAGGAATTTCAAAAATAATAGATAATCAGATCACATTCACGCCACAAAAAACGCTTGAAACGATCATGTGTGACGTGACACCGTTCAACATTCGGCAAACAGGCGCACAATACAATTATGTATTGTGTATTGCAGGCGGAGAACAGGGGGGGAATGATTAAATGGCATTAAAACCGAATCTTCCGTATATTCGTGATGAAACAGATACAGCAGCCGGAACGAATACCGGTTCACCGATCCGGCACATTGCCAGTGACGGCGGACAGAGTAGCGAATATAACGCGGACGTTCTGAATCAGTGTTTTTCGTTACGTTTTTCCGGGAGGTATGCTCCATATGCGTATATGTGTGAACCTGTTAAACCGTCCGGAAAACCGCTGACGACGTTACAACAGATCTATAAAGAACATTCAAACGGTTCGCCGGGTATGTTCTTGGTTAACGGATCCGACGGCAGCGGGACCGGAACCGATAAAACGAATAATGTAATATACGGGCGTTTATTCTATCCGGAAAGCGGAAATATATACCAATGGACGGGATCGCCTTCCAGTGCAAATATTGTTGTAGGTAATGCCGATCTATCACATTATTTTATTGTTCCGCTGATTTCTGCCCGTAACAATGCCGGGCAGACGGTCACAGAATACTGGGGCGACTACAAAGCAAATTATTTAACAGATTATCCGGATATTATCGGCATTTCATACACAATTTACTATAAATCCGATTTAACAAATGTAGTTCCGGCAGCGTCAACAAATTTAAAAATAATGGGATCCTTTATGCAGGCGCAAAATGTCCCTTATGCGTTTACCGGCAGCGGTGGGAATGTTTCTGTATTTTCGTATTTCAGCGGAACAAAACAAATCATTTTGGGCGGCTGGTTATACTATCCCGCGCAAATGCCGGAGCGGAGTGATATATATGTTCCGGGCTTAAGCGTGTATCTTCCTTCATTCATTCCCGCGGGCGGTTTACATTCCACACATTCACCGAATATTCAGCAGATGAAATTCAGAGAAGGCAGCGTGTACAGCGGCGGTTATATTTGTATAAACGCGTCAACTGCCGAAAAGATAATACACAGTTGCGGTATGTGGGTATGCGACACATATGGCGCAACAAGGGACGCGCACGGCATTTACACCACATCAGATAACGTCTGGATGCCGGAAATTACCGCGGGCGGAATACCGACGGGTAACGGCTGGACGGGCGGCGGCGTTTCGGATCCGACACAGTCACCTATCTATAATAACTGGGATATTCAGAATGAAAAATATCCTGTCGGCGGAGAAGATGCCATTGGATATGCGGAAATAGATATAAATATTCCGCCTTCACAGGAAGATGACAGCGATAATAAACCGCTGGAAGAAGATACCGAGGAATTGGAACCGGCGGCACCTGAAATTAACGGTTTAGGCGTTTTCGCGAACTATTTCGCCATGTCTGCCAGCAGCGTATTACAATTATCTGATTTTCTTTGGAACGCTGACGAAACGGTGATAGATGATATAATCAATTCACTGAAATTATTCGGTGCGAATCCGGTTAACGCGATAATGTCGTTACGGTTATATCCGTTTGACGTGGGTACAATGGCGGGATCCCTTGACGCGGAAAAGATCATTTTAGGGCGTGTTGATACCGATGTTTACGGGCTTAAACTGACAAACAGCGCGAACGCGATTATTGATCTCGGAAAGCTGTATATCGCCGCACATTTCGGAGATTTCCGCGATTATTCGCCATATAGCGCATACAATCTCTATATCCCGTTTATCGGAACCGTTTCGCTGAATCCGAATGATTATTTAAACCGCATGGTATCAATTAAAATGATAGTTGATATCACGACAGGGAAGGCAACGGCGATAATTTACGCAAATGGTATTCCAATGCAGTACCTTGACGGAATGATCGCAATTGAAATTCCGATCACGTCGGAGAATATGGGACAAACGGCGAACGCGATAATAGGAGCTGTAGGCAGTACCGCGGGCGCACTGGTAACCGGCAATATAGTCGGGGCTGCTATGACGGCGGCAGCTGGTGCAGCAGATGTTTTATTTAACGACGTATCAATTAATAAAACCGGCAACGTGAGCGCGTCAACATCGTTTTTCAGTCCGATTAACGCGTATGTTGTAATTTCGCGTCCGAATGCCGTTATCCCGTCAACCTACGGTCATTCCCGCGGTTATTCGTGCGACTACTCCGCGCCGCTCTCGTCGATCGTCGGTTATACAGTATGCGTTAATGTTGACACTTCTGGAATCTCCGGAGCGACAGACGCGGAAAGAACACAAATTAAAAATCTGCTCGAAGGGGGCGTTTATTTATGAACGAATACATGAATCCGTATTCATTCGCACATTTGGACGCGGACGAAAAGGATCTTGCACGAACTGTTGAATATGAAAAATATTTAATGACATTTGTCATTAACAGGATCCGTTATAAAAACATCGACAAGACAACAATACCGCCGTTCTATCCGGAATTGGTAGCAGCCTTCCGCGGTCAATACGGCGTATTCTGGGACGATGAGAAAACAGAACCGGTCATCGTTCCCGGGGCGTTTTCCGGATCGCTTGACCGGTACGGACGTGGTAAAGAATACTATGGAACAACCTTAGACGGCGTTACATGGCGGGGAACCGTCGGAACAGATTGTTTTGTTGTTCCGAATAATCCGTTATACATGGCGGACGCGTTCATTGTATCGCGTTTCACTTATATGCTTTCACAGTGTGACATATCGTTATTCTATAATCTTATGTATGCCCGGAACAGTAAATTTTTCCGCGCAGAAACGGACACGGAAAAAGCTGCTATTGAATCAGCGTTTAATGATATGCACGCCGGAAAGCCGGTCATATATGTAACGCAGCCGAAAAAGCAGATCAACGACGTATTCGACGATAATACAACACCGTTAACGAATATGGAACTTACCGACGTGAAGGACAGCGACAAATTACAATACATCTCCCGCGTATATGATGACATTATAGGGCGTTTCATGACAATGTATGGTATTGATGTAGGCAACGTCAATAAAGGCTCGCAGATCCTCCGCGGGGAGTTATCCCGCCTTCAGGAATCCGCCGCCGTTCCGGTTTATGAAGCCCTTGAATGTCGTGAAAATGTATGGTCTGATATTCGCCATGCATGGAACACTGATATAACACCGGTAAAATCTGCACTGTATGGTGACACGCCGGAAGTAGGAACACAACAGTCTGATATTGTTGACCCGGAAGGATCCGACGCGCAGGAACAGAAGGAGCAGTCAGAACAGCAGGAAGGAGAAAACAACGATGAACAAACTGATTAATATTCAGAAAAAGACAGCGCACACGATCTTACAAATGGCGCAGCAATACGATCTTGGCACGCTGCTTGAAGCTGTATCGTTGGTATTCAGCAATGTTACCTTCTTGACCGGCTCGGAGTTGGGCGACTTGTTTTCAGAATATACCCAGCAGCATTATTTATCATCTTCAGGCGACGATCCTGCAACGGATTTTATTTCGACGCTGCTGCGGTATTGGGATTTTCGGAAAACGGATTATTATAAGATGTTTACAACGTTATCCTCAAACTATGATCCGATTGAAAACTATTCAATGACGGAACGCGGTTCGGACGGTAAACGGCTCGGAAAACAGACTATCACCGAAACGCCGTCCGGGTCTGAATCAGTAGCAACAACCTACAGCGGCACAAAATCAACAACAGCGTCCGGAACAAAAATAACAACAGTAACGCCGGAAGGCGGAACAACGACAACAGAAACGCCGTCCGGCACTTCATCGGTAACCGAAACGGAAACAGCGGGAAGGACAGTCACAGCGACAACGTCAAGGACAACATTTGACGATACAACAAATTTCAAGGCAGCTGAAAAAGTGGAAACTACCGACGTTCCGAATACTGGTTATGAACGGAATACAGAAACGTCATATAATCAGTACAGTATTGAAACGCATGAGCAGCACGACACTGGATCAAAGACAACAACAAATGAATCGTATAACGGTTACGGTGAATCTGAATCGTTCAATAATTATGGTCATACCGATACAAGATCATTCAACGGAAGGAACGATAAACGCGAAACGGAATACCTTGAAACGACTTCCCGCGTCGATCAAGATATTACCGGTGCGGAAGTCAACGACCATGTTTTCACGCGTTCCGGCAATATCGGCGTAACGACAGCACAACAGATGATAGAATCCGAAATTAAGTTGCGTTATTGGCATAATTTACAGTATATGTTCATAACTGAATTTATCCGAAAATTTACTTTCTGAAAAAATCCCGTCCCAGCTGGGACGGGATTTTCAGTTATACAAATTTTGAACATCTATTCTATATCCCGAATATACGCGTCAAGAAATGCACCGGCGGAATTATCGGAGAAATAACAGCGTTCGGCATTAATCAATATCTTAATCCGTCTATCTGTTTCGGTATATCCGAGACCGTACCGGATCCGTGGGGTATATCCGGATTGACTATTACAAGTATAAAGAACATGAACATCTGGATTATACGCGTCGGACAAATAACAGAATACATATATCATGCTCTCCGATCGGCGCAGCTCACGACATAAATATTTACCGTTTTTATAAATGTATGCACGGGATAATAATTTATAGTCGCCCTTCGGCGGACGCGGGTATAATTTCAACGCCCACATTCCGGCATTGCCTGTTATTGCTGTTAACTTCTGGGACTTCCAGCCAAAATATTTGTTGTTGACCTTCTCCCGCTTCTCGTCTATCGGTTTTTCCTGCGCGTATATATGAAGGAATGTTTGATCACATTGCAATGTTCTATGATCTCCGAAATTCATATCCGGTATAATGTCATTCAGCTGTAATTCATCAAAATAAACGCTGTACCGGTCAATCAGATTTCCGGAGAGATAAATGTGTGCTGTATCTCTATCTCTGATTATCGTTGATAATAGATGATTTAGCAGTATAAATTCATCGGGTAAATATCCGCGCTCCTTCAAAAATTCATCAACGATTATATAATCGCCTAACGGTGCGTTATATGATGACTTGTATTCCTCGGATAACTCAATAGCCAGACAGTTACAAACTGATATATCAGACTTTTCAATAACGGATCCGTTTTCATCTACATTACAGTAATACCATTTCCGGGACTTATATGTTATTGACTGCCAGCGTCCGCCGGTCAACGTCTTTATATATCCGTATTTCGGATTTTTTACAACATCGAACAACGTTCCAATATTTCGCGGCATGATCTCATTCTCGCGCTGTCGTATGTACTGAATAACAACACCGGCGACGGCATTCAGACATAAACCCCATAGTAACAAATTTGTTGTCTTACCGGTTCCGCGGATTCCGAGAATGATATTCCATGCCTTTTCATTCGGTAGCAGCTGCCCCGGAACGTCAAGAACGTTTCCGGGGACATTCAGCTTCTTGTATAACTTCAACGCCTTCTTATAATAGTCTATCATTTTTTCAATTCCTTCCGTTCGTATATTTGTGTCAAAAACGATTCTTCAACAGTCATTTTAAATGACGTTTCGGTGATGTAACAACAACCTAATTCCGTCATTTTCACGCCGTCAATCTCCGCTTCAACCGGCTCATCTTGATAGACGTGCATATTTTTGTCTGCTTCTTCAAATATCATATTCGGCTTGAAAAAGTCAAACAGGGCTGTATTACCATGTTCCGCGGCGTATCGTTCGGAAACCGATTTCGGCAGACCGGCGACAACCGCGTTAATGTGTCCGTCCTGCTCATAGACATATCTTTTCGCGCCCCATGCCTTGAAACGTGTGTATGTTCCTTCATTATCAAACATTCCGAGATCGTGATATATACCGATATCCAGATCATACCTATTACAGATCAATTCATTTTGCTTTTCAACGGCTGCATTATATTCCGTAAAGTAACTATAATCAGCCGATAACAGTTTGATACTGTCGGTATCTGAATATACCGCTTTATCTCCGAAATGCTGAATTGCTGTTAAAATGTTCCGGCGGCAATACGCGGTAACATAGATTCCCCAGTACGGTGACAAAAATTGCTGTTTTTTCAATTCCTTGTATTCGGATCCTTCGACGGTATGCCAGCCGTTTATATCATATGTATATTCCTCAAAATTCAAACGTGATACACACATTCCGTAGCAGCTGTTTAACATTCCTTTTATCTTCTGGAGCAGCTTTTTTAATTCTTTAACTTTTTCTTCATTCTCCGGAGAAGGAACGTTAATATATTCTTTTTCGGCTTTTTTAACTCTCTCTTTGAGTTCCTTTTTACCCTTGTAAAACTCCAAAACACTGTTGAACAGATACGCCGGTAACCGTTTCTTATGTGCATACTTCGCGGAGATAACGACAGCAGCGGACCATTTGTAAAACATCTTGTAAATGTCAAAATCAACATCGGTTATCAATACGCGGATCCGATCCGCACAATATAACCGCCCATTCTCAAAAATCGCGTGCTCATAATCTATAATTTTATGTTTGCTTTCAACAACATGATCTCCCGTCGCCGTTATATTGTAAAAATCAACCATAAATATTACAGCTTTTCCGCCGTCAATCAGAGTGGCGACAGTATCAATATCCGGATCCTTGACCGGTATAAACGGCGTGGACGGAAAAACATTGTGTATCATTATCGACGGGTATGCAGATGTAAAGTCGAATGATGTAACGTTTTCCAGAATATCACCGCAAATCGCTGTTTGTGCGTGAGTATAACCGCCGCGGAACAGCCAGCGCATTGTATAATTATATTGATCTACATTATCCGGAAATAATTCCGCAATTCGATTTTTGACCGCATAACGGGCAGTCGGTTCAATCTGCTCCTTGACGTACTGCCGGACGATCCCTGTTGACGTTAATGGTATTTTCTTCTTGTGCTTGGTGTATTCTTCATGTAACTGTTCGGCATACTCTGACAGAATTAAAACATCATTTATACAGTACTGTAAATCACTGTCGGATAATTCCGTTTCAGAATTGCGCTGTATGCTATAATCCAGATCGCCGGTCAATTTCTGCGTTTTGGTATAGTTATGTGCGAGAGAAGCCAGTGACATATTTGTTAATGCCAAAGTATCACGGAATATTATATTGTTTGATATTTCAACTTCAAGCGGCTGCCGTTCGTTCTTTGCAAAAACACGTTTCAGAAGTCCGCGTGCCGCCAGCTGAGGAAGAAGAAACGACATTTCAAACGCCATATTATGTATAAATATGATCTTATAACCGGTATCGGCTCCGAGATATGTCGGCTGCGTGAGCCAATGAAGGAAGTCAAAAAAATCGTCCCATGTTCGCCCGATGAATACAGTATGATCTATGCTGAATTGCCAAATATACATGAAAGCAGCTTGAATGCTATCAACGTTCGTTGTCTCAATATCAAAACCCATTGGAACAGTAGATATCAGCTTACCGCGCTTTCCATTGTATCGGAAAGACTTATATTTTTTAAAATCCGGATTGTCTCCGAATATCCGCATGAACATTATACAACCTTCTTTCTATTAATACGGTGTATCTGTTTTGATTCGGCTTTTTTTCGTCGCCTGCTGCCGTTCTTCCCGGCGGGATTTTTTGACCGCCTCGGATAACTCTAACACCAATTTTTCATATCCGGACGGGTCATTTTTACGGCTGTAACCGCGCATTTTATCAATGATCTTTGATAATTTACCACCGCCGTTCTTTCCTTCCCGGGCATATACAAAATCAGCGTTTGACTCCAATTCAGCAAATGCACGCTTATACTTAAGCCGCTCTTTTATATTTTCTTCGGTGACCTTCTTTCCTGCTCCCTTTACTTCCTGCACCGCTTCGCGGCGAAGATCACGCATTGACCGCGCTTTGTTCCGATCCAATTCGCGCCGCAGCGCGTCAACCTTCTCCCGGTTCTCTTTGGTATTCCGTATAACATAACGGTCAACGCCGTTTGCGTCCGTTTTCCGCGTATATTCAACGCCGGACTTGTCCAATGCTTTCTTATATGCGGCGAAATAATTGTTATCGTCCGGCGGGATATAATTTGAAAGTTGCTTCATCTGCTCATTAACGCGTTTTATTACCTTCGATTCTTCCGACTGCTCCCGCATTGGAGAAGTTGACATTTTAACGCCGCGTCTGGATCCGCTGCCGGAAGTCGGTACCGCGGTCAAGTTATTTGTGAAAGATGATTCCGGTAAATCTTCAAATTTCGGTCTTTTCGGCATTTCAAACACACTCCTTTAATGATATAGCCGGGATTTCTCCCGGCTATTAATTTTAAAACGGATAGTCATCGGCAGCGGCATCGGCTTTTTTCTTTCCGGCTGCCTTCTTTCCGGCTGCTTTTTTCTTCGGCTTCTCTTCTTCCTCGTCGTCCTCGTCGTCCTCGTCGTCCTCGTCCTCGTCGTCCTCGTCTGCTTCGACAACGGTTTTACGCTTCTTTTTCTTCGGCTTTTCGTCCTCGTCCTCGTCCTCAAGATGACGCAAATAAAAATCTGTTTCTACTTCTTCCCACTCTTCTTCCTCGTCGGCTTCTTCGATCCAGTCCATAAACTTATCTCCGAGTTCGTGAGAGAGATATACAACCGGATAATATTCGCCGTCGGAGCCTTCACGGGAAGGCATAGCAAGGAAAGCACCGTTTTTACTGTCAACAACACGGCAGCCGGTTATAATAACGTCGCCGTACTGAATATCGTAAAATTCATAGCTACTTTTTCCGGATCCAATTGTTGTGCGCAGCACCGCGAACCTTTTCGCGGGAAGAATTAATTCCTTGATTCTCTTAGTCCTGCGGTTTGTTTTCGATTTTTTCATTGTTTTCGTCCTCCATAATGATTTTATTTATTTCGGCGATATCGTAAGACATCGCATTGATAACATCGGTGTACTTAATAACTGCTTTTTTGACTTCCTCGGCGTGCCGACGTGACGACAAATTCGCCAGTCGATTAATGACATACGTCAAGGATCCCATGTTGAAAATAATGTCTTGTAAATACTTATTCATCGTTTTCAATCTCCTTGACATTCTTATCAAATTTATCAAGCGAATACCCAGCAGGCGTTACGCATGAAGCATAACATGAAACGTGATTCAGTGGACAACCAGTACACTCATGATTGATACAATAATCTTTCAAGAGTTTAACAGCGTTTCGGAGATCTTCATACATTCAAATCACCTCATTTCACGGACGTACTGAACCAGATCAATTAAAATCTCTTCGCGCGTTTTGTCTGTCTCCGAACAGAATTTCAGAATTAACGCGGCTTCCGACACTGTCAAGTTACCGGATCCGGCTTCTTGTAAAAATGTGTCATACTGCTTGACGTCCATGCGTGTACACAAATTATTTGCATTACAATACGCATACATCTTACTAAATGAAAATACCATAGATACAACCCCCTTTAACAGATACGGATATAATAGAAATACTTCTGATTATCCGCACTTAATTGTTCAACGTGCTGTTGAATGTGCTGTGGTGAGCAGTAAATACTACTGATACATGGATCATTATTATCTGGGAATGATCCTTCTTGACGGAAAACATAATAGAGATGATACATAATACAACCTTCTTTCCGGGCATTGCCCTATATGTCCGAATATACTATCCGGGAATTTTATTATATCATACTTCAATAAATAATACTATGGTAAAATTGTACAAAATTTATAATTATATTTTAGTAGCCACTGTTCCACATGGAACAAACGCGGCGGGAGTTAACCAAGGGTAACTAAGTCACCAAGTGGTAACCGATGTTTGTACAATATGCACAAATGTTTTCCACGATTGAATAGTTAAAGTAACTAACAACTTTCAACACCCTATTTA
>JAEIGA010015050.1_pt1 | contig 11778 bp, 10 predicted proteins | sample 9270691 | NCBI WGS metagenome assembly JAEIGA01 (sample SAMN17057246, study PRJNA624740) | gut metagenome | biome: biome; isolation source: fecal sample | host: Bos grunniens | place: China: Xizang | collected 2019
AAAAGTTGAAAAAGATATCCTCTCCTCGTTGACAACAACAAGAGAGGGGAACAACCTGAACCAGTATCTCTTCCTTGACTACATGTATCTTAAAGGAATACTGATAAACAGACGGCTGTCGAAGAAACACTTCTCTTTAGGCATAACGTCGGCAAACAAGCTCCGCAAGTTCATTGAAAGCCCGACCCACAAATTCACATGTATAAACGACGTGCAGATGAGCGAAGAGAAATACACTGCTATAAGGAGAGTACAGATAGAGGCCTTTGAACGGATTCTGCCTGAAAAATCCAAATACGAAAAATAGAGAAACTGATGAAGAACACACCTATTGATGCCGTCATAACATGGGTTGACGGAGATGATATAAACCACAAGAGGAAACGCCAGAAATATGGAAATACAGCCATGTTCAATGCCGAGGATATTGCCGGTGAGACCAGATTTTCAAGCCTCGGCGAGATATTCTATTGCATAGCCTCACTCAACCGTTTCGCTCCATGGCTGAACAAGATATATATAGTGACGGACGAGCAGGATCCCAAAGTGGATTCATTCATAAAGAAACATTTTCCCGAAAAGCAGATACCGATAGAGATTGTCGACCACAAGACTATTTTCCGCGGATACGAAGAGTACCTGCCAACATTCAATTCAATATCCATTGAATCCATGACCTGGCGTATCCCAGGACTGAACGAACACTTTATCGAGTTCAATGATGACCTGATACTGACAGCTCCCGTAACACCGGAAGACTTCTTTACCTCCGACGGCAATGTCGTATGCTACGGCAGCAAAAAGAGTTATCTGCTTGTCAAGCTGACGAGGTTGATAAAATACCGCAAGGACGGTAGCAAGAAGGTAACATTCAAAGAGACAATGTTAAATGCCGCATCACTGCTCGGAGAACGCTTGTTCTTCATCAAGATATATCATATACCGAAAGCATTATTGAAGAGTGTATATGAGAAATATTTTATGGAACATAACGAGCACCTTACAAGAAATATTGCACACAGATTCAGAGACCACAGGCAATACAACCCGCAAGAGATACAATACTTGCTACTGAACAAGGAAGGACGCTGTACAATGCGTTCACCATATACAAACCTGCTATACCTAAAACCCAAGAAACTCGGTTATATCCTGAAGAAGCTCGAGCGTTTCTCGAAAGCGACGGAAACAAAATTCGCCTGTTTCAATTCCATTGACCAAGCGTGTGAGAAGGGAAGAAAAGCTATAATTGAATGGATTGAAAGACGTGTCGGATTAAATGATTGAACTATACAAAGAGGCTTTAACAGCCTCTTTTTTTATTCGTACAAAAAAGACTATAACCACAATAGCGACAAGCATATTAAAAAAAATAAAAAAAAAGATACAACTATTGCGTTTCAATTTTAATTGCCTATCTTCGCAAGTAATAGCAGTACATTTAAACAAAAAATTATTGCGATATGAAAATTTCAAAAATAGAACATTTGGGGATTGCTGTTAAAAGCATAGAAGAGGCTCTTCCATACTATGAACAGGTTTTGGGCTTTGAGTGTTACAACATAGAGACTGTCGAGGACCAGAAGGTACGTACAGCTTTTCTCAAAGTAGGCGAAACAAAGATAGAACTTCTTGAAGCCACTTCGCCTGAAAGCACAATTGCCAAATTCATAGAGAACAGAGGCGAAGGTATACATCACATCGCATACAAGGTGGAAGACGGTGTTGCCAAAGCACTGGCCGAGTGCGAAGCAAAAGAGGTGCGCACGATTGACAAGGCCCCACGTGCCGGCGCAGAGGGACTGCAGATTGCGTTCCTGCACCCGAAAGCGACACAAGGCGTTCTTACTGAACTTTGCGAAGAGTAAAAAATCAAAAAAACACATATATTATGAGCAAGCAATTTGAAAAGATCAAAGAGCTGGTAGCTTTACGCGCAAAAGCTCGTTTGGGCGGCGGAGAAAAGGCCATAGAGAAGCAACATGAACGTGGCAAATACACTGCACGCGAGCGTATAGACATGTTGCTCGACAAGGGAAGTTTTGAGGAGATGGACATGTTTGTGACACACCGTTGCACAAACTTCGGCCAGGAGAAAAAGCAGTATCTTGGTGACGGCGTTGTAACAGGTTGCGGAACAATCGAAGGACGACTTGTATATGTCTTTGCACAGGACTTTACTGTTACCGGCGGTTCGTTGTCTGAGACAATGGCACAGAAGATATGCAAGGTAATGGATATGGCAATGAAGGTCGGTGCACCGGTAATCGGTATCAACGACAGTGGTGGCGCACGTATTCAGGAAGGTATCAATGCACTTGCCGGATATGCCGAGATTTTCCAACGCAACATCATGGCATCGGGTGTAATTCCACAGATTTCAGGAATTTTCGGCCCATGCGCAGGCGGTGCCGTATATTCACCGGCATTGACCGACTTCACCATTATGATGGAAGGCACTGCATATATGTTCCTCACCGGTCCAAAGGTGGTCAAGACCGTTCTTGGCGAAGTGGTTACACAGGAAGAACTTGGCGGTGCAAGCGTACACGCGAACAAATCGGGCGTAACACACTTTACCGCGCAGACCGAAGAGGAGGGTCTGATGCTCATACGCAAACTTATGAGCTATATACCACAGAACAATATGGAGAGTGTTCCTGCTGTACCATGCAATGACCCCATCAACCGTACAAGCGACGTTCTGAACTCCATTATACCAGACAATCCAAACCAGGCATACGACATGTACCGTGTCATTGCAGAAGTTGTGGACAACGGCGAGTTCCTTGAGGTGCACCGTGACTATGCACAGAACATAATAGTAGGTTTTGCACGCATGAACGGCAAATCAGTTGGTATCGTAGCCAACCAGCCATGCAAATATGCAGGTGTACTCGACTGCAACTCTTCGCGTAAAGGTGCACGCTTTGTACGATTCTGTGATGCTTTCAACATTCCTCTTGTGACACTTGTAGATGTGCCGGGATTCCTTCCTGGAACAGCACAGGAATACAATGCCGTTATTCTGCATGGTGCAAAACTGCTATATGCCTTTGGTGAGGCAACAGTTCCAAAGGTGACCGTAACACTGCGCAAATCGTACGGTGGCTCACACATCGTTATGGCATGCAAACAGTTGCGTGCCGACATGAACTATGCATGGCCAAGCGCAGAGATCGCAGTAATGGGCGCAGCTGGTGCAGCCGAGGTATTATATGCCAAGGAGGCCAAGGAAGCCGAGAATCCAAAGGCTTTCATTGCAGAGAAGGAAGAGGAATACAACCGCTTATTTGCAAACCCATATCAGGCGGCAAAGTATGGTTATATTGACGACGTTATAGAACCGCGCAACACACGCTTCCGCATCATACGCGCATTGGCACAGCTTGAAAGCAAACGTCAGGAACTGCCAAAGAAAAAACATGGTAACATTCCACTTTAAACATTTCGTATCATGGAAGAGAAAAAGATTGACAACGCGATTGTCGCAGCCATATCAATGGCTTTGGAAAGCCACTTCGGCAATAACGTTCACGACAACGAGAGTGGCGTATTGACAATAAGCTATGTAAACAAGAATTGGAACAACCTAAACAGATAATACCATGAAAGAGTATAAATATAAGATCAACGGCAATGAATACGCTGTTTGCATAAACGAGGTAAACGACACCACAGCCAACGTAACGGTAAACGGTGAAGAATTCAATGTTGAATGGGAGAAACCAAAAGAGGAAAAACCTGTTGTTAAGGTACAGCCGGTAGTAGCAAAGCCAGCACAAGCTCCCGCACCTGCACCGACAGCAGCTGCACCATCAGCAGCCGTCAAGGGCAATGCAATAAAGACTCCGCTTCCCGGCGTTATTATAGACGTTAAGGTCAATGTAGGTGACACTGTAAAGAAAGGAGATACCGTTGTTGTGCTTGAAGCAATGAAAATGGAGAACAACATCAACGCCGACCGCGACGGCAAAGTTGTTGCCATCCAGGTTACCAAAGGCGACACTGTAGCCGATGGTGCAATACTGGTGGTTCTGGAATAATCCCACTAACATGTATAATAAAGAATTGAGGAGCTTCGCATGCGAAGCTCCTCAATTCTTTATTTGCTATAAGGCTTTTCATCTCCCCAGCACTGGTTCATCCAGGATTTACTCTTTGCCTCGACCGGATTATCCTGTGGTATCCAGAATGAGAAACTCTTTCCCTCATCGGGCAGGTACTGTTGTTTGACGAAATGCCCCGAAAAGTCATGGGAATATTTATAACCATCGGAATATCCCAGCTCTGCCATAAGTTTTGTCGGTGCATTGCGCAAATGCAGGGGCACAGGCAGATTTCCGGTTTCCCGAACCGTCTGCAATGCCTTGTTTATACCCATATAGGCCGAGTTGCTCTTTGGCGAAGTTGCAAGATATACCACAGCCTCAGCAAGCGGGATACGGCCTTCGGGCCATCCTATTTTTGTCACGGCATCGAAAGCGGCATTTGCGAGCAACAGAGCATTAGGATTGGCCAAACCTATATCTTCTGCCGCAGAGATGACTATACGACGGGCTATGAAAGCAGGATCCTCGCCACCCTCAATCATACGAGCCATCCAATAAAGAGCAGCGTCCGGATCACTACCACGAATAGACTTTATGAATGCCGATACAATATCGTAATGCATCTCACCGTCCTTGTCGTATGCTATGGGATTCTGCTGCAGGCAGCTCACGACCTTATCATCTGTCACAACTACAGGCGAAGCCTCATCACTCTCTATAACAAGTTCAAGTATATTCAACAGTTTACGCGCATCGCCACCGCTATAACGCAACATAGCATCGATTTCCCGAAGTTCAACACCGCGCTTGACAAGAATTTCATCGGTTGTTATTGCATGGTTAAGCAGCGTAACAAGATCCTCCTTATCCAATGATTTAAGGACATACAACTGACAACGCGACAATAACGGGCGTATAACTTCAAAAGAGGGATTCTCTGTTGTAGCGCCGATGAGTGTTACTGTTCCCGACTCCACTGCACTAAGCAAGGAATCCTGCTGGGATTTGCTGAAACGATGTATCTCATCGATAAACAGTATTGTACCGCCGTTTGAAAACAACGGAGAACTCTTTGCCTTGTCAATTACCTCGCGAACCTCCTTGACACCCGATGACACGGCATTCAACGTATAGAAAGGACGGTTCAGTTTGTGAGCAATTATGCGAGCTATGGTTGTCTTGCCTGTTCCTGGAGGTCCCCAAAGAATAAATGACAAAATACGGCCGGAGTCTATCATACGACGCAACACAGCCCCCTCGCCAACGAGGTGCTGTTGTCCTACATAACTGTCAAAAGATGTCGGACGCAGACGTTCTGCCAATGGTTGTGCCATATATAATTGCTCTATTATAAAAACATTGAGACGTTGCGCCTTTGGGCGCAACGTCATTTATATTTTCAAAGAAGTGATCAACTCAAACCAACGATCTCACCATCGACAAAATCGATACAGTTAGCCTGTGGTACCTTAGGCAAGCCCGGCATACGGATGATATCACCGGCTATGGCAACAATCATCTCGGCACCGGCATTAAGCACTACATCGCGTATCTGCAGATTGAAGCCTTTCACTGCACCATACTGTGTTGCATCGGCACTGAACGAGAACTGTGTCTTTGCGATACATACAGGGCATGATGCAAGACCGTATTTCTCGGCGAGTTTGATGCGGTCGAGTGCTGGCTTTGCAAATGTAACTGAAGCTGCACCATAGATGTTCTTTGCGACCTTCTCGATTTTCTCCTTGATACTGTCGTTGTCGTCGTATGTAAACTGCAATGGCTTTGAAGGATTGTTCTCGATTGTATCTACAACAATCTGTGCCATCTCAACAGCACCTTCACCACCCTGAGCAAAAGCATTATTGATTACAAAAGGTAAACCGAGTTCCTGTTCGCAATGCTGACGGAGAAGCGCCATCTCCTCATCGGTATCTGTAGCAAAACGGTTGAATACCACAATAACAGACTGACCGAACGAGCGTAGATTTGCAACGTGGCGGTCGAGGTTGGCAAGACCATTGCGCAAACCTTCCATATCTGGTTCCTTGATTTTATCAAGTTCTACACCACCGTGCATCTTCAAGCCCTGTGCTGTTGCAACGATAACAGTAGCATCAGGCTGCAAGCCGCTCTTACGGCAAAGGATATTATAGAACTTCTCTGCACCGAGGTCGGCACCGAAACCTGCTTCTGTAATGGTATATTCGCTATGTGCAAGTGCCATCTTTGTTGCAAGCTGAGAGTTACAGCCGTGGGCAATGTTTGCAAAAGGACCACCGTGGATAATCGCAGGAGTATTCTCGGTTGTCTGTACAAGGTTAGGCTGAATTGCATCCTTAAGCAATACCATAATTGCACCTGCCACGCCAAGATCCTTAACTGTGAAAGGTTCGCCTGCGTAAGTATAACCGAGCATGATGTTCTCGATGCGACGGCGCAAATCGTTTTCATCACTTGCAAGACAAAGGATAGCCATAAGCTCCGATGCAGGAGTGATATCAAAACCTGCCTGCTCTACAAGACCGTTTGTAGCAGGGCCGATACCTGTGATTATAGAACGCAATGAACGGTCGTTCACATCAAGAACGCGACGCCACAGAATTTCCTTAAGACCGAATCCCTCTTTTGCATGCTGATACAGATAGTTGTCGAGCAATGCAGAAATCATATTGTGAGCCGAAGTTATTGCATGGAAGTCACCGGTAAAGTGAAGATTGATCTTCTCCATTGGCAATACCTGGGCATAACCACCACCGGCAGCACCACCCTTCATACCGAAGCAAGGACCGAGCGAAGGCTCACGTAGAGCGACAACAGCCTTTTTGCCGATCTTGTTAAGACCCAAAGCAAGACCGATTGAAACGGTTGTCTTACCGATACCCGCTTTTGTTGCAGTAATGGCTGTAACAAGGATCAGTTTACCTTTTTGCTTATCAATAAGATTCAAAGGCAGTTTGGCAATATACTTGCCATAATGTTCAAGATCGTTCGCGTCGATACCGATCTGTGCAGCTACGTTTTCAATGCGCTCAAGCTTGGTTTCATGAGCTATCTGAATGTCACTCTTCATAATTTGTATATGTTTTTAATTAATATATTTCCAACAATATCGCGAAGATAGTAAAAAATTATTGAAAAATCATGTGTGAGCCAAAATAAAGAGAGACAAAAATACCTTATAACAAAGATTTCGTTATTTTTGCATCCGACACAGCAGGCTACAAGCATTGACTATAAATAAGAAGAACAACAATGATATCCATACTGATACCTACAAAAGATTACGACTGCCATCTATTGGTCAAGGAACTGCATAGACAGTGCGAAGAGAGTGGATTGCCGTACGAAATTCTGTTAGGCGAGGATGGAACATCTGCAACAAACCTTCAAAAGAACATCATTGCAGACACACTGACACATTGCAGACGCATAATAAGCGATTGCAATATAGGCAGAGCCAGTATACGCAACCTGCTTGCGAACAATGCAAAACATCCATACATAATATTCATTGACTGTGATGCCGTTGTAGAAAAAAAGGATTACATCAAAAGCTATATCAATGCCTTGAAAAGCCATGATGTTGTCTGTGGCGGGCTTTATCATTGCCGGCACAACGAAAACAGCCAGTTGAGCCTACGTTTCAAATACGAAAAGAAGGCCGACAAGAAACGGGATGCCGCAACACGCAACATCAAGCCATACAACAATTTCACAACATTCAACTTTGCCATAAGGAGAGAGGTGTTCTTGTCGATCCTTTTCAACGGCAAAATAGAAGAGTACGGATATGAAGATGTTCTATTCGGCAAGGAACTTGAACGGCGAAATGTCAACATTCTGCACATCGACAACAAGCTCATGCATAACGGACTTGAAGAGAACAGCATATTCCTTAAGAAAACCGAGCAATCAATAAAGACTCTGGTACAAATAGAGGATTTGATAGATGAGACTGCATTGTTGAATGCTTCGCGAAAGATAAAGAAATTACACCTCGAAGGAATCTTCATTTTTATATGGAAACATTTTCACCAGAATATAAAAAGGAATCTTCTCGGCAGGAATCCGAACCTTATACTATTCAACATTTACAAGTTGGGAGTATACTATACTATCAAACATCAAAACAATAATATACACCAATGAAAGGAGAGTAAAAGTACTTTAAAGTACTTAAAAGCAACCATTATTTCATTTTTTCGATTATTTGGTGTAATTTTGTAAATCACTTGTCACAAGAATCATAAACATAAAATCATTATATAGCGATGACCGCAACAAACGAAACCGAAAAAAGCGAGAAGAAAAGTATCAGCTTCATTGAACAGATTATAGTAAACGACCTTGAACAAGGCAAGAACGGAGCAAAGGTACAGACACGTTTTCCGCCAGAACCGAACGGTTATCTTCACATAGGCCACGCAAAGGCCATATGTATGGACTTTGGCATGGCTGAGAAATACAACGGTATATGCAACCTGCGTTTCGACGACACCAACCCTACAAAAGAGGATGTCGAGTACGTTGATGCGATAATGGAAGATATAAAATGGCTCGGTTTTGACTGGGCTAACGTGTATTATGCTTCGGACTACTTTGACCAGCTTTGGGATTTTGCAATTAAGCTCATCAAGGAAGGCAAGGCATACATCGACGAGCAGACAGCAGAGCAGATTGCAGAACAGAAAGGAACACCTACACAACCAGGAACAGATAGTCCATACCGTAACCGCCCTATCGAAGAGAGTCTCGAGTTGTTCCATAAAATGAACACCGGCGAGATAGAAGAGGGCAAAATGGTACTACGCGCCAAGATTGACATGGCCAGCCCTAACATGCACTTCCGCGACCCGATTATCTATCGCGTTGTAAAGGCAGCCCACCACCGCACAGGCGAAAAATGGAAAGCATACCCCATGTATGACTTCGCTCACGGCCAAAGCGACTATTTCGAGGGCGTAACACACTCTTTGTGTACATTGGAGTTTGTTCCTCACCGTCCACTATACGATCTGTTCGTTGACTGGGTGAAAGACGGCAAGAATCTTGACGACAACCGTCCACGCCAGTATGAGTTCAACAAGCTCAACCTCAACTACACACTTATGAGCAAGCGCAATCTGCTTATTCTTGTCAAAGAGGGATTGGTCAACGGTTGGGACGACCCACGTATGCCGACTCTTTGCGGATTCCGCCGCCGTGGCTACTCGCCTGAATCAATCAGAAACTTTGTTGACAAGATTGGATATACTACATACGACGCACTCAACGATTTCGCATTGCTTGAAAGCGCAGTACGCGAGGATCTGAACAGTCGCGCAACACGTGTATCGGCGGTCATCAACCCTGTCAAGCTTGTAATAACCAACTACCCCGAAGACAAGGTAGAGGAATTAACAGCTATCAACAACCCAGAAAGACCGGAGGACGGCACACACACCATAGAGTTCAGCCGAGAACTATGGATTGAACGTGACGATTTCATGGAAGATGCTCCAAAGAACTATTTCCGTCTGACCCCGGGACGTGAAGTACGTTTGAAGAATGCATATATCGTTCTATGCACAGGCTGCAACAAGGACGAGAACGGCAACGTGACAGAAGTTCTCTGCGAATACATTCCTGAAACAAAGACCGGTGAAGCAGATGCGAACCGCAAGGTCAAGAGCACCATACATTGGGTAAGTTGCAATCACTGTCTCAATGCTGAAGTCCGCCTGTACGACCGTCTTTGGAGCGCAGAAAACCCACGCGACGAAATGGCCGCGATACGTGAAGCAAAGAACTGCGATGCCCTCACCGCAATGAAGGAGATGATCAACCCGGACTCGTTGAAAGTACTCACCAACTGCTATGTAGAGAAATATCTTGCTGAAGGCAAACCACTCGACTACTTGCAGTTCCAGAGAATCGGTTATTTCAACATCGATCCGGACTCAACACCCGAACATCTTGTATTCAACCGCACCGTATCACTTAAGGATACATGGAATAAGTTGAAAGGCAAGTAACACCGACAAGAAGAATAAAACATGAATTACGACAAGGGATATTTCGATTCGCCGGAGTTTCGTGAAATACTGAAAAAATACGAACAGGCGAATCGCTTAAATACAACACCCTACTTTGGGGTCGATGAACTTATCGACCTCTTTTCGTATTTCATATCCATGGAAAAGCCGGAAGAGGCCGCAAAAGTACTTTCATTTACAAAACATCTGCATCCGGGCACAAGTGAATGTACCAAGATGGAGATAAGGCTATTGCTCTATCGTGGCGAAGCACAAGAGGCGAAACAACTCTTTTCAACCATCAGATACACAGATGACAATGAGACCAAGATTCTATATGCTGAGATTTTGCTTTCTTTAAAAGAGTTCAAGGGAGCAAGAGAACTTGCACTTGACATCCTGAACAATACAAAGAACGGCAACGACAACTCGTATGAAGCGTTGGAGATATTGCTTGACTGCGGATTGGCACACGAAGCTCTATTCATCTGCGACAACATGCTGCGCATTGCACCTAACAAGAAGAATCTGCTTGAAGTTAGAGCAGAATGCCTGATAGAGATGCAACGCACGAACGAAGCTGTACAGATATACAATAGGCTACTTGACGAAGACCCATACAACACATTCTATTGGGAACAGCTCGGACATATATATTATATGATAAAGCGATACGGAAAGGCTCTTGAATGTTTTGAATATGAAAGCACAATAAACGAGGAGATAGAGTATGCCAAGATGATGCAGGGCTACTGCTATTATCATCTACGGGACTACAAGCACGCAAGGGACATATTCAAAGGGGTATATTCAAAATTTCCCGATTCGGCAGTACCTTTGTTCTATATTGCACTGACATACTATTCCGAAGGAAATAAAGATGTTGCCAAAGATTACTTCAACGAGGTGACAAACATTGCCCAGGAGGGTACAATAGAGATAATGCTTGCAAGAATAAACAAAGCCATTATACTCGACGAACAGGGCGAAACGGCACGCGGTGACGAAGCGATGGCAATGGCCATCCTGATGCATCCCGACAACATGAAACAGCTGATATTGGGAGAACACGACCTGTATGAGCTGAGGGACAAGGAAAACCTAACATTCGACGACATGAACAGGCTCGAATCAAAAGAGTGGGAACAGAGCGAAGAATTGTACCGGTTAGGACAACACCTTGTAAAGCACAACCATCTGATACTTGCAAAAAGAGTATTCCGTTACACAAGGGAGTTCTACAACGACACCTCCGATATAGACTCATACATAGCATACATTTTATGGAATACCGGAGAGAAGGAGAAAATAGAACCGGCTGTAGAGAACGCACTCGAAGGCAAATCATGTATTCTTTTTGAATTGTTCAATGTGCCTTACAACAGTAACATAACGACAAACGAGTTCATTGCACAAATAACAGAGAAGAGATGACCGCGGTCATCTCTTCTCTGTTATTTTACTTTGCATCAGAAAAATCCTTAATCCTGTTCTCTTCGCTCATCTTGCATACAAGAAGATTCCCGTCGTTTTCTGCAACGATACAGTCATCCATACCGATAACCATTACCTTTTTCATGCAACGGGTGTCGACAACACAATTATGTGATTCTGCAAATGAGACTTCCGCACCTACTGCAACATTATTGTTCATATCCTTTGGAAGATTACTGAACAAAGAAAACCATGTTCCCAAATCGCTCCAGCCA
>JAEIGA010015051.1_pt1 | contig 11778 bp, 13 predicted proteins | sample 9270691 | NCBI WGS metagenome assembly JAEIGA01 (sample SAMN17057246, study PRJNA624740) | gut metagenome | biome: biome; isolation source: fecal sample | host: Bos grunniens | place: China: Xizang | collected 2019
ATTTCCGGCTATAACACTGTCTTTACACGCACTTTGGACGTCCTGTGCCGCTATATTGGTTGCGAACATTGGAAATCCTTCAGCACATCGCTCCAGAAAGATTCCCCACGCGAATCTGAAATCATATCGGACGGAACAACCATTAGGGTAGAAGATCTGACCCCAGGTGACCGTATCCGTCTGGGATGGCTGCCGGACCGTATCTGTATAGTCGAATATGTCGGAGGAAGAATGTTCAAGGCGATCAACACAAGAAACTCCACTCTTCAGGTAGGCGACACTTTTGAATGTAGCATCATGCTCAAGAACTATCCGCTTTTTGTAGATAACCTTGTGCATGGAGGCGAGCACTGCCAGCGATATTCAATGGGATTGAACAATGGTTTGACCACTCTGGAAAAGCTCTAATCAGAAAAAATCTTATATTGCAGCCTATTATGAAACTGGACTGAACATCGCCACAAGATCAGATCAAGCTCCTGAGCATCATCAGCGAGGGACGCATATTTCGCATTCATTTGGCTCGAAAGGGAACCAAACACATAATTCTAAAGTCTGCCGTTAAGCCCGAGACAATGACAACCGAGCTACTGAAACGAGAATACGAGCTTGGGATATCCCTGTCACACGCATGCATCGTGTCAACTCTTGGCTTTGAGGAAGATACGCCAGTCGGCCCAGCTATTATATTGGAATATATCGAAGGAATACCCCTTGATAAGTTCATTACAAAACATCCTAGTAAAGCAGCTGCAAACCGCATCATTGATGATATACTTGATGGAGTGAATTACCTCCACCATCGCGGCATTCTACACAACGACCTCAAGCCATCCAATATAGTAATAAACCCACACGGAGCAGCCCGCATCATAGACTTCGGACTCTCTCTCAGTGACGATTCCGCATACAGAGGTTGCACAGGAGGTTCCCAAGGATATTCTGCACCAGAAATCCTGGATGGAAACGGTCCGTCAGGAGCAGCATCAGATATATATTCCATAGGCATACTTTTAAGAGAGATAACTGGAAAGAAGTACAGGAATGTGATTGAGCGATGCTGTCGTCAAGACTCGTCTGAAAGATATCAGAACATACCCGCAGTCAAGCGCGCAATCGCATTCAGAAGACATCTCCCCACAGCTATCGCGGCTATCATCTTTATGATCATTATATTGGCAGTGACTGTATATCCTAAGGTAGAGGATGCTGTAACCGAGTCTTCTCATAACTCTCTCAAAGACAGATTGAGAGCAGAAATGGCATCTTTTTACTACCCTGCACGCGACTCACTCTTACGCCGACCACCCTACGAGTCAGTAATCGCTATCAGGGCAGAATACTACAGGCAATATATCCTATTCCATGACTCCCTCCCAGCTTCGCAGCAACTTGCCTGCAAGGAGATCTTTTCTGAGCATTCGGCTGTACTGGATCCTTTAATCGCAGCTTACCTTTAGACCATCAGGACTAATTAGGGCCAATTAGGACCATTGAAGTATTGGGCATTATAATTTTCTTTGTATAGTTATTCAAGGGGCAAATACGCCCGAATCTGCTTAATTAACAATCTAAATTGTAATCAAATGAAAAAATTATTTAAAGTAGCAATGCTCGCACTGATCGGATGTTGGCTTGCCGGCCCATCACTTGTCGCAAAAGTCAAGGAAAAGAAGATTTCTTATGCAAGCTGTGCATATTACTACGGACCAGCGGAGAAGAAAGATCCAATGGGAGAAGGAAAGTTGCTGATCAATGAGGGTTACAAGGGGGCCATTACCATAACCGGAACATTTAATGAGACCACTGTTTCCAACGCAGTTGTTGATTTCGCATTTGAACAAATAACATTCAAGGGAAAGGTTTTCTATGAGAAGAAACTCGATATGACCGCGCTCCCAGTGATTACCACTTACATCACTATTTACATGTCCGAAGGAAAGCTATATCATGAAGGAGAGTATCTGGGATCCATCAAAGATAATCCTTTTGTAGTGAAATTGGAGTGCACTTCAGGGTTTGCCCGCATCAAGAATTCATCTGGAAAATTGTTTACCATAGATCAATCACGTCAGAATTTATTGAAGATAGCTGTAAAATTTGCCGACTGTGACACATATCAGATTGAAAACCATGATGTAGTTGATATCTATTTTAACAATGGTCTTGTTTTGGGGTCGACTTCAAAAGCAGAAGCTCCGTTGACTCTATTGTTTTCTAACGGAGCTAAAACCGAGTTGACGGACTATGGTAACATGACATGGACTCGCACGAACGGAGACTATATCAAGTTCAATATGTGGGGTTATGGTGGAAACTATCATATTAGCGAATGCAGCATCACTTTAGCCTCTGGAAGTTATATTGGAGAGACGCTGACACATAAATTCGCCAACGGAAACATCTATGTAGGTAGAGTGAAATACCTTCTTCCAGATATTACTCTGAATTGGTTGGCAACAGTTAGAGAGGTGGATTGGCCATGGGAAAAGTTCTGTCAATATGCCGTTGAAGGAAAACTCACTTACGCTGACGGAACTGTCTTTTCTGGAAGTTTCTCAAATTATGGACAGACTAATGGAGATAAGCTGGACAACAAATCATACTATGAAGGTGTGATGTATGATAGCACAGGAACAGAAATAGATGACTATCAAAATGGTGCGAATAGAGCGCAACGTGCCTTAGCTGAACAGGCTAGAATTGCAGAAGAAGAGGCTAGAATTGCAGAAGAAGAGGCAGCAGCAAAAGCGAAGGCACTCGCAGAGCAGAAGAAGAAACAAGAGCTTTATAACAAATATGGTAAGAAGTATGTTGACACTATTGTAAATAGCGGCGGAAAAGAGATTCTTATTGGAACTCCATTATCATTGTTGAAGGCATTTGAAAAAGAGCGATTCCTTGGAGTATTATTGGAGTTAACCTTAGAGGTTAACTGGGGAAATGAGGCGCGCTATAAATGGTGGACCGCACGCCCAGACAATGAATATTGGGGAACGACCATGGGATACATTTGGATTAGAAACGGAAAAGTTGCTTCCATATCATATAACTAATAGATTGCATTAAATCTCAAAATACATTAATTTAGCGCTCAGATTGTAACAATCCATAATAGTATAGAATAATGTACAAATTCATTTCATGGAATGTAAACGGCCTGAGAGCTGTATGCGGCAAGGGGTTCGCCGATATATTCGTAGAGTTGGACGCTGATTTCTTCTGCCTGCAGGAGACAAAGATGCAGGCTGGACAGCTTGATCTGGAGTTTCCCGGATACAAGTCATATTGGAACTTTGCGGAGAAGAAAGGATATTCAGGAACTGCAATATATACCAAGCATGAGCCGATCAGCGTAAGCTACGGTCTGGGCATCGACGAACACGACCACGAGGGACGAGTGATTACCCTTGAGATGGAGGACTTCTATCTCGTAGGTGTATATACCCCAAACTCGCAGGATGAACTTCAGAGACTATACTACAGGATGACATGGGAAGATGCATTCAGAGCATATGTCTGCAGACTGGCAGAAACAGGCAAAGGAGTCATCATCTGCGGAGACCTCAACGTCGCTCATAAGGAAATCGATCTGAAGAATCCGAAAAGCAACCACCGTAATGCCGGTTTCACTGACGAAGAAAGAGGCAAGTTCACCGAGCTGCTTGGAGCTGGTTTCATCGACACCTTCCGCTATTTCTATCCTGACCAGACTGACATCTACTCATGGTGGTCATATAGATTCCAGGCACGCACAAGAAACTCCGGCTGGCGCATTGACTATTTCGTTGCATCAGAGAACATGAAAGAGAGACTTGTAGATGCTAAGATTCACACAGAAATAATGGGTTCAGACCACTGTCCGGTGGAACTGACAATAAAATAACAGATAAGGGCCGTTGGAAGTAGATTTCCAACGGCCCTTAAACCATAACCCTATTATTAACAACTAAACTAACCTTGTCTGAACATAAGCAAGTGCTGTGCCAAAAGAGTATCTCAGGTTAAAACAATCGTTATTTTTTCAGTGCCTCATAGGCATATGAACCGGCTCCAAAAAGGATCTGTGTAATGGCTTGAGACGTATGAGACAGGGTGGCATATATTACGCCTACTTCCATAGGAATGCCATAAACTCCAAGGAGTGCCAATGATATCACATAGTGGAATGCTCCAATACCACCCGGAACAGGAACTGCAAAACCGAGTCCCCCGACCAAAGAGAGGAACAGGGCATCCATGACATTAAGATTGTCAAGGAAAGGCGCTGCCCACATTGTACATGATGCCATCAGCCAATACAGCATCCAGATAAGAAGAGTATATGCGAAGAACAGCCACTTATGGTCCATTCTGACACATGTGGCAAATCCCTGACCTACACCACGGAATATCGACCAGATCTTACTGCAAAGCCTGTTCTTATCACGTTTATACCAGACCAGATATGCGCCCAACGCCAGAAGCACAAGAGCACCGATGGCCATCATCCAGGTATATCCTCCAAACTTCATAGACACCGGCTGCCATATCTTTTCAACGAAGAATGCACCATATCTGTCAACGCCTCCGACAATCACAATTAACAGCATCAGAAGCATCACCAGAAGTTCCCAGCTGCGCTCAAGCACAACTGTTCCAAGCACCTTGTCATAGGACGCCAGCTTCTTGTTCGGAGCGGATGGATTCACAGGATTAGAGCGGCGTACAATCACACCGCATCTGACAAATTCACCTATGCGCGGGAACACGAAATTGGAGATGTTGGCGATGTTTATACCATTGAATGTCGTCGTACGGGAAATGCTCGGATCCAAAGGAAGAAGCAGACGGCGCCAACGCAAGGCCCTGACCCAGAATGCCACCGAACCGACCGCCATCGACATAAGAATGAACACCCAGTCAACATCATTGAGCGCACCTATGAATTTATTCCACTCCACATCGCGGAATGAAAACCATAACAGGATGACTGCCAATGATGCAGAAAGCAGATATTTGAGTATTTTCTTTAGAACCGGTTTCATAATAATCACTGCAAATTTATCCAAAAGTTTTGTAACTTTGTGAGTTCAACTGACAAAAAGATTTTATGGCATCCATTTTAGGTATTGGAAATGCATTGACAGATATTCTGGCTGTGCTTCCAGATGATACTTTCCTGAAAGAATTTCACCTGCCCAAGGGCAGCATGCAGCATGTCGACATGGAGACTGGAGACAAGATCTGGAAGACCCTCAAGCCGATGGGAGTTCAGCTCGTGGCAGGAGGTTCGGCAGCCAACACCATTACTGGCACAGCAATTTTCGGAATGGAGTCTGGTTTCATCGGCAAGGTAGGAGATGATGATCTCGGTCATCTGTTCAAGAGCGACCAGGCGCAATATGGCATCAAGTCCATGCTTCTCAAGGGAGTCAATTCCTCAGGAAGAGCGATGGTATTCATCACAGCACCGAACGCCGAAAGAACATTTGCCGTATACTTGGGAGCTGCATTGGAACTAGTTCCGGAAGATCTTAAGTTGGAATATTTCCAGGGATATGATTACTTCCACATTGAAGGATATCTCGTGCAGAATCAAGCAACAATCCGCAGAGCTGTAGAACTTGCGAAAGAAGCCGGATGCATCATCTCTATCGATATGGCATCGTACAATGTCGTCGAGTCAAACGACGCATTCCTTCACGACATCGTGGAGAACTATGTGGATATCGTATTTGCAAACGAGACTGAAGCCAAGGCCTTCACCAAGCTCGAGCCACGCGAGGCCCTTGAAGACATTGCAAGCCGTTGTAAGATTGCAGTTGTCAAAGTCGGAAAAGACGGTTCAATGGTCAAGAGCGGCGATGAATATCACTTCATCCAATCATGGCCTGCAACTCCAATCGATGCAACTGGAGCTGGCGACACATATGCAGCCGGATTCTTATATGCCCATTCTCTCGGCATGCCGTTGAAAGTCTGCGGAGAGGTCGGTTCTATAATTGCGGCAAAGGTTGTGGAAGTTGTCGGCACAAAGATCGACATCCCTCGTTGGAAAGCAGCAAAGAAGGAAATTCGCGAATTGATCGCAGCAAACTCACCAGCACAATAGCATCATATGTTTGACCAGATAAAAGACTTCTTCAGAAAGCGCAGACTCAGCAAAGTGGTGCACAAAGGCACTACAGGCCTTCTGCCCTTGCATAAAATCTCATCCGCCAACTTCGTTATCGACGTTGAGGAGCCGGGATTTGACGTTCTCAAGGAAGACATTCTCGCTTGGGGACGCGCAAGCGGTGTTAAGATCAACATCTATTTCTTCGATTTCAGAAAACTCGGCAAGGAAGAGCTCCTGCTCACCAGCATCCAGACAACGATTCTGAAAAAAGATCTCGACTGGCTGGGCTATCCGGGAAAAGACAAGATCAACTATCTGACCGGTGATGCAACAGATCTCTTTGTCTCATTGGTAGACAGTGAGATTCCGGCCATCGACATCATCAGCAAGTGTGCCAACGCGCGATTCAAGATCGGACGACGCAGCTACGAAGGACATGCTTTTGACATGATTATCTCAGGAGCGCCAAATGAAGATCTCAGATCAGATTCGAGACTGATACTGAAAGCTATGATTGAATATATTTCCAAAATACAATGATAAAAAACATCAAGAAATACCTTTTGACAGGAGTTAAAGGAGCGTGTATGGGAGCAGCAGACGTCATTCCCGGCGTATCTGGCGGCACAATTGCTTTCATCATGGGCATCTATGACGAGTTCGTGGGTTCGATTGCAAAGATCGATGCCGAAGCAGTCAAGTTACTCTTCAAAAGGCAGTTCCGTGACTTCTGGAAACACATCAACGGAAGTTTCCTCCTCTCGGTTGTTTTGGGTATCGGAGTCAGCGTCGTGACCCTTGCGGGAATCATGAAGACTCTGCTTACCGAGCACCCTATCCAGACATGGGCATTCTTCTTTGGCCTCATCGTCGCATCATCAATCTTCATTTTGAGAGGCATCTCTGATTGGAAAACAAGAGAAGGCATCATGCTCGGACTGGGAGTCGGACTGGGAGTCATTGTCTGCACACTTACACCGACCAATACACCTGACGCACTGTGGTTCATCTTCCTCAGCGGAGCACTTGCCATCTGCGCCATGATTCTCCCGGGAATATCAGGAAGCTTCATTCTGCTGATCCTAGGTAAATACCACTTCATCATGAACGTCATCAGCGAGCTGACAAAAGGTATAAATGTGGGACATAACCTACTGATTCTGGCAGTATTCATGGCAGGAGCGGTCATCGGAATTCTTGGATTCTCCAAGTTCCTTCGCTGGCTTCTGGCTAAGTGGAACAAGGAAACTCTGATCGTCCTTGCCGGATTTATCATCGGATCGCTTGTGAAAGTCTGGCCATGGAGCAATACAGAATCCATCATCAAATCTCAATTCCCTGAGGTCATGTCAGAGGAGTCTTTGGATCCGGGAATCATTGACCAGTACGCAGGAGCAATAGACATGCAGGTGACCGGCGCGGTAATCTTCGCAGTCCTTGGATTCCTCCTTGTCATCGGGGTTGAATATGCCAGCAAGATATACGGAAAGAAAACGGCATAAAGATTGAAAAGCTGTCTGTCACAACAACAGACAGCTTTTTTTTATGAAACGATTTGCATTCCCCTGCATGGCCATCCTCATTGGCATGGCTGTCGCCCTTTCAAGCACTTCATGCATTTACGATGCTCCCGACGACATCTTTTTCAGAACCCTGTGGGAATCAGACAAAGAATCTGACACTCCGGGAGAAATCAGCGACATCACACTTGAGTTTCTTTGTTCAAATGCAATCAGCATCAAGACTGGCAACAGCAAAATCGTAAATTATGGAACATACGACTGCAACCGCCAGACAGCAGTCTTTTATGACCTCAGCATGGAAATCGGAAATGAAACGATAACGTTCATCGATGCATATAGATCCGGTGATACCCTCGAACTACGCTGGCACAGCAACAGTTCATCAGAAACACAGACCACCGTCATGCACCGCCTGTCTGCATATAAATGATTTTTTCAGTCAAATGGGAAAGAACCATTTGCAATTATGATTTTTTTAACTACCTTTGCACCCACTTTCCGATAAAACGGAACACATAAGGTCTGGTCCGGTAGCTCAGCTGGATAGAGCAACAGCCTTCTAAGCTGTGGGTCACAGGTTCGAATCCTGTCCGGATCACGAAAGAAAGCAAATGGGGCTGACTAAAATTAGTCAAGCCCCTTTTTCGTTTGCGTTGGTAAGGTCAACCTCGACCTTTTTTCGTATGGCACTCGACCGTCGAGGATTTCCACGAAAATTCTACTGGCTTATAAAGTTTTTCATAATTTTACCAACCTTTTGACCAATCATTACGTCTAACTGAGTAAAAAACATAAAACAATCAAATTATGGAAAAAGACTTAGTAGTTTTCGGAATCTGCGTAGTATTGCCAATCATGATCGTATGGCTGGTAAACCGCACACGTCAGAATGAGACCAACCGTAAAACGGAGATCATGCTGAAGGCCATCGAATCAGGAGCAACCATTGACGCCACATTCTTTCGTCTTCAGAGCAACAAAACCATTAAGGAGCGCCTGCTCAAGCGTCTGACAGGAGGCTGCATCTTCTCCTTATTTGGCCTCACGTTCTTATCCATCGGCATCGCCAATTGGATAGCATTGGACGGCACAGTTTCTAATGACTCAGCTGTAGTTCCTGCAACATTCGGCGGTCTCTTCCTCGCCATCGGAATCTCGCTTTTCATCACATTCATTGTAGGAAAGAAAATGCTGGCCAAGGAGATAGCTGCAGAAGAGAAGACAATGGAGAAGTTCTAACAGGACATGACCCAGGAGAGATTCATAGAACAGATCAGGGATGAGCAGGAATCCTTAAGAAGATTTCTGCTTGCACTGTGTGGTGGAGACTCCAACAAGGCTGACGACATCGCGCAGGATGCATTAGTGCGCGCCTATGTATCTTCCGGATCTTTCCTTGGACTCTCAAAATTCAGCACATGGCTGTTCAAGATTGCATATAACTGTTATATAGACCACACCAGAAAGCAAAAGCCTGAGACAATATCCACAGATGAATCACAGGCTTTGAACATCCTGGCCAGTGAGGAGACTGATGCAGCATTCAAATATCAGAAACTCTATCAGGCACTGGATCAGCTCAAAGAGAAAGAGAAAGCCGCCATCATCCTTCACTACTTCGAAGACAGAAGCATAAAAGAGATCTCGTCAATACTCCAGACTGCCCAAGGCACTGTCAAATATTATCTTTCAACAGGTCGAAACCACCTCAAAACCCTACTGCAATGAAAAGAAATGACATAGAATCATACCTTAGAGACAACAAGCCTCAGGTAAAAGAAAATCCCACATTTCTACTGGAAGTACAGCAGAAGATGCAGGCAGTAGAAGGCATAAAGAATGAGGTGGACAGACAACGAAAATTCGGCAATCAGGCACTTATACTAGCGCTTATTGCTGGTATGACCTGCGGTATTGCACTTACAGTCTTTGCATACATGTATCCGGTTGATCCGGAAGCCATCAGTGAAAACATAACCACGAGCCTACGAACTGTCATAGACCCGTGGAAAGAATATCTCATACTCCTTATCACCGGCTGCGCCATCGGCTTAGGAATCATCTTAAGCAGACAGCAGACATCGTTCAGTGACTAGGGTGCGGCTGTTTATAATTTCGACAGGAACAGATTCTCTTTGCTGATGAATCTGTCGTAAATGAACAGGCAGATGTTCACCACCAGCAGCATGATCATGCCAGCAAGCCCAGGACATCCGTACAAAAGGTCATCAAACGGTGTCACAAGAAGGTTACTGATTCCTGCAACGGCATTATATGTACCGTGCATAATGGCAGGAACGATGACCGAACAGCTCTTCAATCTGAAGTACATCAGCATCGTGGTCAGCAATACGCATAATACAACCATCATCAATACACCCACTTCAGGATGCTGGGGATAATTATGACCATGAAGGATGAGTGGAGCATGCCATAGTCCCCATATGATTCCAATAAAGAGAGCGGCCACCAGAAACTTCTTGCCCTTGAACAGTTTCAAAAGATAGCCACGCCATCCGATTTCCTCGCCAAAAGCAAATACGGCATTGATCGAAATGCCCGAAACCATGCCGCTGACTATCGTGATGCCGACAATTCCCCATAGACCGAAACCTTCCGGCATAGACTGACGTGCCATCTGAATCATCTCGCTATCCGGCGTCCACTTTGCACCAGGCATAAGCAATGTCACACCAAGGGCTGCCATAGCAAGTATCGGCATCAGCAACCATCCGATCACCCACCAGCGATTGATCTTGAATGATATATCCAAGCCCTGCAGTACCGGCTCCTTGAATACAAGCTGGGTAATGATGACAGCAAGTATCGGCAGCAACATAGCACCTGTACTTAAGGCAAAATAAAGAATCTGATTTGCAGGATTGATGGCCAGTCCTATCCCTATCATAGGTAGAAAGGCACAAATGATATAAACTATGAGTTTCCTGGAGTTCATAATATCGCTTTTATCAGCACGAAATTACGTCATTTTTCACACATCTGTTCCACACTTCACAATTTTAATGCAGATTCCTTCAGAAAAGAACATTCAGTTTAATGACAACGTAAGTTGCTGCATCTGGTCGCCGACAAAGATAGACTCGAATATGCAGACATCATCCTTTGCAGGAGTTCCTATCAATGTCAGAGGCGCGTAATCGCCGTCAGTGAAATCGTTATGTATGATCAGCTGTCCCCTATCACTCATATAGACTGCCTTATTCTGGTATTCGATGTCGTGATTCAGAGGTACATGATTCTTCAAGATCCTGTCATCGTCAGTTTCCATGACAGAAGAAATCAATGTCTCATATACATTCACATCAAATGTCAATGGACCTTTGCTCAAAAGAATTTTGAGAGGCATTATCGAGCCACTGTCCGGGGTTACCAACGGGATTGAAACATCACCTATAGTTAAAACGAGCGTCCTATCAGCAAGGCCTGCTGTAGTCTGACTTTCACCAGTTGCAAGGCAGGCCTGAGTCGCCGAAAACACTTCTTTCCACTCTCCCCATTCCTCGGGATACCTGTCATATGTCTTTCCGGCGGATATCTCTACCCTTATATTTCTCTCAGAGAAGGTATCATTACAAGGAACGACTATCTTGAGAGGAGGATTTGACGAACCTGTCACAATTGCATAAGAATAGATTTCATCATCTATGAATGCTCGATACCTGAAAGTGAGACATGCCGTCGGTTGGGTGAATTTAGTTTCAACCTCTGTATATACATAGTCTATCATAATGACTTCGCCTTCTTGAGGTATCTTGCCTTCGTATTCCTTTATCTGAACAACTGGGTCATAATACTGCTTTTCACAAGAGGCAAGCAGAAGTATTGCAGATAGTATTAATATTATCTTTTTCATGAGTCCTGGTCTTTAATTCAAATAGTTCCATTCAATGAGGTATGGCTCTGATGAAGACATAGGGCCGAACAGACCGATTCCTCCTTCAATATTCGTATAGGTCCATGTCGGGGATGTCAATCCCATAAAAGAGAAATCATTATAAGTCTCATTCCACTTGCCGTTGATATAATGATATGTTCCTGGAGCGAGTTTATAGAGCGTCACATAATCTCCGACGTAAGTTGTCCCTATTACCTCTCCGACAGCACCCATCGTAGGCTCAGTATAATCAAATGAAG
>JAEIGA010015052.1_pt1 | contig 11778 bp, 9 predicted proteins | sample 9270691 | NCBI WGS metagenome assembly JAEIGA01 (sample SAMN17057246, study PRJNA624740) | gut metagenome | biome: biome; isolation source: fecal sample | host: Bos grunniens | place: China: Xizang | collected 2019
ATTCTAAATTATTGGAAGCAAAGTTTTGATGCCGGAAATGATTTGCAAGGTTTTCGAGGAATAGGCGAAGGCGTACCTCGAAGACCTTGCAGATGGTTTGTTTTAATTCCTCATCCTTGCCCTCTTCCCGCCCAATCCCCAAGACTGCCGAAAAGAACACAACCACGGGCGATTAGGAAAATGCAAGATGTAAGCACAGAGTGGGGTAGTGGCGACACTTTGTCGCAAGTGTGTAAAAGTCTATACCTCCGATTCCGATGCCGTGTAAGCAAACCGCAGGCTTTGCCTATCAATATGCTACAAAAAAAATGTTCGGGATTTCCGAGCGTCTCGTTTTAGGCAACGGTGTAATGCCACAAGCCTTGAGGGTTCAATACAATAAATCGCGCATCACGGCATCGCTGATGAAGATACTCTCAGGGGTGAGATGCAGAAAATCGTCTTCGGTGTGGATGAGCTGTCCTCGTTTGATATAGGGGGTGGCGCAGTGCAGGCAGTGGGCGTGGTAGGTGTCGCCGAAGTCGGCCTTCAATGTGCTGAGGTCGATGCCGCGTGCGGTGCGTAGCTCGGTGATGATGCGCTCGTCGTAGCGCTCTTCGGTGGTGAGGTGCTCCACTTCGTGGGGCACATCCTCGTGGTGGGGAGTGGCGATGTAGTCGGTGAGGCTGCTGAGGTTCCATCGGCGGTCGAGGCCGTCGTAGGAGTGGGCACCAGGGCCGATGCCGATGTAGGGCGTGCCTTGCCAGTAGCTGCTGTTGTGGCGCGAGTGGTGGTGGGGGAGGGCAAAGTTGGATATCTCGTAGTGCTCATAGCCTGCGGCGAGAAGTTTTGCCCTCAGCAGCTCGAAGGAGCGTACGCTCTGCTCTTCGTCGATGGGCGAGACGAGTCCCTGCTCCTGCATACGCCACAGGCGGGTGCCCTCTTCGTAGGTTAGGTGATAGGCCGAGATGTGCTTCACACCAAGCGAGATGGCTTGGTCGAGGCTGAAGGTCCAGTCGTCGATGGTCTCTCCAGGCAAGCCGTAGATGAGGTCGATGCTGATGTTGGTGAGCCCTGCTCGTTGCAGGCGGAGTACGGCATCGATGGCCTCTTGTGCCGTGTGGCGACGTCCTACGAGTCGGAGCGTTGGGTTGTGAAAAGATTGTATGCCGAGGCTGATGCGGTTGATGGGGAGGGTGCGCAGCCCCTGTATATACTCATCGGTGAGGTCGTCGGGGTTGGCCTCGAGTGTGATTTCTTGGTTGATGGAATTGTTGAGAGTTGCAGACTCTTTGATACAACGTAGAATCTTGCTCAGTTCGCCAGTTGTAAGTGTCGAGGGGGTGCCACCGCCAAAGTAAATGGTCTCTATCTTCTGGCCTTGCAGTTCGGGCAGGCGATGGCGCAACTCACGACACAGGGCATCGACATACGCCGTGCGATGAGTGAGCAGGGTGGTCGAGTAGAAGTCGCAATAAGCACACCTGCTTTGGCAGAAGGGGACGTGGATGTATATTCCAGCCATTACTTCGTGTGGTGGAGTTCCTCGCCTTTCAGTGTGGGTAAGCTGACGTGGAACTTCACAGCAAGGACGCGGGTGAGGAATACGCACACGCCACACGTGATCTGGGTGGTGATGGCCTCGCAGCCCAAGCGGCCGCAGATCCAGTAGGCAAAGCCGCCCATCACACAGGCCATGGCATAAATGTCTTTGCGGAAGATGAGGGGAATCTCATTGATGAACACATCGCGCAGTACACCACCTGCGGCTCCAGTAAATGTACCCATGATGGTAGCTACCCAAAGGGGAAATCCTGCATCAAGAGTCTTCTGTATACCTACCACAGCGAATAGGGCCAGACCTATGGCGTCGAAGATGAAGAAGGTGTTGTCCATTCGTACAAGGTATTTGCTGAATGCCATTACCCAAATCAATGCCAAGGCTGTGATGATGAGGTAGATGCTATTGCTCATCCAGAAGGGGGTGACGTCGAGCAAGAGGTCGCGGATGGTACCACCACCGATGGCTGTGACAAGGCCTACGACAAAGGCTCCGAAGAGGTCGAACTGCTTGGCCGAGGCCAGACGGATACCACTGATGGCGAAGGCAAAGGTGCCCACAAATTCGATGATGTCTACAAATGAAATCTGCATGATGTGTTGTAATTATTTATTCTTCTTGTCTTTGGGGAAATTCTTGCTCCTTGGTTACGAAAGACATGCGATGCCGCTGATAAGGACCTCGCATGCCATTCGTGTTGTAGTTGTTGTTAGTCGTTTTTCTTTTCCTTCTTCTCTTGCTCCACTGTTGGGGCCGACTCTTTGTACTTGAAGCGGCGTATCTTCTGTGTTGCGGTCTTTTCGAAGGGCTCCTTCATCACCTCTACCGAACTTACTTGTGATGATTTGTTGACGTTTTTGTTTACGACCTTGAGAACCTTCTCTTTCCATCCTTCGATGAAGTCGTAGATCTTGTCGACATTCTCGTTGTCCCACTCGATGTAGTTCTCCATTGGTTGCACGAGAGCTACCAATCGTCCGTCACGCTCGACAACGATCGACTCGCTTACGCCTTCGACGTTGTTGATTACGTTCTCAATCTCTTCGGGGTAGATGTTCTCACCTGAGGGACCGAGGATCATGTTGCTGTTGCGTCCCTTGATGAAGTAGCGTCCCTTGTCGTCTACGGTTGCAATATCGCTCGTGCGGAACCAACCGTCTTCGGTAAATACGCTCTTCGTGCGTACGGGATCCTTATAATATCCGAGCATCACGTTGGGACCTTTGGCTACGATTTCTCCTTCACCGGTCTTGGGGTCGACGTTGTGTAGCTTGAGCTGGACGTTGTAGACTGGGTAGCCGAACGAACCTACTGTTCGCCAGCCGTTCATGGAGTATCCCAGGAGGGGCGAGGTCTCGGTGAGTCCATATCCGATGGCATAGGGGAAGCCTGCCTTGAGGAGGAAGCGCTCTACCTCGGGGTCAAGCTTGGCACCACCGATGCCGTAGAATGACATGTGACCACCGAAGGTTTTCTTCAGTTTCATGCCGATAATCTTGCACATCAGTCCGTTCATATGCTCGTTCATCCATGATAGTGCTCGGCTCTTCTGTATGGTGGGAAGCACGCTGCCCTTGTACACCTTCTCGATGATCATGGGTACGGTGAGCATGGTCGTGGGCTTCACGATCTTGAGCGCCTTGAGCAGCAACGAGGCTACGGGAGGCTTGGGGAGATAGTATACTGTAGCTCCGCAATACATGGGGTAGAGCATGCTGAGTGTCATCTCCAAGGTATGTGCCATAGGGAGCACGCTGAGCCAGCGGTCCTTCTCGGTGCGCTTGCATGAGTGGTAACAGGTGATGACGTTTGATGTCAAGTTGCGGTGACTCAGTACCACACCTTTGGCGCTACCCGTGGTTCCCGAGGTGTAGATGATGGTGGCAATGTCGTCGGGAGTAGGGATGGATGTACGCCCATCGCAAGTGAACTGCTCCTCATCGGCCTTGATGATGTCGAGGGTGTCCATGTCGAAGATGAGTGTCATCTTGTCTTTTACCTCTTGACTGATGCGGCCAGCGAGTTTCTGCGACACGAAGATTACCTTGCTCTCAGAGTGGTTGATGATATTGGTGACCTCATTCTCCGAGCTATCGGGGAGGATGGGTATGGCAATGCGACCAAAGGGTGCTGTGGCGAAGAAGGCTACAGACCAGTTGGGCATGCTCTGTGAATAGATGGCTACTTTGTCGCCCACACCGATGCCATATTGCGTAAGTGTTTTTGACAAGCCATCACATCTTTGCTTAAACTCTTTGTAGGTGTATCCACCCTCCTTGGTGTTGTACCATTGGGTGTATTGATTTTTTGCATACGCAGTTGTGGCGTACTCGTAAAGTTTTGCGATGGTGTCAACGTAGTTTTCTCTCATACGTTGCATGCGCTTGTAAAGCTGAATCATAGTTTTTTTCTAGGTTTAGTGTGTTATATAGTTTTCTTTATGCTTGCCTACGAGTTTCATCTCCTCATACATCTCTTGGATACGCTTCATGTCTGCACGAGGGTCATCGGTAAGTTCTACCTTCTTTCCCCATCCTACGTGTTTGGTGCCCCAGTCAAAGTAACCCATATATACTGGGCAGCCGACTTCACGGGCGATGGTGTGGAAACCTGTCTTCCAACGCTTGATGGGCTTGCGAGTACCTTCGGGAGCTAAAGCAAGGTGGCATTCCTTGGCATCCTTCATGGCGTGAATAGTGCTCACCATGAGGCGTGTGGCATTCTTGCGGTCTACGGGTAGTCCGCCCAACTTGCGCAATAGTCCACCTAAGGGCCAGAAGAAGAACTCCTTCTTCACCATCACTTTGGCATGTCCACCGATGGAGGTATAGAATAAATAGGAAATGACAAAGTCCCATCCCGAGGTGTGTGGCACACCGAGGATGATACACTTATCTTCAGGTACGACAGTCTCGTTGTCTACTGTCCATCCCATACGCTTGAGCAACCAACCGCAAAATTTTCTCCACATAGTTTTTTTTGTTTTACTAGGTTAAAAACATTTAAAATTGCATACAAAGGTAATTAAAATTTCGATTTCTGCGAAGATAATCCACATTTACTTGCATTATTAGGCTTAAGATGATACAATAACAGCCAAATTCCTTGGTTTGTAAAGAACTTGGCTGCTAATTTTTCTTCATCTCCTCTCTTTGAGCTGGTTAGAATGGCACGGGGTCGTTGCCCACTCCTCCCATGGGGAAGGGGTTGTCAACCGCAGGAGGGGGTGGCACGGGAGGCATGCCGATGTATTGGTCACTATTGTTGCTTGGACGGTTGCGGTTGTTCATCTTCGAGCCCAGTACAGCGGTGTCGGGTAGGGGAGCTAGGCTTTCGTCCTCGAGGTTCTGGAAGCGTGCATATTGGCCTACGAAGCGGAGACGCACATCACCTACGGCACCATTACGATGCTTGGCGATAATGATTTCTGCCACACCATGCAGGTCGTTGCCCTTTTCGTCTTGATAGATCTTGTAATACTCAGGTCGATGGATGAAGCACACCATATCTGCATCCTGCTCGATGGCTCCAGATTCGCGCAGGTCGCTCAGCTGGGGACGTTTGCCATCGATTCCTTCACGACTCTCTACACCACGATTGAGCTGACTGAGTGCGATGATGGGGATGTTGAGCTCCTTGGCCAGTCCCTTGAGTGAGCGTGATATGGTGCTCACCTCCTCTTGTCGGCTGCCAAAAGAGGCTCCCGAGGCATTCATCAGCTGTAGATAGTCGATGATGATGAGCTTGACGTTGTGTTCGCGTACAAGACGTCGTGCTTTGGTTCGCAGTTCAAAGATGGATAGCGAGGGTGTGTCGTCGACATAGAGTGGGGCATCGTGCAGTGCGGTGATGTTACTGTCGAGTTGTCCCCATTCGTAGGGGGCTAGCTGTCCACTCTTGATCTTCTCACCAGGTATCTCGCATACGTTGGTGATGAGACGATTTACGAGCTGCACATTGCTCATCTCAAGCGAGAACATGGCTACGGGTTCACGATTGTTCACGGCGATATTCTTAGCCATTGATAGCACGAAGGCTGTCTTACCCATGGCCGGACGGGCTGCTATGATGACGAGGTCAGAGTTTTGCCATCCTGAGGTGTATCTGTCCAACTCATAGAATCCAGTCGAGAGTCCGCTCAGTCCCGAGTCACGTGAGGCTGCTACCTTGAGTTGGTCGTAGGCCTGCTGTATGACGGGATTGATCTGTGTGTAGTCCTTCTTCATGTTCTGTTGCGAGATGGCAAAGAGCTGTCCTTCGGCCTCTTGCATCAGGTCCTCTACATCTTGTGTCTCATCGAAGGCCTTGGTCTGTATGCCGCTGGTGAATGTGATGAGCTCGCGTGCCAAGAACTTCTGTGCTATGATGCGTGCATGGTACTCTATATGAGCCGATGAGTTGACCTTGCCTGCTAGTTGTGAGATATAGACGGGGCCGCCTACCTCTTCGAGCTCACCCGTAGATCGCAACTGCTCTGCTACGGTAAGTATGTCTATGGGCTTCTGTCCTAGGGCAAGTGTCTGTATGGCCTTGTAGAGTAACTGGTGTCGATGTTCGTAGAAAGATTCGGGTTTGAGAATCTCGCTGATGAGCGGATAGGCATCCTTCTCGATCATCAGTGCTCCCAGCACAGCTGCTTCGAGCTCGGGCGCTTGTGGCTGCAGATGGCCATAGTCGTCTGTCTGTTTGGTGGTGCGTGTTGTCGCTGTCTTGCGAGGTTGTCGTGTTGTTGCCATATATTTATAGTGTGTTGTATTGTCCCTGTTATCTCCTCGAACCGAAGAGCGGTGACAAAAGTACACAAAAGCCTTCATTCGTGAAAAGGAAACGCCATGAAGTTTTCCACAATTTTTCCACAATCTCGCAAAAGGCTATTGTGTAATATGTTATTTTTTGGAGATGCGCTGGTTGTTTTTTATTCATTTGTGGGAAAGTATAAATATTTAGTGGTATATTCGCAGTCACTAGCAGATGGAAGCTAACAATTAAGAGATACCATTATGAATAAAAGACTTGTTTTTTTAGTCGCCATGATTATGGTTGGCATGACCACCACGACCACTATGGCGCAAGATTGGAGACTGCATCTGAGTCGGGTAGAGCAACACACGATGAAGAGCGAGGTGCTCGCTGCCGAACGCAACTACACCGTGTATCTGCCTGCTGGGTATGACCTAGACAAGGAGAGGAGATACCCCGTGCTCTATTTGCTGCATGGTATGGATGGTACCGACAAGGACTGGTATGATCGTGGACATGTGAAGGATGTGATGGACCAGCTCGTGGCATCGGGTGAGGTGGAGCCCATGATCATTGTTTCCCCTGATGCTGGTGGCTCGGTGAGAGAGGGCAAGTGGAATGGCTACTTCGACATGAGGGGATGGAGCTACGAGGAGTTTTTCTTCACCGAGTTCTTGCCCATGGTGGAGCAGACCTATCGTGTCCTGAGTGACAAGCAACATCGCGCAGTGGCTGGTCTCTCTATGGGTGGCGGAGGAGCCACGAGCTATGCTCAGCGTCATGCCGACATGTTTTGCGCCTGCTATGCCATGAGTGCCTTTATGCATTCTGATGGAGTGGATGAGAAGAAGGTTGCCGAGGGCGACAAGATGGCGCTCCTCATGGACGCGGCCCATCGTCTGAGTTGTGTGGATTATGTGCTGAATGCTGATGAGGACCATTGCCGCCAGCTGAGAACAGTGGCATGGTTTGTTGATTGTGGTGATGATGACTTTCTTTTCGATTGTAATATAGACTTCTATCAAGCCATGCGCAAGTCGCGTATCCCATGCCAGCTGCGCGTTCGCGATGGTGGGCACACTTGGGAATATTGGCATTCGGCATTGTATGTGGCTCTGCCATGGGTGAGCAGAGTGTTTGAGAAGTAGACCGATGGAGCAGCAGAAGTATTACATATTTAATAAGGGGCGCCTGCTACTGCATAGGGTGGGCAGAGATGCAGACGAGCATCTCTGTGTGCCGTGCGAAATGCCTTCAGGTGTAGCATGTGAAATGGTGCGCCTATTTCTCGACACTGATGTCGTCTGTTACATGGCGCGTAGCCATCAAGAGGGCTTGCCCGAGGATATGTCGTGGGTCGACCTTCGCGAGAGCTTTCATGTACTGACCGAGTCGGACTATCGCTTGGCAGGCAAGGCGAGCGAGTTGCTATACTTTGATGCCTGCCACTGCTACTGTGGGCTCTGTGGCTCACCGATGGAGCGGGTTAGTTCCATCAGCAAGCGTTGCACTCAGTGTGGTGAGGAGCTATGGCCCAAGTTGAGTACTGCCATCATCGTGCTCATCCACAGGGGCGAGGAGGCGCTGCTTGTCAAGGCCAAAAACTTCCGTCGCGACTACTATGGTTTGGTGGCAGGCTTTGTAGAGACGGGCGAGTCGCTCGAGGAGTGTGTGTCACGTGAGGTGATGGAGGAGACAGGGCTTAGGATAACAAACATCCGTTACTTTGGCAGTCAGCCGTGGCCCTATCCTATGGGATTGATGGTGGGCTTCCATGCCGACTATGTTGAGGGCGAGGTGGTTCTGCGCGATGGAGAACTGCGTGATGCGGCCTTCTTTACCCGCGAACATATCCCTGCCATACCAGGCAAGATGAGCATGGCGCGTCTGCTCATCGATGATTGGCTGAATAGTTAATGCCTATATATGTAAATAGATAAAATAGAATTAGGGCGGTTCATGTGAGCCGCCCTAATTCTATTTCTGCAGGTGAATCATCGTTAACGAACGAAGTTCTCCACCTTGAGGTCAGTGATTACGCTCTTGAAGTTGCCAGCCTTCTCCAAGGGGAAGAAGAGGGTGGGGACGTAGTCGTATGAGGTCTTCTCTGACGCCCAACGCTTGGCACGCTTGAGCTCGTCGACGAGCTTGCCATTCACGTAAAGGCGTGTGGCAGTGTTGGTACACTCGATGCGGATGTCGGCATCCCAACCCTCACGTACGTAGTAGTCGAATGTGTTGAGGTAGCCGTCACGCACGAAGGCCATGCGGCCATCGATGGGGCTGCTCAAGTAGAACTCGGTGTCCTTGTTTGAGAAGAGCAGCGCACCGCGCTCCTCCTTGGCTGCGTCGAGGTGGAAGCTGATGGTGTAGCCATAGCTAGCCTCCTTCACGGGATATACCTTACCAGGCTTCACAACGTCGAGTTCATACACTACGCTGTTGGGCTCGCCCTTGATGATACCCATCTCGTTTACGCCAGGAGCTTCGCTCAGGGTTTCGCGCTTCTGGTTGAACTCCTCGAAGGGCACGGTCTTGTAGGAGGGGCTCCAGGTAGAAGCAGCGATAGTCTGCAAGCCGGGATAAGCGCGGTGGTGGATATCGTCCACTGAGATACCGTTGCCTGCCACGTCATTCCACACGGCATACATACCGCCGAGGATGGCGGGGTCGCCGAACTCGAACTTCTGGTTGCCGATGACGGTGGGGTTCCATGAATTGTAGAGGTAGGGCAGGTTGAGGTAGTCGTAGTAGTAGCCAGCTGCGGGCACGATGTATACCGAGCCGTCGGGGATGCTGATGAGCTGGTAGCCCTGCTCCTTCATATCGGTGGGGTTGGCGTAGCCGTTGTACCAGATGTGCATGATGACGTTCTCCGACTTCACGGGAGTGTCGCCCTTGGCGTGGGTGAGGGCGCCCCATACGCAAGCCTGCTTGCCGAAGCTCTCGATGTGGCGGATGTAGTGGTCGGTGAAGGCGCGGAACTTCTCCACGGTCTCCTTCTCAGCGTTAGAGTACTCGTCGGTACCGATGTGTACCTGCTTGCCCACGAATACGGGGTCCTCGCCCTCGAGGTACTCGGTGAAGAGCGAGTCGAGGAAGCTGTACACGTTGGGGTTGAAGAGGTCGAGGTGGTCAACGCCGTACTTCTCTGTGCCAAACTCCTTGCGGTAGTGGGTGAAGGCGAGTGAGTGGGCGGGCACGTCAATCTCGGGGATGATGTTCACACCCATCTTGGCAGCGTCCTTCTGGAACTGGCGGAACTCATCCTTGCCGTAGCAACCATCCTTGGCGCTGAGCTCGGGGAAGAGTTCGCTCTCGAGACGGAAGGCGGCGTAGGTCTCGTCCCAATCATTGCCGAAGTACTGCTTGAAGCCATTGTCGTTCAAGTGCACCTGCAAGGTGTTCATCTTGTAGTAAGCCATGATCTTGCTGTACTGCTCGAGGTAGTCGAGGGGGATGTACTTACGGCCGCAGTCAATCATGAAGCCACGGATGGCGAAGTCGGGCCAGTCGCGGATGGTGCCCTTGGGGAGGCTGATGCCCTCGTTCTGCTCGAGAATCTGGAGCAGGGTGCGGGTAGCCCAGTAGGCACCAGTAACGGTGTTTGCGCTGATTACCACTTGGTCGCCAATCTCGATGCTGTATCCCTCGTTGCCCAGTTCCTTGTCGTCGGTGAGGTTCAACACGATGGCTCCCGTAGCCTTGGCTGCATCTTTGGTAGCCTTAGCCTTGAGGGCCTTGCCAAAGAACAAACCATAGTCCGCGGCCATAGCCTCGGCGGCTTCTTGTAATGCAGCATCGGTGTAGAGCACCTTGCTCTTGGCGCTGATGGATGTGTTACCCTCGGCTCCCTGCCATTGGCGCAGTTCGGGGATTACGAACGGTTTGTCATTCTCGGCTTTCAGTGCCATGGTCGCACCTGCGCAGAGCAGGGCGAGGCACAAGGTCAGAAATCTGTTTCTCATAGGTGTGTCTTAATGTGTCTATATTTATTATTAAGGTTGTTTATATATGCTCTCATAGGCCGACTCGTCCTGTATCAGCTCCACGGGAGTGGTGTCTATCATCTCTCCCTCGATGTAGAGACGCACGGGAGTCTGCTTGCCGTTGTTGTGTATGGTGATACTCTTGCGGAACACACCAGGGCGCTTGCCCTTGCCGTTGTAGGTCACCTTGATGGTGCCCTTGCCTCCTGGCTGTATGGGTTCCAAGGGATATTCTGGCACTGTGCATCCACACGATGCTGATGCTTGATGTATGAGGATGGGCGACTTGCCCACGTTGGTGAACACAAACTCGTAGCTCACGATGGCAGTGTCTGAGGCAAACACTCCGAAGTCGTGTCGTGTCTTCTCGAACTTCATCTCGCCCTTGTTGCGCTGCTTCACCTCCTCTTGGCTCTCCTCTCGGGTCACCACCTCTTGTGCGAAGCTGGCTCCCGTCGTGAGCAGTATGAGTAGCAGTAGTAGGCTCTTTTTCATAGTAACTTTCTTTGTCAATGTTCCTTTCGAGCCACAAATATACGTTTTTTTACTGAGAAACCGAAAAAATATACTAATTTTGTCCGTAGATCCATGTCTGAAGGTATGAAACTGAGCATCATCGTCCCCGTCTACAACGTAGAGCAGCACCTCGAGCGCTGTCTCGAGAGCATTGCCGTGGAGATGTGTGACGACTATGAGTTGCTGCTCATCGACGACGGATCCACCGACCGTAGTGGTGCCCTGTGCGATGCCTTTGCCGAGTGTCATCCGCAGCTTCATGTCGTGGTGATGCATCAGCCCAACGAGGGACTCAGCGCTGCTCGCAACCGAGGCATCGAAGCTTCGCGTGGCACATACATCACCTTCATCGATTCTGATGACCATATAGACCCGTTGACCCTCTCTCGCAATGTCGATTATCTCCTCTCTCACCCCGAGGTGGATATGCTCGAGTACCCCATCGAGGTGCATGCCGAGAGTGCCGAGGCTTACATGCTCACCTTTTCCGACGCGACTCAGCGCGACGACATCTTTGCCGACTGGGTGCGCCGTGAGGGCTATGGCCACTGCTATGCTTGCAACAAGATCTTCCGCTCAGCGTTGTGGAGCGACGTCAGCTTCCCTCGCGACACCTATTTCGAAGACACCGTCGTCATGCCTCTCATCGTGAAGCGATGCCGTGCCGTCCACTATTCGGGCACTGGGTGTTACCGCTATGTCATGCATTCGGGCAGCATCACCACCAGCTACAGCTATGTCAAGCAGCGCCAGCTCTTCGAGAGCAATCATCGGCTCTATCTCGAGATCAGATCCGTCGGAGCTCTGCGGTCCGAGGCCTTGCGCCTGTGGCTATGTTGTCTCAACCAATTGGTCGATCTCGGTCGTTGTGCCGATGTAGACACACTACAGTACGAGGCTACCCTTCGCGAGGTCGCCCGTCATCGTCCCTCCTATGGAGCATTGCTCGGCGCTGCATCTCGCGCGGTCACTCGCCTCAAGCTCTTGCCCCTC
>JAEIGA010015053.1_pt1 | contig 11778 bp, 11 predicted proteins | sample 9270691 | NCBI WGS metagenome assembly JAEIGA01 (sample SAMN17057246, study PRJNA624740) | gut metagenome | biome: biome; isolation source: fecal sample | host: Bos grunniens | place: China: Xizang | collected 2019
AGATCAAAACGATGATCGTCATGACCACGGTTGCCAGAGTAGAGGCCAAACCATCGTTTCCACCGGGAGTGAGCTGCAGCAGCAGGTTCACGGCAACAACCGTTGCGGCGGTGGAGGCGGCAATGTTGGCCAGGTTGTTACCAATGAGAATGGCCGAGAGGGCCGTGTTAAAGTCCTCGCTGATCTTATAGGCGAGGGCCGCGGTCTTGCTTCCTTCCTCGGCGGCCTTTTTCAAGCGCATTTTGTTGGAGGCGTTGAAGGAGATCTCCGATGCGGAGAAGTAGGCCGAAAGGATCAGCATTAAAACGATTACAATATAATACATACGGTCACCTCCTTAGCGAGCCGAAGCAGCCGACGTAGCAGTCTTGTGGGACGCCTTGCGGTCTTTTTCGGATTGCAGGTGAATGATCACGTTTTCCACGCGGTTGTTTTCCACTTTGTCTACGGTGATCTCCATATGATAATAAACGATGGATTCCTCCTCCTCGGGAACGCGTCCAAAGCGCTCCAGAAGAAGGGTAAGGATGGGGCGGTTGTTCATTTGGCGCTGGGGGCAACGGGTGCCCATGCGCTCGCAGGCCTCGCCCAGAGTCATGTGGGTATTAATACAGAAGCGGTTGCCGCCCAGATTCAGGAAGTTTTCATCCACCTCATCATCCTCGTCCCAAATCTCACCCACCAACTCTTCCACAAAGTCCTCAATGGTTAAAAGCCCCAGGGTATGTCCGCCCTCGTCGGTTACCACCGCGAGATAGAACTTGTGTTGGCGCATCTCGGTCATCAGCTCGTCGATCTTTGCATTGGGGCTGACGCGATAGACGGGCATCAAGAGGGAATGAATGTCTACGTTGGGATTTTTTAAATAGGCACGCAGGAAGACTCGCATATGCAGAATACCTACAACATTATCGAGGCTTCCCTCGTACACGGGCAGACGGGTAAACTTGGTCTCCTGTATGATGGCAAGGATCTTTTGGTTGGAAAGGGAAGCGTCCACAGCGTAAATATCGTTGCGCATGGTCATTACGTCCTGGGCAATGGTCTGGGAAAAGCCCATGGCGGATTTGAGCATATCGCCCTGCTCTTCGTTTACAACGCCTTCCTCCTCAATGGTATCAATGATCTGATACAGCTCCTCCTCGGTAATGGAGGGCTCTTCCTTGTGCTTTACAAAATGGTTGATCAGCTTGGTAACGCCCGAAGAGATCATGGTAAAGAACGCGGAAAGGGGGGAGAGGATCTTCATCAAAAAGCGAAGGGATTTTGCCGCAAAGAGGGCAGTGGTTTCGCTGCGGTCGTTGGCAAAGCTCTTGGGAATCATTTCGCTGAAGAGGAAAACGATCAGCGTGGTAACGATGGTACAGATCAGAGTGACCTGATCGGAGGCTCCAAACAATCGAGTAGCGATCAGGGTTGCTACCGAGGCCGCCGCAATGTGGGTAATGTTGTTACCGATCAACAGAGTGGTGAGGGCCTTGTCAAAATTGTTGGAAATGTACATCGCGTTTTTGGCGCGCTTGTTACCGTCGTCGGCCTTGGCCTTGATGCGGATCTTGTTCATGGCAGAAAAGGCGCTTTCCGAGCCTCCAAAATAGGCACCGCCGATCACAAAGATCAAGAACAGGACAAAGAGCCAAATGACTCCGTTGCTTTGCGCAGCGGGCTCCGCCGCGGTAAGCGAATGAATAAAATGAGATAAAAAACTTCGACTGCCGTCTGTGTCCATGGAAATATACCAACTCCTTTTTAAGTATTAACTATTATTCTATCATGTTTTCTAAGCAAAGTCAAGGGCTTTTTGCTTTTATTTGTGAAAAATGCAACAAATGCACGAAAAGGGCGTTGATTCTTCCTTGTTTTAAGAAAATAAAAATGCACACCTCTTCTCGACGATCTGCGCAGGGATGTCATGAGATTGACATTTCACAGAAACCGAATGAGATGTGCAAAAAAGGGAACCCGGTGAACGGTTGCTCACCGGCAGATATAATTATACCGCAAACGGCGACGTTTGTAAATATCCATTTGTGACGAAAATCGGCAAATATTTTTGTGAAAAAGCATAGGGAGTAGAATTTTCCAAGAAAAAAATCTCTTATTTTTGGCGGTTTTTACGATGGACATTTATGTCGTACCAAAAACTGAAAAAAAGAAAAAATATTTTTGAGAAAAAATCGAAAAAGGGCTTGACAAGGGGAGAGAAATATGGTATAATCTTTGAGCAAAACAAAGCAGAGCTCTCCGCTCTCACCTACACACCGGTTGTGCTGTGGGTTAATATTCTTCTTATCTATTCTACCCCGATAGAGTAGTGGAGTGCCGTGCGGAGAGGTTTCTTTGTACGGTTATTTTTTTTCGCTTGGAGGTGTTGAACTATTAGCGCAAAAGACAAAGAGAGAGAAAATCTGCTCAACGAGGAGATCGACCTCAAGGAAGTTCGTGTCATCGGTTCGGATGGCGAAACGCTGGGAATCATGAGCTCTGCCAAGGCTTTGGACATTGCTTACGACCAGGGAATGGATCTGGTAATGATGTCTGCCCAGGCAAATCCGCCCGTTTGCAAGATCATGGATTACGGCAAGTTCCGTTTCGAGCGCGATAAGCGTGAGAAGGAAGCCAAAAAGAAGCAGCAAACCGTGGAGCTGAAGGAGATTCAGCTTTCCTGCCGCATTGATACCCACGACTTTGAAACAAAGGTCAAACACGCACTTCGCTTTTTGGGTGACGGAAACAAGGTTCGCGTGGTAATGAAGTTCAAGGGGCGCGAAATGAGCCACATGAGCATTGGTAAAGAGGTTTTGGAAAAGTTTGAGGCCGCTTGCTCGGAGTTTGGAACCGTGGATAAAAAGCCGGTGCTGGACGGAAGATTTATGAGCATGGTTATCTCGCCTGTCAAAGCGAAATAATTCAGCCAAAGCAACACAAGTTCATTCTATACTCTTTTGCGTGGCAAAAGGGGACTGCATGATAAAGCCGACCAACGGTCGGAAATAAGAAAAGGAGTTTTTGAAATGGGAAAAGTAAAAACACATAAGGCTTCTGCCAAAAGATTTACCGTTACTGCAAACGGCAAGGTAAAGATGTTCCACAAGTCTCACCGTCATAATACCGGTAATAAGAGCTCGAAGAGACTCAGACACCTGCGTTCCAGCGCGCTGGTACAGGGCAAGATGGCAGAGAATCTGAAGACGTTGGTATTGAAGTAAGAAGAAACGGAGGAATTGAAAAATGGCAAGAGTTAAGGGCGCAATGATGACGCGCAAGAGAAGAAAGTCTACCCTGAAGGCAGCAAAGGGTTATTGGGGAGCAAAGTCCAAGCACTTCAAGATGGCTAAGGAAGCCGTAATGAAGAGTGGCAACTACGCATTCGCCGGCAGAAAGATGAAGAAGAGAGATTTCCGTTCTCTCTGGATCACCCGTATCTCCGCACAGGCGAAGGTGAACGGCATGAACTACTCCACTCTGATGCATGGTCTGAAGAAGGCAGGCATCGATCTGAACCGTAAGATGCTGGCTGAGATCGCTGTTTCCGACAAGGAAGCATTCGCTGCACTCTGCGCACAGGCAAAGGCTGCACTGTAAGACAACAATCGAAAACCCGATGGTTTCATCGGGTTTTTGTCATTGATAGAGATATTAAAAGGAATGGAAAAACAGGACTTTGACGCGGAAAAGAGGGAGATTTTGATGAGTATGAGCCGGGAGATCATAAGCTCCAGACAAAACCGAACGGTGGTAGAGGTGTGCAAATTGAATGACCGCAAGGCGCGGGATGCCGGCCGTATCTTTCGCTTTGACGGGGTGAAGCTGTGCGAGGAAGCCCTTCGAAAAGGCGTCGAGCTGCAAACGGTCTTGCTCCGTGCTTCCTCGGCGGATCGGATCCGCGAGGAGCTGCTGGAGCGGGATGGAATCGACCTCTTTGCATGCTCCGCAAGGGTCCTTTGGCTGTCTGACGAGGTTTTTGAGAAAATTTCGGAAGAAAAATCGCCGGAAGGCGTAATATGTGTTGCAAAATATATTGACAAATTTCAAAAATTTGCTACAATATATAATAGCGCTGATTTTTTGACCATGAAGGACGAGGGCATCGTTCTGGTGGAATCGGTACGGGATCCCTCCAACGTGGGAGCGATCCTGCGCAGTGCCGCGGCCTTTGGTGTGGATCGTTTGATCCTGAGCGCGGACTGTGCCGATATTTATCATCCCAAGGCTGTGCGGGCTTCTATGGGAACCCTGTTCGATCAGAAGATCGATCGGGTTAGAGATCTTCCCGAGGTGATCCGCGGATTGCGGGCATCCGGACGTCGGGTCTTTGCCGCGGCGCTGGATCCCAACGGCCATGTGTTGGGGCAGCTTCCCCTTTGCCGCGGAGATTGTGTGGTGATCGGGAATGAGGGACACGGGCTGCTGCCTGATACGATCGCGGCCTGCGACGGCTGTGTGATGATCCCCATGACCTCCCGCGCGGAATCGCTGAACGCCGCCGTGGCGGCTTCGGTGCTCATGTGGGAGTTTACCAAGCTTTCGTAATGCTTGAGTCATTTTGTATTTGAAAGAAAGGAGAGTTGGGAATGCAACAAAAGGAGACCCTCTTTTGGATTTGGCTTTCCGAGGCCTTGGGACCCAAGAATCGGGATTTCCGCACCTTGATCGAACTGTATGAATCTCCCTACGCGTTGTTTAATGCCGATGAGAGCGAGATCGAGCGGATCGCGGATATCAAGCCGCGCACCAAAGAGGTGCTGGCGCAAAAGAGCCTGGCGCAGGCCTCTCGGGTGTTGGATGCCTGTGAGCGTTTGCAGATCAAGATCCTGCCGTATGATGACGATGCCTATCCCAACTCCTTGCGAGAACTTCGGGAACCGCCGGTGCTTCTGTACTATTACGGACGGTTACCCGATTTTAACAAGCAACTTTGTATTGGGATCGTAGGTACCCGACGCATGAGTGCATACGGTCTGCAAAGTGCGTATAAAATAGCTTATGAATTGGCCAGCGCCAACGTGGTGATCGTGAGCGGTATGGCGGCCGGTATCGACGGTGTTTCCGCCGCGGCGACACTTGCCGCCAAGGGAACCACCGTCGCGGTACTGGGATGTGGTCTTGATGTGGTATATCCCAACCATCACAAGCAGCTCATGGAGCTCATCCGTGAGAATGGTGTGATCCTCTCGGAATACCCGCCCGCCACCAAGCCCAATTATTATCACTTTCCCGTGCGGAACCGTATCATCAGCGGCATTTCCCGAGGTACGGTGGTGGTAGAGGCCAGTATGCAAAGCGGTTCGCTGATCACGGCCAAGGATGCCGTGCTCCAGGGCAAGGAGGTTTTTGCCCTTCCTGCCAACGTGGATAGCAGTGGAGCCGAGGGCACCAACCGATTGCTTCGGGACGGTGCCACCCTGGTGCTGGATACGATGGACATTCTCCAGCCCTATCAGTACGTGTACGCCAATCAACTGCAGGTGGAGCGCTTGCAGGAGGCCAAGAAGCACTCCCGCGCCGATTTGCGGTACCTGGATCGGGTTGGCGTGATCGAGCTGACAAAGCGAACCTCTCCTGCCGAGCGACCGGCTCCCGAGGCTTCTCCCATGCCTGCGCCGCGCCCGAGGCCCGATACACCGCAAAGAGAGACCGCCCCGGCTCCCAAAAACTCTGCCGGTCGGCTGAAGAGCGAATCGCCGCGCAAGACGGGGGCGCCCTCCAAGGATCCTTCTCCTACGCCGGATGCGGTGCTCTCCTCACTAACACCGATCCAACTGGCGGTGTTACAGGCCATTCCCGATGACCGTGCCATCACCGCCGATGTGCTACAGTCCCTGGAGTTTCCCTGGGGCGAGGTCATTGCGGCACTTACGATGCTGGAGATCCTGGGCTTGATCCAAAAGCTTCCGGGAGCATTATATACAAAAGCGTGATTATTTAAATTCCCTTACGAAAAGAAAGGATTTTCTATGGCAACAAATTTGGTAATTATGGAGTCGCCTTCCAAGGCTGTGACCGTAAAGGGCTATCTGGGAAGCAATTACAAGGTGATCGCTTCCTACGGACACGTTCGCGATCTTCCCAAGAGCACCTTGGGTGTGAATATCGAGCAGGATTTTGAGGCGCATTATATCAATATTCGAGGCAAAGGCGATCTGATCAAGGAGATCCGCAAGGAGGCCAAGGCGGCCACCAAGATCTATCTGGCAACCGACCCTGACCGCGAAGGAGAGGCCATTGCTTGGCATCTTGCCGCGGCACTCGGAATCCCGGTGGAGAACACCCGCCGCATTTGCTTTAACGAGGTTACCAAAACCGCCGTTCGCGCGGCCATCAAGGCACCTCGCCAGATCGATATGAACCTGGTCAACGCCCAGCAGACTCGTCGAATCCTCGACCGTATCGTGGGCTACAAGCTCAGCCCCCTGCTTTGGAAGAACATCAAGAGCGGACTTAGTGCCGGACGGGTACAGTCGGTAGCCACCCGAATCATTGTGGAAAGAGAAGAAGAGATCCGCGGATTCCGTCCTGAGGAATACTGGACCATCGACGTGCCGCTTTCTGACGAAGAGGGAAGCTCTTTCATCGCTCATTTCCGCGGCGATGCCAACGGCAAGATTCGCTTGACTAACGCGGCCGAGGCGCAGGCCATTGCCGATGCCGTGAACGGCAATCCTTACGTGGTTGCCTCGGTAAAGAAGATTGCCAAGCACAAGGCCCCTGCGGCCCCCTTTACCACCTCCTCTCTGCAACAGGAGGCTTTCCGCAAGCTGGGCTTCCAATCCCAGCGCACCATGAAGATCGCCCAGGAGCTGTACGAGGGCGTGAATTTGGGCTCCGAGTTTGGCGGTGCCCAGGGTCTAATCACCTACATGCGTACCGACTCGGTGCGTGTGTCGTCCGATGCTCAGGAGGCCGCAAGATCCTTTATCGTGGAAAAGTACGGAGAAAAGTACTGTCCCCAGACCCCCAGAGTTTACAAGACCCGTGCCGGTGCCCAGGATGCCCATGAGGCTATTCGTCCCGTTCGCGTGGATCTGGAGCCTCTGCAGATCCGCAAGCAGCTGACCACCGAGCAGTATAAGCTTTACAAGCTGATCTGGGAGTGCTTCATTGCCAGCCAGATGGAGTCGGCCGTGCTGGATACCATCACCGTTGATTTTACCAATGCCGGATATATCTTCCGCACCAGTGGCTATTCGGTGGCCTTCTCGGGCTATATGGCTGTTTACGAGCAGACCGAGGAAAAGACCGCCAATGCCGACGAGCCCGGAGAGGTGAAGGACATTCGCCTGCCCGAAATGAGCCAGGGTCAGGCGCTGAACGCCCAGGACGTTTCCATGATTCAGCATTTTACTGAGCCCCCCGTACGCTTCAACGACGCGTCCCTGATCCAGATGCTCAAGGATCTGGATATTGGCCGTCCCAGTACCTATCATACCATCATTTCCACCATCATCGCCCGCAACTACGTTAAGCGTGAGGGCAAGGCCTTCGTTCCCACGCCCCTGGGTGAGATCACCAATAAGCTGATGGAGGAGAACTTCTCCACGGTGGTGGACTATGGCTTTACCGCCGAGATGGAGAACGAGCTGGACGAGATTGAAACCGGAAACGCCACCATGATCGAGGTGCTCAACCGCTTCTGGAAGGACTTTGAGCAGCAGCTGACCCAGGCTGAAAAGACCATTGGGGAAAAGAGCATCGACGTTCCTCCGGAGGAGACCGACTTCCTGTGCGATAAGTGCGGAAGCCGCATGATCGTTCGCAACGGACGTTTTGGAAAATTTGCGGCTTGCCCCAACTATCCCACCTGCCGTAACACCAAGCCCCTTACGGCTCCCGCCAAGGAAGAAACCGAGGTGAAGGAGGAAAGCACCAAGAAGGCTTCCATCGTGGCCGACTTCAAGTGCGAAAAGTGTGGCTCGGATATGGTTCTGCGCAGCGGTAAGTTTGGCAGCTTCTATGCCTGCAGCCGCTATCCCGAGTGCAAGTTTACCAAGGCTCGCGTGCGTGAGACGGGTGTGAACTGTCCCAAGTGTAATTCCAAGATCGTAACCAAGTTTGGGCGCAACCACACCGTGTTCTACAGCTGTGAACGCTATCCCGAATGTGATTTCTCCTCCTGGGATATGCCTACCAACGAGCTGTGTCCCACCTGCGGCAAGATGCTCTTCCGTAAGAAGGGGAAGTCTCTGCTGGTTTGCCACGATACCGCGTGTGGATTTACCAAGGAGATCGAGGACACCAAGGAAAAGAACGAGCAGGTAACCGAATAATATGCAGGAATATATCAACATTTACGGAGCGGGCTTGGCCGGATGCGAGGCCGCCTGGCAGGCCGCCCGGCGCGGTGTGCGGGTTCGCTTGTACGAGATGAAGCCCCAAAAATATACGCCGGCCCACCATGCTCCCGAGTTTGCCGAATTGGTCTGCTCCAATTCTCTTCGCTCGGATTGCACCAGCAACGCTGTTGGACTTTTGAAGGAAGAGATGCGTCGCATGGGCTCCTTGATCATGGAGGCCGCCGATGCCTGTCGGGTTCCCGCAGGCTCGGCCCTGGCCGTGGATCGGGTCCTCTTTTCCAAGTATATCACCCAACGCATCTGCTCCTGCCCCAACATCGAGGTGGTGTACGCGGAGGCCGATCGGGTAGAGGATGACGCGGTCAACGTGATCGCCACCGGCCCTTTGACCTCGGATGCCATGGCCACGTATATTTCCAATACCCTGGAATGCGGAAAGCTGCATTTCTTTGATGCCGCCGCGCCTATTGTGGATTTTTCTTCCATCAACATGGACATCGCCTATTTTGCCTCGCGCTACGATAAGGGCGATGCCGATTATATCAACTGCCCCATGGAGAAGGAGCAATACGACGCCTTTTACGAAGCTCTCCTTTCTGCCGAGGAGGCAACGCTCAAGGACTTTGATAAGGAGAGTCAAAAGGATCTCAAGGTCTTTGAGGGCTGTATGCCGGTGGAGGTCATGGCGCGCCGCGGGTACGACACCCTGCGCTACGGCCCCATGAAGCCGGTGGGACTCATTGATCCCCGAGTGGGCAAGGAGGCCTATGCCGTGGTTCAGCTCCGCAAGGAGAATGTGGAGGGTACCATGTTCAATCTGGTAGGCTTTCAGACTCATCTGACCTTTGGAGAACAAAAGCGGGTCTTTCGCATGATCCCGGGACTTGAAAATGCCGAGTTTTTGCGCTTTGGCGTGATGCATCGCAATACCTATCTCAATTCCCCCGGAATGCTGGAGCCCACATATGCTATGACCACCCGTCCCAACCTCTTTTTCGCCGGCCAGATGACCGGCGTGGAGGGTTATGTGGAGTCGGCGGGAAGCGGCCTTGTGGCGGGCATTAACGCCGCCAACCGGTTCCAGGGGCAAGACCCGCTGGTCTTTCCGGAGGAGACCGTGCTGGGAGCCATGGGGGCTTATGTTAGCCGCGGCGGTGTGGGAAGCTTTGTTCCCATGAACGCCAATTTTGGCATCGTAAAGCCGTTGGGCTACCGGGTCAAGGGCGGCAAGACCGCCAAAAATGAAAAGCTTGCCGAGCGTGCGCTGGAGTGCATTGACGCTCTGGCACAGCCGTCCGAGCAAAATCAATAAAGGAAGCGGTTCTTTACCGCAAACATAGCTATGAAAATTATCGTGGATATCATGGGCGGCGACAACGCCCCCGAGGAAACCGTCAAAGGCGCGATCCTGGCGGCGCGGGAGTTTCCCGACGTTTCCTTCCTTTGGGTGGGAAATCAAGCCGACATTGAGCGCATTGCCAAGGAGAATGATTTTTCTCTGGAGGGCATTGAGATCGTTGCCACCGAGAACGTGATCACCATGGAGGACAACCCCGTTCTCGTGGTGCGCGGAAAGCAGGATTCCTCTATGTCCGTGGGGTTGAAGCTTCTGGCCGAAGGGAAGGGCGACGCCATGGTTAGCACCGGCAACACCGGAGCGCTGTTCACGGGGGCCAACCTGATCGTTCGTAAGCTCAAGGGCGTGCTTCGTCCCGCCATCGGCGCCATTCTCCCCATGGAGAATCCCGTGCTTTTGATGGATACCGGCGCCAACGTCACAGTGACCGAGGAGAATCTGGAGCAGTTTGGTGTGATGGGAGCCGCGTATATGCGAAAAATGTACGGACTGGAATCCCCCCGCGTGGGACTGCTCAACAACGGTACCGAGGAATGCAAGGGAACCGAGCTCCAGCAGGCGGCACATCAGCGTCTGAAGAAGAACCCCGACGTCAACTTTGTTGGAAACGTGGAGGGCAACGGCGTGGCCGTTGGAAAATGCGACGTTCTGGTGACCGACGGCTTTACCGGAAACATCTTCCTCAAGGGCACCGAGGGGCTGGGAAAAATGCTTCTCGGAAAGCTGAAATCCATGTTCAAAAGTGCTCCTTTGGGCTTTGTGGCTTATTTGGTTCTCAAAAAGCAAATTAAGGGGCTCAAAAAGCAGTTTGATTCCACCGAGCACGGCGGCGCCCCCATTCTTGGCGTTACCCGTCCCGTGATCAAGGCCCATGGCTCCTCCAATGCCAAGGCCTTCAAGAATGCCATTCGTCAAGCCATCAATTACGTCAACTCGGGTGTGACCGAGGAGCTTGCCGCCGCGGCACTGCAGTACGCAGAGCGTCGCCGTGCCGAGCAGGAAGCACGAAAAGCTGCAAAGCAGGCCGAGGAATCGGCAGAATAGAGAAAAATAGAAAGAGAAAACGAGGTTGTTCCATGTCCCATACCTTAGACGAGCTGCAATGCAAGATCGGATACCGCTTTCGGGATCCCCAGCTCCTCAAGCAGGCGCTCACACATTCCTCCTATTCCAATGAGACCGGTGCACGCAATCACCATTTGCTGTGCAACGAGCGATTGGAATTCCTGGGAGATTCGGTGCTTTCCCTGATCACAAGTGAATATTTGTATCAGAATTTCTCTGGGCTTCCCGAGGGCGATCTGACGCGGATCCGTGCTGCAACCGTGTGCGAGGGAGCTCTGGCAAGCTATGCCGGAAAGCTGGAGCTGGGAGAATTTCTTCTCCTGGGTAAGGGTGAGCGGCAGAGCGGCGGGGCACAAAAGCCGGCTGTGATTGCCGATGCCTTTGAAGCGGTGCTGGCGGCGATCTACCTGGACGTGGGCGATCAAAACGCCTTGGGCACGGTGGCGGAATTCCTCCTCCCCTTCATTCGGGAAGCGGTTGCAAGCCTCCCCGACGTGGGCGGCTATCATACCGACAGTAAGTCCCGCTTGCAGGAGTTTGTTCAAAAGGATAAGGGAACTCCCGAGTATCGGTTGATCTCTGAATCGGGTCCCGACCACAACAAGACCTTTGTGGTAGAGGTCTACCTGGATTCCAACTGCATTGGAAGAGGGCAGGGACACTCCAAAAAGCACGCCGAGCAGGCGGCAGCCAAGGCGGCGTTGGTTCTGTTTGGCATTGACCGCTGATGGGACACCGCAACATTCCCATTTTTATCCCTCACCTGGGATGCCCCCATCAATGCGTGTTTTGTAACCAGCGCTCGATCTCCGGCTGCAGGGGATTCGATCCCTCCGGCGTGGATGGGCAGATCCAACGGGCGCTGTCCACGATCCCTGCGGGGGAAGAGGTGGAAATTGCCTTCTTTGGTGGCTCCTTTACCGGGATCGATCCCGCCCTCATGCTTCAGCTCTTGACCACGGCGCAACGCTACGTGGACGCCGGCGCGGTGGCGTCGATCCGGCTTTCTACCCGTCCCGATTATATTTCCGAGGAGATCCTGGAGCGGCTGTCGGCTTTCTC
>JAEIGA010015054.1_pt1 | contig 11777 bp, 20 predicted proteins | sample 9270691 | NCBI WGS metagenome assembly JAEIGA01 (sample SAMN17057246, study PRJNA624740) | gut metagenome | biome: biome; isolation source: fecal sample | host: Bos grunniens | place: China: Xizang | collected 2019
CTGCCCGCCGGATCCAGCGCAACGGCCAGCATGGACACCACGGATCCGGAGCATCCGGTGCTCAGCATGGGCATCCCGAAGGGCGATCCCGGCGAGGTGACGGAGGAAGAGCTGGAGGAAGCCACAACCGAGTTAAAGAGCGCAATCAGCGACATCGCAGACCGGCATGAGAGCCAGAACATCCTGCAGGAGTCGTATGTAACGGGGAGCATAGACAACAGCGGGGCAGACGGCACATCAACAGCCTATAAGCGGTCGGACTATCAGCCAATCGAACCGAACAAGCCCCTTTATGTCATCAGAAGCAAAAGCCCGTATCTGGTTAAGATCTACTTCTATAATTCCAGCAAGGAACACATCAGAAACACAAATGTGTTCACGGCAAACACAACGGTGACGGAGAATAACGCACAGATCACGACACCAGAAAATGCGGCGTACTTCAGGGTGATGCTGACTGCGACGGCATCCGGTACGCTTTCGATCGCATACACCAAAGTTCCATATGATCCATACGGCGTTGTGTACTACACGATCACAAAGAAGATCAAGCCGTTCTACGGGAAAAAGATAGCGATTTTCGGTGATTCTATCGTGGGCAACTTCAATGACGAAACAGGGCTGTGTTCTGTGATAGCGGAAAAGACGGGGGCGGAGGTTATAAACTGCGCTTTCGGCGGTACACGGATGGCGTACAGGTACTATGATCAGGACACACCGGCAGAGACAGCGCAGCAGTATCAGTATTGGAATACACTTTCCGGTGTCGGTCTGGCTGGCGCTGTTGCATCAGGGGTGTGGACGGATCAGGAAACGGCGGTGGCAAACCTCGATCAGGCTATTGCGTATTTTGAGGACAGGCTGGAGGAGATTGAGGACATCGACTGGACAACTGTTGACTACATCCTGTGGGAATACGGGACGAACGATTTTTCGACAGGGGTCAAGGTGTCCGATACATCAGACACAAGCAACCTGTTCGCATTTGACAACGCATACCGTCAGGCGATCGAAACACTGCTGACGGCATATCCGCACCTTCAGATCATCCCGATCACACCGCTCTGGAGGTGGTGGAGAGACGGGGACACAACCACATTCCTTGATGACAGCAACACGCACACGATGGACGATTATGAGGGAACGCCGAGACTGTTGACTGCGTTTGTGGAAAAAGCAAAAGACATCGCAAGAGAGTACCAGCTGCCATGCATTGATGATTATTACACGATGGGGGCGAACAGGATCACATACCTGCATTTCTATGACAACACGGACGGTGTGCATCCGAATGCAGAAGGGCGTGAACGGATCGCGGAGCATATCGCTTCGCAGCTGGACACCGTGGTGTGAAAGGAGGTAAAAGTGATCACTTTCGTTTTCGGCTTCTTCTCCGGTGCGCTGGCGGTGGTGGTGCTGTTGGCGGTCATCAGGATGGCTATCAGGGACAGGGATGAACAGCGTTAAAGGTTTCTTTTGATGTGTATCAATACACACTGATGGACAGTAAAAAAGAGGGGCTACCCATCAGTAGCCCTTCTCCTTCAGCCATTCATCCACAGCTTTCTGGATGCACCAGGAGCGAGGACGATCTTCCTCACGCATGAACTTATCCAGCCGCTTCAGGAGGGATGGCTGCATTGATACGTTGACCCGCTGATACAGACCTTCTTCAGCAGGATCGCCTTCAATGCCACGGAGGTTTCTTCCACCTTTGATTCCCATGTGTATCACCTCTCAATATTATGATACAGGGGATGTCAAGGTGGATGCATGGTTAACCAACTTTGGAGGGTTTCTTTTCGCCGGTTGCGGGTGCGGCCGGCGATTCAATTTTATAAAGAAAGGAGGCGAAAGAGATGGCAGTAACCGGCGAACAGATCGCGCAGACAACGCTGCAGGCGATCGAGCGGCACGGCGGATACATCTGGGGCCAGCAGGGAGTTATATGGACCGCAGCGAGGCAGGCGAGCCTGGAGAAAAAATACAAGGCAGATCCAAGCAAGTATGCGGACTACAAATCATCGGTGCTGTATGGTTCAAAATGGATCGGCTTCCCTGTGTGGGACTGCGCGGGCCTGTGCAGGTGGGCGGCGGCGCAGCACGGGGTCGCGATCCACAGCGGGAGCAACCTGATATGGGACTGCGACCTGGCGAAGAAGGGAAAGCTGACGGCGGACATGGACCTGCCGGTGGGCGCCCTGGTGTTCACGGGGACGGACAGCAAGAAGCCGCACATCGGGACATACACAGGGAACGGCATGGTGACGGAGGCGGCCGGCGCGAAACAGGGCTGCATCCAGAGCGCTCTTCACAGCAAATGGAAATATTGGGGACTGGAAAAGGGCGTCGAGTACGCTTTTGTTCCGGGCGGAGGAACAGCAGCGCCGGCACCGGCGGCACCGGCACCGGACACGGGGAAACAGGAGGCAAGCAAATTGCAGACCATCAGAAAGGGGAACAAGGGCGCCCTGGTGACAAAGATGCAGCAGATGCTGGATAAACTGGGGTACAGCCTGGGCATCTGCGGCGTGGACGGGGACTTCGGCGTGGCCACGGAGAAGGCCGTGAGGGAGTTCCAGCGGGATCATCAGCTGACGCAGGACGGGATCTGCGGCCCGAAGACGTGGGCGGCGCTGCAGGACGCGGTGGACAGGATCGGTCAGGCACCGGCGGAGGAACGGTACACGGTGACGATAACGGGACTGACGAAAGAGCAGGCGGATGAGATATGCAAAGCCTGGAAAAGTGCGACAGTCAGGAAAGAATAAAGCGGGAGATCTCCTTCTGCTTTACCTATGAAGAAGAAAAAAGCTGTATAGGCGCGGGCGGCCGAAAGAGGCGGCAGGTCTGCGTATGGTGTCCGTGTTTCAAGAAGGAGGAGAAACATGAAAAAGGTGACTGAGCTGCTGGCGGCGATCGGCGGGGCGATCGCTTCTTTTTTTGTGAACATGCCGCCGCTGGTGTGGATCCTGATCGCGGTGATGACAATCGATTTCATCACGGGGCTGATCACGGCAGCGATGGGGCGGAGCGACAAAACGGAGAACGGATACATCTCATCCAGCACGGCGTTCCGGGGGCTGCTGAAGAAGGGCCTCATTTTACTGATCGTTCTGCTGGCGGCGCTGCTGGACATGGCGGTGAGCAGCGGGAGCGGGATCGAGTTCTCCGCGGTGATGGGCGCGACGTGTTTGTGGTTTATTGCCTCTGAAGGATTGAGCATTTTGGAGAACGCGGCGACGATGGGCATCCCGATACCGAAGATACTGATGAGGCTGCTGGAGATCATGCGGGAGAAGGGCGACGTGCCGGAAGAGAAGAAGCCGGAGGAGCCGCAGGAACCGGAAAGCGAAGAATAAACAAAGGAGAAAAGGAAGCATGAGCGAAAAATGCAGGAACTGCGGAGACCAGGGGGAGAGATGCGTACCGTTTTTTGACGTGCAGAACACGATGATGCATTACAACTGGGCGAACCGGCGGATGCTGATCGCCCTGGTGTGCATATGCATCACGATGGTGTGCGTCGTGATCGTATTCGCCACGAACCAGACCAGGCGGGAGCAGATGTGGCAGGAGACGATCAAGAGCATGTACAGCTCCACCGTGGCGGAGGTGGACCATGAACAGCACGACGCAGATCATTAAGGTGCTGGAGGAATACGTCCACAGGAGGATGGACAGGGAGATCATGCGGATCTATCTGACGGACCATCCGGGGAGCCTGGAAAAGATCGCGGAGGAGGTGGACGTGACCGTCTCCACGGTGAAACGGGCGATCAACCGCAATTCATTTATACACAGGTACCTTCCGGACGATGAGCCGGAGGAGGGCCGAAACTGAACTGAATAAAGACCGAAAGAGGGCTGTTTGCGAACTCGCAGGCAGCCCTCTTTTTTTGTACCATTTTATCAGAAAGAGGCGGAGGAGCAGGACGATGTGGATCAGGTGCAACCCGAACCCGCTGGGCAAGATGACAGGGGACTGCGTGATCCGGGCGATCGCGATCGCGACGGAGCAGAGCTGGCGGAAGACATACAGGGATCTGTGCAGGCTGGGCGAGACGCAGGGCGACCTGCCGAACAGCAACGCGGTATGGGCGATGTATCTGAGAGAGAAGAGCGGCGGAGACCTGAACACCGGCGACATCGAAATGATCGACAAACTGACCCACAGCATGAAGAGCCTGGTGAGCACCTGCGCGATGCTGGAGGCCGAGGACGGGTACAGCGGCGAGTATTCCAGGGACGACGGGTACAGCAGGCGGTACAGCAGGGAGAGCCGGAACAGCTACGGACGGGAGAACCGGAACGGCGGCGGAAGCTACGGCAGCTATGCCAGGAACGGATACAGCCGCGAAGGCCGGAACGGATACAGCCGGATGGACTGGAATGAGCACCTGCGGATGATGATGGACGAGGCGCCGGACGAAGCGACGCGGATGGACATCAAGCGGATCATGGACCGCACGGGAAACTGAAAAAGGGACCGCCTTCCGGCGGTCTCTTTCTTAGTGTGTTCACATCGCAATCCGGTAGATTGTGATCCGCGGGTTCGGATGTGACACTTCTGGCAGACCTGAGTTGTCGGAATCCGAACACTCAGGAGGAAGATCTGACAAGGGGATCCGGCGATTCCCTTCCACGTTGTTGATGATGATTTTCAGGTGATCATCGTAAACATAGACGGAGTTGATGAACGTGTCGATGATGGACCGGCGGAGGAGCGGGTCGTTCCGGTCGCCGGCGGTGAAGCGATGGAGGAAGAACAAAACGCGGTCGCGGTCCATGAGCTGAGACATGGAATATTTCAGCGGTTCGATGGACGCGCGGAGGCTTTCGGCAGTGTCCTCCAGTTCCTTCAGCATGACGGAGGTGGAGGAGTTCCAGATGCCGGCGGCGATGGCGTTGTTGACGTTGTCGATTTTCTTTTTTGTCTCCGCGTATTCGGCCTCCATTGCGGCGAGGGGGGAGCGCTTCATCTCTTCAGCCTGGAGGGCCATGACGGCGTCGGCGATGCGGCCGATCTCCTCATCACTGAGGACCTGATCGAGAACAAACGAAATGACGAGGTTTTCCAGGTCATCTTTCCGGACGGACTTCTTTGTGCAGCCGGTGCGGCGCTTGCGCTCGATACATGAATAATAGTGGTGGCGGACGCCGGTTTTTGATGTGCCGGAATCGCCGACCATGGAGGCACCGCAGAGGCCGCAGAACGCCTTTCCGGTGAGAAGATAATCGACGGCGCCCTGCTCGACGTGGCGGGCGGTTTTCTGTTTCATGCGGTTCGCCTCCTCAAATTCTTCGCGGGTGACGATGGCGGGCATCCCGCCGGGGGTGCGGACGGCACCCCAGATATAGACGCCTGTATAGCGTTCATTACTAATAATCTTCAGGATGCCCTGGCCGCTGAAGCGGTTCCCGCGCCAGGTGGTGAGCCCGCGGTTGTTGAGATCCTGCGCGATCTGGGCGGCAGACCAGCCGGAGCAATACAGGCGGAAGATGTCCCGCACGACGGCGGCCTCAGCGGGCTGAATGGCATAGCGGCCATCCGGGCCGGACGTATAGCCGATGATGTGGGTGCCGTTGTAGAGGCAGCGGCGGGCGTTGTCAGCCATGCCGCGGAGGACGTTTTCCGAGAGCTGGCGGGAGTACCATTCAGCAGTCGCCTCCAGCATACCCTCCAGAAGGACACCGGCAGAGCCTTCCGGGATGGGTTCCATCGCGTAAAGGACACGGACGCCGAAACGGCGGAGCTTGCCCTTATAAATGGCGGCGTCCTCACGGTTGCGGCCGAAGCGGTCCACCTTCCAGGCGAGGATGGTGTCGAAAGTGCCGGACTCAGCGGCGGCAATCATGGACTGAAACGCGGTACGGGCGGCTGTGTTTTTGAAACCTGAGCGCGCATGATCCGCATATTCATGGACGAGCGTATACCCTTCGCGCTTGGCGAAAACGCGGATGTCCATCAGCTGCTGCTCGATGGAGACATCGCGCTGGCCGGCGGAGGAATAACGAGCATACGCCACAGCGGTACGCGGGGCGCAGGTGGGAGTGTTATTCTTTTTCATTGTGGTTATGTGCGATATAGGACGCAATTCCGAGAACGACAACAAGCAGGGCGAGGATCAGGATGATCGGCAGGTCCAGGGCGGAAATGCCGCCGACAAGAGCGACGGCCACGATGATGAGGCCAAGGATGAGGCCGCGCTTCAGGATGGTTTTAAGCATCAGAAGACCCTCCTTTATTCTTCATAATTGTCCATGAATGTTCCGAGATCCAGGACCGGAGAAAGGTCCTTTTTGTTTGCGGAGATGTGAAAAGAGACATATTCCAGAAGGTGGGGAGCAAAAAGGGCGCGGACGCGGCGGTTAAGATCCGGGGCGACACGGGCGCCGGGGATGCGGCGGAGGTCGTCCACACAGGCATCAGAGCATCCGGTGGTGTCGGTGAGGACGTTCATGGTGAGGGGAAGGCCAGCATCCTGAAGGATGCGGAGGACGGGGCGCGGGCTGATGAGGTGATGCGCGAAACAAAGCGCCTCCTGCATACGGACATCCATCGGGCGGGTGACGCCATCATGGCCCAGGACGATGTGGCCGAGCTCACGCGCCACGGCCCGCCAGATAATTTCAAAAGGCAGGCGCATGTTATAAACGACGACATAGCGCACACCGTCCAGGCCGGGAAGGTCAAGGTGGAAGGTGGCGGCGTCCTGGTTGCCGAAGATGGGGACAAGGTCCTGCCGGTCCATACCGGCATCTGACGCCATTTTAGTGTAAGGCAGGACGCGGACACCGGGATAGTTGAGGAGGATCGGGAGGGGATTGACGGGCGTTTCCGTGATGTTGTTGTCGATCAGGATCTGCATGGCGGCGGAGGCCGCGCGGTCGAAATCCGGCTGGGTGATCATCTTTGTCATCCTTTCTGTGTACTGACTACGGCGCGAACAATGGCGACGATCTGCTCTTTCTGTTCTTTGGTCATGTTCTCCATCATGCCGGAGACGATGCGGATCTGAGGGTCAGCTTCAGATGCGTCGAAAACGTCGTCGGATCCGACAAGTTTGGACGTAGGGATGCCGAAGAACAGGGCAATCTTCTCCATCGCGTCGGCGCGGGGGTAAGAGATGCCGCGGGTCCACCCTGAGACGGTGGTCGTTTTTGCTCCTACATATTCAGCGAGATCTTTCTGCAGCTTGCCGGAGATTTCAAGATAATGATTAAGGTTCCGGCGAAACACTTCGCGGTTGTTCATAGTGGGGTGCCTCCTTTGCGAAAACCATTATATAAGAAGATAAACAAAAAAGCAAATAAATTGTATTTAGAGTATTGACAATGCAAAATAATAGGACTATTATTTAATAGCACTGGTAGAAACTGAATACGAAAGGGGCGGAATCGCAACATGGAGCACATGGATGATTTCAAGATCACCATCGCGGCGGCGCGTGTAAACGCAAAGAAAACCCAGGAGGAAGTGGCCAGGGCCCTGCACGTCGGGAAGCAGACGATCGGGGCCTGGGAGCGCGGAAGAACATCGCCTACAGTGGAGAAGGCGATGGAGTTCTGCAAATTCTGTAACATTCCTTACGACAGGGTTTCTTTTTTGCGCGAAAGTAATGCTATTTAATAGCACAGAGAAAGGAAGCAAAGCATGAACGAGATCATCATGATCCCGGCGGCGGAGATCTATCCGCATCCGGAAAACCCGCGGAAACAGCTGGGCGACCTGGCGGAGCTGAGCGACAGCATCAAAAAGAACGGCATCATGCAGAACCTGACGGTGGTGCCGGGCCACTTCATGAGCAAAGAGGAGTGGACGAAGGAAGCCAGGGCGGAAGGCGCGGACAAGACGAGCGCGGAGGCATCATACAGGCTGGCGGACGCGTATGTATGCGACGGCTACACGGTGGTGATCGGTCACAGGAGACTGGCGGCGGCGAAGATGGCCGGGCTGGAGGCGCTGCCGTGCGTGATCAGCGACATGGACCACCGCACGCAGATCGCGACGATGCTGGAGGAGAACATGCAGCGCGCAGACCTGACGGTCTACGAGCAGGCGCAGGGGTTCCAGATGATGATGGATCTGGGCTACAAGGCGGAGGAAATCAGCGAAAAGACCGGATTCAGCGAGACGACGGTGAGGCGCCGGCTGAAAATGGCGGAGCTGGACAAGGGCGTGTTCCAGAAGGCCGTGGGCAAGCAGATCACGATTGACGAGCTGGACACGCTGGCAAAGATCGACAGCGTGAAAGAGCGGAACGCACTGCTAAAGAACTACGGCGAGAACAACTACAACTGGAGCGTGACCAGGGCGATACAGGTGCAGGAGAGCGCCAAACGGAAGCCGGCCGCGCGCAAGATGCTGAAAGATGCGAAGATCGAGAAGCTGCCGGACGGCGAGCGGTACAGCTACGGAAAATACAGGCACCTGTACGCAAACAGCTGCAAACTCTACGAGTGGGACGGGAAGAAGAATTTCATTCCAAAGGTGGAGGGGAAGCTGTTTTACACAGAGGACGACACGAGCATCGACTTCTTCCTGAAGGAAGAGAAGAAGAAAGAGGCGGCGCCGGAGAAGACCGCGGAGGAAAAGGAAGAAGAGAAGCGGCGGGCACTGGCCTGGAAGACAGTGGACAGGAGCGCGGAGGTCGCTGCGGAACTGCGGAGCAACTATGCGAAGGACATAGGCGTGAGCCCGAAAAACGCGATGCGGATGATGCAGTGGGCGCTGGTGGCGGCCTTTGTGTGCATGACGAGCTACAACACGCCGACGCTGACGATCAAGAACCGGCTGGAGGTCGAGAGCAGCGTGATCCCGGAAGGCCAGGCGGAGATCGCGAAAAAGCTGATGGAGATGCCGCAGAGCAAATGGCCGGAGCTGATCCTGCTGATGTTCTCCGGGGACTATGAGGGCCAGAAGGGGCGGCCGCCGATGTTCGCGGACGGGAGCCGGGGCTACCAGTTCCCGCGATACAAGCGGAACGTGCCGATGGAACTGTGCTACGAGTGGCTGTGCGAGTTCGGATACAGCATGAGCACGGAAGAGATCGAGATGATGAGCGGAACGCATCCTGTATTTCAGACGGAGGTGAGCGCGGAATGAACGGAAGGAAGAGGCCGCAGATCCTGGACAAGCCGCTGCCGATGTATGACAACGAGTGGAGCGAGCTGCCGGACCGGGTGCGGATCAGCTTCGACAACGGGCGGACAGCGGTATATGACCTGCGGATGGAACAGCCGCATCCGGTGATCCTGGAGAACATCCGGATCATCCGGAAGTGGCGGGGATATGTGAACCAGCCGATGCGGAGGAGGAGAAAGCCGTGAAGGGGAGCATCAACAAATGCAAGTGGTGCGGGAAGCCCATCGGGATCATCACATGGGGAATTTACAGGAAAATCGTGGTGGACGCGGACGCGGTGATGGTGGCGCCGGATCCGGAGGGCGAGGAGTTCGTGAGGATCGACGGGAGCAAGGTGCAGGCCGTGGAAGTCGCCTATGAGGACGCGGTGAACGCTGAGCCGGCATACAGGCCGCATCGGAAAACGTGCGGGGTGCCGGAATGAGGTGCAGGGAGTGCGAACACAGCAGGATGCACTCGCGGGAGGCGGTATGGTGTGTTGAATACGGGATATTTATCAGAGCTGACCACGAGTGTGGACTGGAAGGGAGAAAACGGCGTGAGCGAGATGACGATAAGCGCGGCGAGGGTAAAGACGAAGCCGAAGTATGGAGCCGAATCCTCCGAACTGCTGGCGAGGTGCCGGGCATTTTATGAGGATGAAGAGAACGAAAAGGCCTATCAGGAGTGGAAGGCCGGAAAGGAAGCAAAGAGATGACGAGAAAGAGTTTCCTGATCGCGATGGTGATCATCGCGGCGGTGATCGTGGCGCTGTGTGTGCTGCTGGTGGCGGAGGAAGGAAAGCGGACCTGGGACACGGAGCACCCGCTGGTGAACAGCAACATCAGCTGGGAGCAGACCTTTTACAGTGGAGCCTGGAGTGATGCCGGATGAAGACCTGCGCGATATGCGGGAAGGAGATAGACATCCTGTATCCGGACCTGTGGCGCTATAAGCGCGGGGATCCGGTGCATGTGAAGGCCTGGCTGTGCAGCTGGAAGTGCCTGAGGATATGGGACGATCCGAAGAAAAGAAAGGAAGCGGAAGAAATGGCAAGGATGAAGAAGGACGGGACGCCGGCGGCGAAGCCTGGGCGGAAGCCGAAGGAAGAAAAGCCGAAGGTGATCCTGCAATATGACGAGAGCATCCGGGAGGAGTACCGGAAGGAACAGGAAGCGATGGCGGCGGCCGTGGAGCAGCCGCAGCCGGAGAGGGAATGGATCCCGGCGGCGGAGGTCTACGGGGAGCCGGAGAAGCCCGCGGAGGAGAAGTGGGAAGTGACGGCCATCCGGAGCGAGGAGTGGGGAGAGTTCTACTTTGACGAAAAGCACCGGTGCATCGACTGGCGGCATCCGGGCGGCGAGGAGATCAGCCTGCCGCTGGCGGACTGGGTGAGGCTGCCGGAAGTGATCCCGCAGATCCTGAAGATGCTGGGCGTGGGCTGACATGGACGGAAAGGAAGCACGGACATGATAGAAGCGAAGTTGAGTTTCATGGCCCAGATGCGCAAGGCGCTGGCGGACACGCTGACGGTGGAGCAGATGGAGAAGATGGTGAGCGCGGGGATGGGCGTGCTGGACAGGTTTGTGATGCACGAGATCGCCACCGGGGAGGACGGGCCGGACGACCTGCTGGAGAGCTATATAGCGGCGATGCAGGTGGAGGGCCGGAGTCAGAAGACCATTGACCGGTATGTTTACATGATCGGCAAGCTGATGGCCTTCGCAAACGTGCCGACGCGGCGGATCAGCGTATACCACATCCGCTCGTTCATCAGCGCGGAGAAGGAGCGGGGGATACAGGACAGCACGCTGGAGGGGCACAGGGAGATCTTCACGGCATATTTCAACTGGCTGCAGAGGGAGTCGCTGATCGAGAAGAACCCGACGGTGAACCTGGGCGTGATCAAGGTGGCAAAGAAGGAAAAGAAGACCTACACGGAGCGCGAGCTGGAGCGGCTGAACATGTGCTGCCGGAAGGCGCGGGACAGGGCGATCCTCCACTTCCTGCGGAGCACGGGGTGCCGGATCAGCGAGATGACGGGGCTGAACCGGGACGAGGTGAACCTGGAGGCGCTGGAGTGCGTTGTGCACGGGAAGGGCAACAAGGAGCGGACCGTGTACATGGACGAGGTGGCGGCGATGCTGCTGGCGGACTATCTGGCAGAACGGAAGGACGACAACCCGGCGCTGTTTGTGAGCAGGCTGGGGAAGCGGATCCAGCCGGGCGGTGTGCGCGAGATGCTGAACGTGCTGGCGGAGAAGGCGGGGGTCGAGCATGTGCACCCGCACAAGTTCCGCCGGACGCTGGCCACGGGGCTGACGCGGCACGGGATGCCGATACAGGAGGTTGCGCGGATATTGGGCCACGAGAAGCTGGACACGACGATGAAGTACGTGATGCTGAACAATGACGACGTGAAGGCCAGTTACCGGAGGTACGCATGATCGTGATCGACATGAAGAAGCCGGAGATCTGCGCGGAGTGCCCGGCGGCGTACATGATCCGGAGCGGGGAGCATGAAGGCATGACGATGTGCAACGTGATGGAGTACCAGGGCAGGGCCGCGGAGGAGAGCCTGGTGGATGAGTACACGGTGCCGGAGGGATGCCCGATGCGGGAAGTGAAGCTGATGCCGGGAAAATGACAC
>JAEIGA010015055.1_pt1 | contig 11777 bp, 11 predicted proteins | sample 9270691 | NCBI WGS metagenome assembly JAEIGA01 (sample SAMN17057246, study PRJNA624740) | gut metagenome | biome: biome; isolation source: fecal sample | host: Bos grunniens | place: China: Xizang | collected 2019
GGGCATACAGCCGGAGAATAAATCATATTGAAACGGCCTTGTTGGGCAATTTGCTAGAGGTATCACCAGAGGCGCAGCCACTTGGTGTTCCACATATTTCAATTGCGACAACAGCGGGAACAGGTGCAGAAGTTTCCTCTATTGCGGTTGTTTTTAATGAGCCATTAGGAGTCAAATGTAACTTGATGAATCCGTATTTAAACTCGGATGTTGCAATACTTGATCCTGATTTGACGGTAGGTCTTCCCCCGAAAGTAACGGCTTTTACCGGGATGGATGCTTTAACACATGCTGTTGAAGGCTACTTTTCTAATAAATCAACGACCATGTCAGATGCGTTTGCGCTTCATTCAGCTAAACTAATCGTTCATAATTTGAGAACGGCTGTAAAGAACGGCTCCAATGTAGCGGCCCGTGCTATTATGCTTCAAGCAAGCTGTATGGCGATTACGAGCTTTCAGCTGGCGATGGCTGCGATTCCAATTCACAATATTGCTCACACATTAGGGGCAAAATACGGTATTCCTCATGGTTTGGCAAATGCGGTTTTAATGCCAAGTGTTATGAGTCATTTACCACAATTGTATTTGCCAAAAATAAAAGAGTTCTCTCAAGCAATTGGCGTACAAAGTAACTCCGACGATCCACAAGCATTATTAGCAGAAAGCATAGAAATCATTCGTAATTTACGAGAAGAAATTGATTTGCCGGCTGATTTTGCTGATTTTAACATCGACCCTGCACACATTCCGCAACTCATCCCAGCTATTCAGGCTGACCCTTCAGCATTAAGCTTCCGCATTCCAGAAGATGTCATCACAAAAGTTTGTCAAGAAGTAGTTGGTACAAAGATGAGCGTTATTTAAGAGAAAGTCACCGGTGATTTTCGATTTCGCAATAGCTTCAGATTGTCATTAATGAAAACGTTTAATCGTTTTAGATATATTCAAATTTAATGGAGGTTATTGAAATATGAGTATTGTAGATTTATTATGCAGTTCGGCGGAACGATTGCCGCATCAGCCAGCGGTCCACTTTAGAAATCAACTTATATCCTACAAAGAGCTTCAAGAGCAAGTATTGAAAGTGGCAGCTGGTTTGAAAAATATCGGTGTCAAAGAGGGCGTTCAAGTTTCTCTTATGATGACGAATCGTCCTGAATATATTGTTTCCTATTTTGCGATATTGGCAAATGGGGCAACGGTCGTACCAATCAATCCGACCTTCAAAGAACAGGAAACAACCTATATTGTTAATGATTCCCAATCACAATTCCTACTGATTGAGGCGGTTGTGAAGCCGGTTATTAATAAGGCGAAGGGCAATTTCAAGCAAATAAAACAAATCATCTGCCTTGGGGAAGATGATGATGAATATACTTCCTGGGAGGAGCTTGTTTCTCCGTCTCCAATCAGTGCACCGGTGCAGGTGGATGCCTCAGCTGTAGCACAAATCATCTACACTTCAGGGACGACAGGCAGTCCAAAGGGAGCGATGATCACGCATAGCAATCTGAATTGGATGACAATCGCTGCTGCTGTATTGAACAAGCTGACCACGAATGATCGCATTCTTTGTGTGTTGCCGCTTTTCCATGCCTATGCGAAACTGCAAGGATTTTTAGCGCCAATTGCTCACGGGGCGACGATTTACTTGGAGGAGCGTTTCCATCCGGTTGAAACATTGAATGTTATCACTGACCATAAAATAACTGTGTTTTTAGGTGTACCGACGATGTATGCGATGTTTGCGCAAAATCCTAAATTGAATGAAATGGATTTTTCACAACTTCGAACAGCAGGTTGCGGTGGGGCTAGTCTACCAGCTGAGCTTCTTTATAAAACGAATAAGTCGTTTGGCGTTGATATATCAGAAGGCTACGGCTTAACGGAAAGCACGGTTATGCTGATGACAACTCCAGGAGATAAACCGAAGAAAGTCGGTTCTGTCGGCTTCCCGATTCCAGGAGTTGATTTGAAGGTTGTTGATGCCCAAGGCAATGTTTGTCCGCCTCATATGGTCGGTGAAGTTATTTTTACTGGTCCGAATATGATGAAGGGCTATTATAAGAAGCCAGAGGAAACGGAAAACGCGATTAAGGATGGTTGGCTGTATACAGGAGATCTCGCATATTGCGATGATGAAGGCTATCATTTTATTGTCGATCGCAAAAAGGATCTCATTATTCGGGGAGGCTTTAATATTTATCCGCGGGAAATTGAAGAGGTGCTTTATAAGCATCCAGAAGTTGTGGAGGCTTCTGTTATTGGTAGGCCAGATGCCGTATTTGGCGAGAAAACAGTCGCTTTTGTCGTATCGAAAAATCCGGAATTGACGGAGGAGGAAGTCCGCACATACTGCAGCGAACAATTGGCTGAATATAAAGTGCCTGACATCGTAAGCTTCCTTTCAGAGATTCCGAAAAACCGCACGGGCAAAATCCTAAAAACAGCTTTGAAGAAAATGGATCAACAAACTAGTAGTTAATTAGAATAGATGTTGTTAGTAGCCCTAACAAGCTCAGAGCTTTTGTCTCTGAGCTTGTTTTTAGGGCGTAGAAGTGTTCACGAGTCTAACAACGTATCAGCGATGATTTGTTCATGGGCTTTTTGGAGGAGATAGATGACTAGAGGTTTTAATGAAACTTTTCCGTAAATCCTCTGCCATCTATGAAATAATCAATTATAGAACCAGTAGATGGAACTAGATAGATTCGTTGCACGCACGTCGCAATGGAATCTACCAAATATCACTCTTTAAGCAGTGAAATTTGGAAGGGTATTACGTAATGCACCAAAAACCTGCTGCAGTTGTGCAAGTTTTTCTTCATCTGATAGATTAGCTAAATCCCCAAGGGAGCCAACTTTAAGACATACAGGACCAAGATTTAATTGGATCAAACCTAACAATACTACGGTTGTCGTACAAGGAATGTTTACGCATAGTAGATCACTACCTTCACAAACAGTACCTTCTGGACAAGTGGGGCATTCTTGTTGTTGGATTTCTACTACTTCTTTGTTTACCATATATTTGAACCTCCTTTCTATGAACATACAATAAAATATGCGAGAGATAACTTCATTGAATGAGGAATCCGCCACTTTTTGATTAAAATAGGTATTTGCCATTTTATTAATCCTACTTCTATTAACCTGCACGTTGCACAATAAAAAAGAGCTGATTAATTACAGCTCCTGGTAGATATACTTTCTTTTTTTAAAATCGTTAATTCTTCTTGGATGAAACGCATCTGATAGTTAGAGTAGGATTATTCAATTTTTCTACATATATATGTTCTGCTAAACTTAAAAAATCCTCTCGTTCACATACCTGTTCGGCAAGATCTAACTAAGCATCGATAACTTCTGGACGATGTTTGAGGAGCTGGCTCACGAAGATATAAAAAACTTTCATAATTTAGTAAACCCTGCGCAAGCGACAAGCTTATTTTTTCATCTATGGCTATTCGAAACATACGGTTTCCTGCTTCATTTTCATTTTAAAATAGCTTTTTTAGCCCTATGGTGAACAAGCTTAGGTATTCCATCTATTTCTCCCATTTCTGTTGCCATCATGAACCAATAATCTGTAATAATATCAAGCTCGTTAAAGCTAGTCCATCGAATTTTATACATATATAGATCTCCTATTCTGCCGTATTTGACTTTCATGTTTTTTGATTGTGGGAAAGTAAAAGTGTGAACAAGAAAGAGCTGTGGAAATGTCGAAATATTTTTTAGGCAAATAAAGGATTATTTCGTAGAGCTAGCGAAATTTAAATCGTGGGATATTTTGTAAAAATGTTAGAAGGGAGGCTATCAGTGAAGCTTGTAAAGGAAATTATGACACCTGTGGAGCAGTGCTTGTTTCCCCATAACACCTTTTTGGATGCTGTAGATATGATGAAGGATACAAAGTGGAATACAATTCCCGTCATTAATTCGACAGGCAAGCTGATAGGTGTTTTTACAAGAAGCTCTCTCCATCAGATGATTATGGAGAATGTAAACCAGGGTACGATTATTAGTGACTATATTAAAAAAGATGTGGGCACTATTCTTGAGGATGTCAATACAGATTTGCTTAGCTCTTTTATTATGAAGAGCAGAATTGGCACAGGAATTGTTGTCAACAAGCAAGGTGAGCCAATTGGTTTAATTACGAAGACGGATGCTGTCATGAACTATGTTCAAGAAACGCAGTTTTTAAAAGAAAAGCTTGAGAAGGTGTTATTTACCTCTAATCTAGGCGCCATTATGACAGATGAGAATAGGAACATTATTTTTATCAATGAGCGATGTGCTGAAATGGTTGGAAAACCAGAAGCAGATCTTTTAATGAAAAAACTGGACGATATCATTCCTTATATAAATAAGATTAAGGGTAATAATCAAACGACATTTAGAATGCGCTTTCATGCGAAGCATATCATAATCAGGCTCTCTCAATACAATATATCCGATGATAAACAAGGTTATATTACTCTGCTGCAAAATGTTTCAGAACTTGAACATTTGGCGCAGGAGCTAGAAACAGAAAAGAAATGGAAGACTATTTTGCAATCTGTCATCAATAATGCCTATGATGGCCTTTTGATGATTAATGAAAAGGAAGAGATTATTTTTATCAGTCCTTCATTAGTGGAGTTGTTCGATTTGAATGATGGCAAGGTGAATAAGGAGCTGGCGAAAAATCTTCTTCCACAGCTGCAGCTTGAGAAGGTGCTACAAACGGGTGTAGCGGAGGTAAGTGAATTCCTAGAGGTAAAGGGAATCAAGTATATGGTTCACCGAATTCCCGTTTATCAGGATAAGGTCATAATTGGAGCAATCGGCAAGGTTGTTTATCGTCAGCTGCATGAAGTAAAGGAGCTGCTGAAAAGCTTTGAAGATTATGATAAACAAACGGTGAAATCGAGGGATAAGGTTGAAAAATCAAAATTCACCTTCAAACAAATCGTGACGAATGATCCACTGTTGGAAAAGCTGATAAGAAGCGGCATGAAGGCAGCAAAAGGAAGGACAACAATCTTAGTCCGTGGAGAAAGTGGCACCGGTAAAGAGCTTTTTGCTCATGGCATCCATAGTGCTAGTCTTTTCGCAAAAGGTCCTTTCATCACGGTCAATTGTGCGGCAATATCTGAGCACTTGCTAGAGTCGGAGTTTTTCGGCTATGAGGAGGGTGTATTTACAGGAGCGAAGCATAAAGGTAAAGTCGGCAAGTTTGATCTCGCTCATGGAGGAACCTTGTTTCTTGATGAAGTGGGAGATATGTCGTTACAGCTGCAGGCGAAGCTACTTCGCGTTTTGCAGGAAAGAGAGTTTTATCGTGTAGGTGGTACAGAAAGGATAAAGGTCGATGTACGTATCATTGCGGCAACGAATCGGCCTCTTGAAAAAATGGTGGCAAAAGGGGAATTTCGAGAGGATCTCTTTTATCGCTTGAATGTTATTTCCTTTGAAATTCCTCCACTTAGAAAAAGAAAAAAAGATATTTTGCTGTTGAGCGAGCTGTTTATACGAGAGCTGAATAAGAAAAACGGAACGAGTATAACGGGCTGGGATCCGATGTTTGAGCAGGCGATAATGGAATACAATTGGCCGGGAAATGTACGCGAGCTTCGTAATGTATGGGAGCGAGCAATGATTTTTGCGGAAAACGGCAAGGTGGAATTAGGCGATTTGCCAGATTACATAATTAAAAAAGCTGGCTTTGATTTGTTCCTTGAGGATGAGGAAAATTCATTTGAACAGCCGCTGTTGGAAAAGGCGGAGCAAATGGCGATTCAAAAGGCTATGATTTTATCAAAAGGGAATAAAAGCAAGGCTTGTCAGCTGTTGGGGATTAGTCGGTCTGTTCTCTATGACAAGTTGAAGAAGTACCAATTTAGTTAATGAAAGTTAAAGGGGGATTTTATGATGCATGAAGCATTTCTTGAAAGTGTAAAGGAAGAAACAGTGTTACCGGTGATTGTGTCTCCAATGTTTATTATTTCGAAGCCAAAAATGGTAATCGAAAGCTGTAAATCAGGCGTTATTGGAACGTTTCCGTTACTGAACGCTCGTACGGAAGAGCAATTAATAGAGTGGATGGAGGAAATCACTGGGGAATTAAAGCGCTTGAAGACTGAAAATCCAGAAGCGAGGATAGCGCCTTGGGGTGTTAATTTAATTGTGCATTCATCTAATCACCGCTATGAGGGCGATTTGGAAATCATTAAAAAATATCAGCCGCCAATTGTGATTACATCATTAGGCAAGCCAGTAAGAGAAGTGGAAATTGTTCACTCTTACGGTGGTAAGGTGTTTTCTGACGTCATTAGCACGAAGCATGCGAAGAAAGCGGCAGAAGCAGGAGTAGATGGTCTTGTGTTGGTGTGTAATGGAGCAGGCGGACATGGTGGCACACTAAATCCGTATGCGTTTGTTGCCGAAGTAAGACAGTTTTGGGATGGAATGATTATTCTGGCAGGCTGCCTAACAAATGGTCGCGATATTTTGTCAGCCAGAGCGCTTGGAGCAGACTTTGCTTATATGGGCACACGCTTTATTGCTACGGAGGAAGCCGCTGCAGAGGAAGGCTATAAAGAGATGATTATTGATTCGACTACTCAGGATATCACTTATACGGATGCTATTAGCGGCGTCAATGCGAACTTCCTTACAAAGAGCATCATTAAAGCTGGGCTTGATGTGAATAATTTAAAGAAGAAGGTTGAGGTTGATATTAGTTCGGAAGCAAAGGCATGGAAAAATATTTGGTCAGCTGGACAAGGTGTCGGGTCAATTACGGAAGTTCAACCGCTTGCAGAGGTTGTCTACCAACTGAAGTCGGAGTATGATCAAGCCTTAGTGGAGCTGACGAAGGTAGGAATTACTAGTTAATGAATATGAAAGAATGCATGGTTCGTTGCTATGCATTTTTTTTGTATTTGAAGGGTCTGCAACTAGCTGGGTAGCTGGGGGTGTGCTTGCTAGTGCTGGTTATCGAATTTGTTTGTGGAGGATGAGGTTTGTGTCTCGATTATTTAATGGGTTGAATCTTCGAGCGGACTGATTCCAGGAGAAAGTTGACTGAATTTTGTAGAAAGCGTACTGCTTCATTTGTTGGTCAGGGTTTTAGATCTTGCGGCAGGCAATGGGTTAAATGAATGGCTCAATTCAACAGGATTGAGTCAAAAACAACAATACCATTTTAATAGTGTCTTATTTTCAGACAAAAAGTAGTGGGATAAAAAGAGAAATTCCGTTTAATAAAAGAGTTCATGCGAAATTGCTTTCCTGAATTCGAATTGGCATAGTTCTTGCATCTATAGAAGTGGTGGATCAATTTTAATAGTAGAAGGTGAAGAAAGATGGCGCATAAATATTTGAAGGAAGAACATGAAATTTTCCGGGAGTCTGTTAAGAAATTTCTTGATAAGGAAGTTAGACCGTTTTTTCATGAATGGGAGAAGCAGAGAAGCACGCCGAAGGATCTTTGGGGAAAATTTGGTGAGCAAGGCTTTCTCGTACCATGGGCGGAAGAGAAATACGGTGGGTTTAATGCCGATTTTGGCTATTCCGTCGTGTTAATAGAGGAGTTTGAGAAGGTTGCAAGCGGAATAGGAACGGGGCTGCATAACGATATTATTGTGCCGTACATTGCTACGTACGGTACAGAAGAGCAAAAGAATCGCTGGATGCCGAAATGTGTCAGTGGCGAGTATTCCACCGCGATTGCGATGACTGAGCCGGGAGCGGGCTCGGATTTAGGGAATATTCAGACAAGGGCTGTTAAGAAGGGCGAGCATTATGTAATTAATGGAGAAAAAACATTCATTTCAAACGGATTGAAAGCCAACCTTGTTATTGTGGCTTGTAAAACCGATACGACAGCAGGGCATAAAGGCATCAGCTTAATTGTTGTTGAAGAAGGTACGCCAGGATTCAAGCGCGGTAAAAAGCTCGAGAAAATCGGACAACATGCAGCTGATACATCAGAGCTCATTTTCGAGGATGCGATTGTTCCTGTAGAAAACCTATTAGGTCAAGAAAATAAAGGCTTTTATTATTTGATGGAAAAGCTTCAGCAGGAGCGGTTAGTTTGTGTGGTGCAAGCACAAACGGCAGCTGAGGAGGCTTTAAAAATGACCATTGAATATGTGAAGCAGCGTCCGATGTTCGGTAAAACGCTATCGAGCTTTCAGAATACGCAATTCAAAATCGCTGAAATGGCGACAGAGGTGGAGCTAGGTCGAACGTTTACGGATGATTTAATCGCTCAGCATATGGAGAAGAAGGATGTTGTGACACAAGTATCAATGGCAAAATGGTGGGTCACTGAAATGGCTAAAAGAGTAATCGGTCAATGTATGCAGCTTCATGGGGGCTATGGCTATATGGAGGAGTATGCGATTGCAAGAAGATATCGTGATATCGCCGTTACGTCGATATATGCTGGATCGAATGAAGTAATGAAGCAAATTGTTGCCAAAAGACTTGGGCTATAAGGGGGAAAAGTGGATGAGAGAGGTAGTTATTGTTGAAGGGGTAAGGACGCCGGTTGGTAAAAGTAAGGGAGCTTTTAAAAATAATCGTCCGGATGAGCTATTGGCGGGTATTTTGAATGAACTAATGAAGCGCACTGGTGTTTCTAAAGATTTAGTTCAGGATGTCATCATCGGCTGTGTATCGCAGGTGGAGGAGCAAGGGTTGAATATTGCAAGAACAGCCGCTCTTATTGCGGATTTTCCGATTCACGTGCCTGGTACAACGATTGACAGACAATGTGGATCGAGTCAACAAGCGGTTCACTTTGCTGCACAGGCAATTTTGAGTGGTGATATGGATATCGTGATTGCCGGTGGTGTAGAAAGTATGACGCGTGTGCCGATGGGGTCGACTAGAAGGGCATCCAAATATAGTCCGGAATTGGCTTCTCGTTATGAACTAATTAATCAAGGATTATCTGCTGAACGTATCGCTGAGAAGTGGGGCTACAGCCGTACTCAATTGGATGAGTATTCGCTTGAAAGTCACAGACGAGCCATTCAAGCACAAAACGAAGGCCGATTTGATCGGGAAATTGTACCTGTAGAAGTGACTTTGGATGATGGAACAAAAACATTAATTACGCAGGATGAAGGACCAAGAAGAGGTTCTACAATCGAGAAGTTAGCAACGCTTCCAACGGTATTTAAAGAAAATGGTGTCATACATGCTGGGAACGCTAGTCAAATGAGTGATGGCGCTGGTGCGCTATTAATTATGTCGATGGAGAAAGCGCTTGAATTAGGTTTGAAGCCGAAATTTAAGATTATTTCACGTACAGTAGTTGGCTCTGATCCAACGCTTATGCTTACAGGTCCGATTGAAGCATCGATAATGGCTTTAGAGAAAGCGGGATTAACAATTGAAGATATGGATTTATATGAAGTAAATGAAGCATTTGCACCAGTACCGCTATGCTGGCAGGAGGAGTTACATGCAGATCCATCTAAATTGAATGTTAATGGCGGTGCAATCGCATTAGGTCATCCCCTCGGAGCAAGCGGAGCACGTGTCATGATTACATTGATGCATGAATTGGAAAGAACAGGCGGCAAATACGGTCTGCAGGCCATTTGTGAAGGCGCTGGCATGGCGAATGCAACAATTATTGAAAGAATCTAGCAAACTAGGAGGTTTTAAATATGAATAGTAAAGATGTAGTGGCAATTGTAACAGGTGGCGCATCCGGTTTAGGAGAAGCAACTGTAAGACGTATTGTATCAAATGGCGGTAAAGCGACTGTGCTCGATTTAAATGTGGAGAGAGGAATGGCGTTGTTAGAGGAACTTGGACATGACGTTCTTCACTATGTGCAAGCAAATGTGGCAAGTGAAGAAGATGTTCGTTCGACTGTTGAGCAAACAATCGAGAAATTCGGGAAGGTCAACACACTGGTTAATTGCGCTGGCATCGGAAACGGCGAGAAGGTCGTCAGTAAGGGGGTTGCTCATGATTTAGGACGCTTCAAGAAAGTAATTGAAGTGAATTTAATCGGGACCTTTAACGTTACTCGCTTAACAGCTGAAAAAATGGTTTTAAATGAACCGAACGAAGAAGGCGAAAGAGGCGTCATTATTAATACAGCATCTGTAGCAGCGTTTGAAGGTCAAATGGGTCAAGTGGCTTACAGCGCTTCTAAAGGCGGAGTTGTCGGTATGACATTACCGTTGGCACGCGACCTTGCTAAGGATGGAATCCGAGTCATGACAATTGCTCCAGGATTAATTGATACACCGCTATTTAGTAAGCTCCCAGAGAAAGCGATTCAGGCACTTGGCGCTATGGTGCCGTTTCCTCAAAGGCTTGGAAAAGCGACAGAATATGCAATGCTTGCAGCGAGCATTATTGAAAATCCGATGTTAAACGGAGAAACCATTCGTTTGGATGGCGCGATACGTATGCAGCCTAAATGATAAGGAAGGAGAAAGACTATGGGAGAATTAGTTCGTTTTGAAATTGAAAATAGGGTGGCAACTGTCACGATTGATAATCCGCCGATGAATGTACTGAGTAGCCAAGTAACGCAGGAATTAGATGAAACTTTCACCGAGCTAGCCAATAATCCGGCAGTCGGTGCGGTCATTTTAACTGCGAACGGAAGTCGTGCGTTCATGGCAGGTGCTGATATTAAAGAATTTCCGCAAAAAATGAATGCAAGCAAAGAGGAGAAACTGAACAAAAATGCAGCTGTACATGACGTATTAAATAAAATTGCTGACCTGCCAAAGCCGACAATTGCCAGTCTAAACGGTCTTGCCTTGGGAGGAGGCTGTGAGCTGTCGCTTACATGTGACATTCGCATTGCTGAGGCTCACGTAAAAATCGGATTACCTGAAGTGAAATTGGGATTATTCCCGGGCGGCGGTGGCACGCAACGCCTTCCTCGAATTGTAGGACCATCGAAGGCGAAGGAATTAATGTTCCTTGGTGATCCGATTACTGCTGAAGAAGCATTAGCGCTAGGGTTAGTCAACAAAGTTGTGCCAAGTGGGGAAGGACTTGCAGTGTCACAGGTACTGGCAGAGAAAATAGCAGGATATTCAGCGGATGCATTGAAATTTATAAAGCGGGCTGTGAACGAAGGGGCAGATCAAGGGCTTGAGGCAGGTCTGGAGCTTGAAAGACAGCTATTTGCTGATGTGTTTGAAACGGATAACGTGAAAGAAGGAGTAAGAGCCTTCTTGGAAAAACGTGCGCCAGTATTTAATCAATAATCATGAAAAAGCTGTCCGGGAGCTTACGGGCAGCTTTTTCATTTTGGGAAAAACTCACCATAAAGGCTCTTCTTCACTGCTGAGCTCAAGCATCGAAGGGGTCAACGCTATGGAGATAATTATTGCTATACATGCAGCCCCGATTATGAAGTAGGACGGTACGCCTAAAAATAGCGGAATTAACCAAATCAATTGTAGCGCCATAGAAAAATTAATCGATCTTTTACGGGCCTTTGCTGACATATATTGATGATGACCGCAATGAGGACAGGTCATTTTCATTTTAAAGGTAAAGGATTTTTTCATGATTTCTTGCCAGCTCCATTTTTGCTGACATTTTTGACAAGTAGCCATAGGTTTGACCTCCTTTTTTCGGAAGTGATGATAAATATATTGTAACCGTATTTTTCTAATTTTTCAAAAAATATCTTGTTTTGATATGTTGTAGCGTGATATAGTCGAGGCATGACATAGTTGTGAAAGAGGAGAGTTAGTGGTTAACGAACAGTTACTTAAAAAATATATTCCA
>JAEIGA010015056.1_pt1 | contig 11776 bp, 4 predicted proteins | sample 9270691 | NCBI WGS metagenome assembly JAEIGA01 (sample SAMN17057246, study PRJNA624740) | gut metagenome | biome: biome; isolation source: fecal sample | host: Bos grunniens | place: China: Xizang | collected 2019
CTCCATACTGTGGAGTGTCGACTCCACGCTGTGGAGGGTTGTCTCCATATTGTGGAGGGTCGTCTCCAAACTATGGAAAAAAAAAGCAAAGAAAAATTATTTTTTTTCTTTGCTTTTTTAAATTTTTTCTTTGCTTTTTTTTAATTTTTCTTTGCTTTTTTTCCTTTGATTGCAGAAGGGGTCCAGTCTTCGTAGCAAGAGAGTACTTTTTTTGCGTGATAGCTTTCTCCTTCTTCAAGGTAGTAGGAATTTTGTGTGTGAAGTCTTTTGCCGTTTTCGTCTAATATGATGATAACAGGAAAGCCAAATCTATCAGGGTGTTCTAATCTTTCAAGCATTGCAGTGTCTTTTTTGTTGTAGTTAAGGTGTAGGACAACATAGTTCTCTTCTGCTACTTTTTTTATTTGAGAATCGTTGTTTACAAATTCGTTAAATTTCAAACACCATTTACACCAATTGCCACCCATTTGAATTAGTACGTGTTTTCCTTCTTTCTTTGCTTTTTCTAAGGCTTCGGTTAATTGTTTTTCTCCGTTTGCTGTTTCATCGTATAGTTTTTGTGCCGAAAGGTTAAGGCTTAATGTTGCGATGAATAGTAATAATGCAATTTTTTTCATATTTTAAATTCTTTTCTTTTGTTATAGGTTTGCAAATGTACGTAATTTTTGTATTTTTGTAGCGAATTTTAATTTTTTATCTTATGAGAAAAGTATTTTTATTATTAAGTTTGAGCGTTTTTTCTGTCTTTTGTTTGTATGCACAGGATACAAAAAATGTATTGTTTATAGGTAATAGTTATACTCATGTGAATGATTTGCCAAGATTGGTAAAGGATTTGTCGCATTCTATGGGTGAGAATATTTATTGTGAGAGTATCACTCCGGGAGGTGCGAGATTTATGACGCATTCTCAAAATTCTAATGTGATTTCAAAGCTTCAAGAAGGTCGTTGGGACTTTGTTGTTTTGCAAGGTCAAAGTCAAGAGGTTGCTTTCCCCGATTTTCAGTTTTATGACGAGGTTTATCCTTACGCAAGAGAGTTAGATTCTTTGGCAAAGGTGTTTAATCCTAATGCAAAGGTGTTATTTTATATGACTTGGGGGTATAGATATGGTGATCAGGTGAATTGTCAATATTATCCTCCGTTTTGTACTTTTGAATCTATGTCTTGGCGTTTGAGAAATAATTATTCTTTGATGGCAAATGATTTTTCTTCTTGGGTTTCTCCTGTTGGAGCAGCTTGGTCTTATAGTATTGAGTGTAATCCTGATATTGTTTTGCATTCTGAGGATAATTCTCACCCTTCAATTCAAGGGTCTTATTTGGCTGCTTGTTGTTTCTATATTATGATGTCGGGAAATAGTGTTGGGTCTGATTATTTGCCAAGTGGTGTGTCAATGGAAGAGGGGGATTTTTTAAGAGGTGTAGCAAATAGAGTGGTGTTTGATAGTATTGATTATTGGAGAAATCAAACTTCTTCTTTGGAAGAAATTGCATTGACAAATGAAGATGTCTTTTCAATTAATCCAAATCCTGCAAAGGATAATGTTAATGTTATTTTTAATAAAGCTTTGTCTGAGGTAAGTATAGAGTTGCTTGATTTAAATTCAAAGATAATTGACAAAAAAATAGTTTCTGTAAAAGAAGGTGAAAAAATTACCCTTTCATCTTTTGGACAAAAGGGCAATTTTATTCTTATGGTTAATTATTATGGTAAAAAGATAAGCAAAAAACTTGTGATTATCTAATTTCGTTGCCGAGTTTTAAAAGGTATTCTAATTGATAAAATATAGCGTCCATATCGCTTTCGGTTTTTGCGGGTAAATAGGTGCGAGGAAATTCACTATAATAGTTTTCATCTCCACCTAATTTGCCCTTTTCTACTATGCAATTTACTCCGTCAAGACAATTTAACCATACTTTGTAGCCTGTACGTGTTATGTCTTTTGATATTGTTACTTGTGTGAGGTCTACTTGCATTGTTGTTTCGGAATCTTTATGGTCTGTCCATATATAAGATAGATATGCTGAACCATCTATTGTGAATTCTTTGTATTGTGAATCTACTATGCTTGTTGCTATTATGTTGCAAGCTTCTTCTATTCTTTGTGCATTAGAATATTTGAAAGAGACTAATGAACACAACAAAATTACTATTACTGAAATCTTTTTCATCGTATTTTTCGTTTTTTAAAATTCAAGAATAACTAAATTTCCTATGATTATATGTTTGCATCTTAGCTTTATTTTTTCTAATCTTCTTTCTTTTTTGTCTTTATAAACAAGAGTAACTCTTTCTATATCGTATAATGCTCTGTCGTTTTTAAAGAAAATAGATGTCATTTTTGAGTGATTACTATAATTTGCTGTGATTTTTATTTCTTTGTTTGCGTTTAATTCTATGAAATAACAATCTTCTCCTAATGATTTGTTCTTTTTTAGGTTTAATCTGTAATCTTTTTTGATTTTTTTACTTGGAATTTCTATTTTACCTTTTGATGTTTGGTAATAAGTGAATGGTTTTTCTTTGTTTACCTTACCATCTATGAGATTTATGTACACCTCTATTGTATTGTTAGAGGGTTTTGTGTCGTATTCAAACAAAAGTGTGCTTTGTTCTTGTGAAAAAGCACATAAACTTAAAAAAAGTGTTATTGCAAATGATATTACTAATTTTTTCATAGGGCAAAATTATAAAATATAATTGAAATATTGTGTTTTTGGTAGATGAAAAAACAAAATAATAACAAAAAAGTGTCTTTAAAGTGTGTGAAAATTTGTAACAAAAGAAAAATGTTGTAAATTTGCGAGTTGAATTATTAGATTAGACTAAGAGTATAATTGTATAAAAATAAAAAATGTTATATATGAAAAAAGGCTTATTAGCTGTATTTATCAGCGTATTCTTATCAATGTTTAATATTGTGTTGGCGCAAGGGCCTACACTATTAACACATGCTGACTTTGAACAAGGAATTCCTGCGGGTTGGACTGTCTCTTCCACATCAAATGTGGCTACAACAACAGCGATTGCTTCTACGGGCAATCAATCGTTGAGAATGACGCCTACGGGTTCGGAAGTAATTATTACTTCTCCTGAATTTGCTATTACTCCGGGTTGTGCTACTCGTTTGGAGTTTAGTCATATTCCTATGTTGCATAACCAAAAAGGTGGTAGAGTCGAAGTAAAGAAACCAAATGGCTCTTGGCAAGCACTTACATTAGCAGGGGTTCAAGTGCCAAGTTGTTATGATGCAAGTTATGGTGGAGGACACATGAGTTTCCCTGGTAATTTCTTTAAAACATTATATTGGACCAATAACTCTTCTGTCCCTCTTGCAGATTTGGATCAGTCTTATTGGAAACATGAAATTTTTTATTTGTTTAGTACTTTGGGTGCAACTGCAACAAATGTTCAAATTAGATTTATCTTACCTCAAACAACAGGTGATGCAGCAAATTTCACAGGTTGGCTTATAGATGATGTAAGATTGTTTGTTGCAAATGTACCGGGAGATGAAGTCAGAGTACCTCAGTTGAAAGAAATTATTAAGTTACCATTGTTGGAAATGTATCCAACTTGTTCTGATGGTCCTGTAAGATTGGATATTCGTGATGCACAAGGTGCGATGTCAACAGATGCAGATGCGGTTAAGATAGAGTATTTTTATGATGATGAGACTACACCTTCTTATGTGAATTTAACAAAGGATCCAAATAATCAAAATATATATGAAGGTGGTGTTCCGTTTAATGGTTTTGGTACATTAACAAAATGGAGAATTATAATAAAGGACTTAAAGGGTAATGAATTAACTTATCCGTATGCTTATGGACATTATAATACATATACTTCTATAAGACCTTATATAGGTAATGAAGTTTTACAAACAACAGGTTTGTCTTCTCAGGAAATGATTTTTAAAACTAATGCAAAAGCTGCTTTATATCAACTTAGATATTCGGTAGAAGAGTTGTTGGCAGCTGGTTATTCTTCTGGAGAAATAGGAGGATTGGGTATTAATTTGACTCAAGCTGCTCCTGGTTTTTCTATGCCTAATTTTAGATTATATATTGGTAATATTGATCCAGATGCTCAATTGTCTTCTCAAAACCAATATAATCCTGCTGCATTAACAAATGTTATAAATGAACCTGTTTACATTAATCCTGCTATTGGTTGGCATTATATGGAGTTTTCTCAACCTTTCTTATGGGACGGAGAGAGTGATTTGTTGATAAAGGTTTGTTGGGGAGAAGTAAATAGTGTTGGAGGTGTAACTAAGGTAGAGTGTATTGCTACTTCTGGCGAAAATGTTACTTATAAATATGAAAAACCTGCGGCTTCTACTGCTCCTATGGATGCTTGTACAGGGCTTTTTGATGGTTCTATGAATTATAAACCGAATTTTAAATTTGATTTCATAGATAATTGTAATTTGCCAATTGACCCAGGTTTATCTAATAGTGAAGAAGCTTTGGTTTCTCCTTCTAATTGTGCTACTTCAAATTCAGCTCTTCAAATTTATTTGAGAAACGAAGGTTCTAATACGCTTAATGAAATAGTTGTTGATTACAGTGCAGATGATGGAACTTCTGGTACAAGCACTTGGAATGGATCTGTGGCTCCTGGTGATTCTGTTTTATTTACTGTAACAAACAACTTAAATATAACTCCTGGTTATAGATATATGACTATCGTAACAAGAGTTAATGAACCTAATATTGACTGGAATCAAGATAATGATACAGCAAGATATGAGTTTGTTGTCTCTGCTGGCCCAATGAATGGAGTATATTCTATTGGTACTTTATCTGGTGTGCCTTCGGAAAGACAATTTGCTAACTTTAATGAAGCATTTAGAATGTTGGAATGTTCTGGTGTTAGTGGTCCAACAACAATAAAGATTGCTTTGCCAGAAAGTGAATTGAAAGAAGAGTTGGTTTTCCCTCAAAATATTACAGGGGCTTCTGCAACTAATACAATAACATTTACAAGTGCTACAACCACAAAGAAAGTATTGCAACCTACTAATGTAAATGTTGCAAATATTGATTTGTCTGGTTGTAAATATTTGGTGTTTGAAAATTTGGAATTTAGAGCAGCAGATTCTTATGAAAATACAGCAAGAATAGTTACAGCTTCTTTAAATACATCAAACATTACATTTAGAAATTGTAACTTTAAGAGCAGAATTAATTCAGCAACTAATCAACCTGATGATATTACTAATTTAGGTTCTTATCCTCAACGATTAGCTTCTGTTATGAATTTGAGTGCTGCTAATAATGTAACAATTGATAATTGTTTGTTCTCTGTGCCTGCTAATAGATATATAGAAATACAAGGTATGTCTGATTTGTCTATGTCAGATGGAATAGAGATTATTAATTCTCAATTTGAAATGAGAAATATGCATACACCAGCAACAAATGCTAATGTAACTAATAATGCTATTTATGCTACATTGAATAAGAATCTTGTGGTAAGTAATAATAAATTTACTACACTTCTTCCTGATAATATGAATCCAATAGGTTCTAATTTTTATGCTATTATGCTTTCTTCTTGTAAGAGCTTTAATGTTAATAAGAATGAGTTTGACTTATCAGGTGTAAGTGCTATGATTTTATCTGATATTCCTAATGCAACAACTTCTAAGGTTGTTAACAATAAGATTAGTGTTAGGAATAACAATGTCATGACTTATTCTCCTATTACTCTTTATGGTATTAATTTAGTTTCAGGAATAAATATCTTGTTGGCATATAATAATGTTTACGCCTTAGGTACTGTCGCAAATACAATAGGATATAATATTGGTTATCAAGGAACCGTAATTAATAACATACAAGTAAAGAATAATATAATAGTTAGTGAGTTGAGTGGTTATGCAATTAAAACAACTCCTTCTTCTCCTCAATCTGTTTCTTATTCAAATAACTTGTATTACAAAGTACCTGGTGAAGGATTGAATTATTTATTCTATCATGGAAACTCAACAGTAGATAATTCAACAATTTGGATAACTTATACAAACGAAACAAATTCTTATTATACAGAAAATCCATTATTCACAGCATGGAATAATTTGAATACTACAAGTACATTCTTATGTGGAAAGGGAGTCGGAGTTTCAGGAGTTACAGACGACTTTTATGGAAGACCAAGAGCTTCTGTTCCATGTATTGGAGCGTTAGAGTTTTTACCTCCTACAAACAATATATATGTAATGTCGGTTACTCCTAATAATGGTACATATAGTGTAATGTTTGATGGAATGGATTCTTATTCTGATTGTGATTTTGGAACAGAAAATATAACAGTGAGATTTAAGAATATAAGTGATAATACAATTCCTGCAAACTCTGTAACAATGAATTATAAGGTAGATAATTCATCTGTAAAAACAGGAACAGTTACACATGCGATAGAACCAAATGTGGAATATGAATTTAACTTTACGCAAACTTATGATTTTTCTGCTCCAACACAAGATATGGAAAGAGAATTGATTGCATGGAGTTCTTTCTCTGCTGATACAATTAGAACAAATGACACAACCAGAGCAAAAGTATTTTCAAGCCATCAAATTCCAGCAAGAGCAGATATGTCTATCAATGTGCCTTATGGAACAACTGCAACTTTAAATGTTACATCAAACGATTCTGTTTATTGGTTCTATTCAATAGCTGATGAAGAACCTTTCTTAAAATCACATACTCTACAAACAACTATACTATACGCAGATACTACTTTATATTTCTCAGAAAAATCAGAAGTTCCAAATATTAAGATAACAGAGGTTCAGTTGTCAAAAACAACATCTTCTGCCGAAGGCTTAACAAGTCCTTTACCTGATTGGGTTACTACTGCAAATGCTTTTGAAATCACAAACCTTGGTAATGGAGCTGCAAATATGGGCGGTTATAAGTTTAAATACATAAAAGCAAATGCTAACCAACAATTAGGAACTTCTATAACAAAAACATTTGAATTCCCTGCTGATTTTGTGTTACCAGCAGGTGCAGTTATAACATTATTACCAAAAGCACAAAACTCAGTAGATACAGATTTAGCGTTAGGTATAGGAACAGGAACTGTTGCCCAAACAAATAAATTAGGAGCCTTTATAGAAAATCCGCAAGGAACTATAATAGATGCCGTAGCATTAAATGGTGCGACATTCCCAAATTCTATTGGAGTACCATCATCAGTGTGGACAGGAGCTTCTACTGATTTAGATTGTACAGGAAAAGCAGGTATTAGTAGAATAGCTACAACAGGTAATAATCAAAGTAGTTGGGTTGTTTCTACTTCTGCAAATCCAATGACAATAGGAGCTTTAAATCCAACATTACTATTAGCAAATGATAATGGTTGTTACGGAGAAAAAACAGTCTTTAATGTAAATGTAACAGGAGTTCCAGAAGTAAATCCAGGTATAGCTTCAGTTGCTATCAATGGAATAACAGAAGAATCAGCTTGTACATTAACAGATGAAGAAGTAAAAGTTAAAATAGCTAACATAGGTATTCAAGCAAGTAGTGATCCAATACCTGTTGTTTGTCAATTATACGAAAATAATACATTGTTGACAACTATTACAGATGTGTTCACAGGAAGTATTGCTCCATACGATACAGTTGAATTTGTTTTAGGAACAACATTGAATCTTTCAGCAAATACATCTGCAAGAACATTCTCAATAAAAGCATATACAAATCTTTCAACAGATGTATTACATGCAAACGACACATCGACAACAACGATAATATCATTACAAACACCTCCAGCACCTACTGCAACAGATCAATCAATAGATTATGCTACTCAAACAACATTAACAGCAACAAGTCAAAGCTTATTAATATGGTATGACGACTTGTATTCAGAAGAAGAATTAGCAAGAGGTAATTATACAACACCGATACTTTACGAAACAGACACATTCTATGTAGCTTCAATAATAGAACAAGTAACTAATATTCCAGTAGGAACAGGAACAATAACAAACACTACTGCTTCTCACCCTGCACCATTTGCATACACAACAAAGAAAGCAAAAGAACAATACTTGTTTAGAGCATCAGAATTAAATGCTGCAGGACTAACAGAAGGTTCAATCAATAGTCTTTCTTTTGATATATCAGATGTTAATGCCAATGTAACAATGTCTACTTATAGAGTTAGTATAGGAACAACTCATCAAAATGAAATTGTAACTTGGATTAATGGATTAGAAGAAGTATATTCAGGTTCACACACCATCAGTACATCTGATGAAGGTTGGGAAACAATAACATTCTCTCAACCATTCCAATATGATGGACAATCAAATATTGTTGTACAAATATGTTTTGAAACAACAACTACAACTGGAAAAGTAAAAGTAAAACAAACAGAAACCGAATACAATTCAGCAATATCTTATCGTCATGCATCAAATAATGCGTGTGAATTTACAGGAGAACCTACAACTACATCACAAAGACGACCAAATATTCGATTTAGCTTAAATAGTTTTGGTTGTACTTCACCAAGAGAAGATGTAATAGTAACCGTAGCAGCACCACCATCAGTTGATGCAGGATTATTGTCAATCCAATCACCAGTTGCGGGAACAAACATATTAGCAGGAGTTGCAACACCAATAGAAGTTGAACTTAAAAACTATGGTTCTACAGCATTAACATCAGCAACAATAAATTGGAGTGTTAACGGCGATGTACAAACACCATACACATGGACAGGAAATCTTGCTAATAATGCAGTATCATTAGTAAACTTAGGAAACTATACATTCTCTTCAGGAACAATTGAATTGAGTGCATGGGTAGTAGCACAAGATGATGCAGAGTCTTCAAACGACACAATAACAATTACACTATCTTCATGTTTAGGAAATGAAAATGGAGTAACAAGTGTAACAATTGGACCAGATGCGACAGATGATTATGCAACTGTAAATGAATTCTTAGATGTATTAAAATCTTCAGGAATATGTGGACCAATAGAGGTTGAAATTAAACAAGGTACATATAACGAACAAGTTGTAATATCAGATATAGCAGGCCTGTCAGCAGAAAGTTATGTATTGTTTAAAGGAGAAGCAAGTGCAGACCAAACAATAATAACATACACACCAGCATCTAATGCTACAAATGATTCTAAATATGTTTTGTCTATTGACTCTGTTTCAAACATTAAGTTCCAAGACATAACAATAACATCTACCGATACAACATCTTCATATATTATAAATATTAATAATTCAGAAGATATACAATTTACACAAACAACATTTGCTACACCTCATTCAGTAACACCTGATTTATTTAAGATAAAAAATAGCAACAATTTAACATTCTCAAACAATAACTTCTATGGTTCATCAAATCAAATTAAATCAGAAGGACAATTGTCTGGATTGAATATTAACAACAATAGATTTTATGATTTCGGAACTACTGCTTTAAGCCTATCAGAAATAAACAACCTACAAATTAATAATAACGTATTTAGTACAGACTCTTCAAAAATAATACTAACAGCAGTTAAACTTTCACAAATAAGTGGTTCGTTGAATGTAATGTCAAATAGAATATTCCTACATAAAGGAACAGAAGACAGAATAGGAATTGAACTTACAAACTCATCATTCACACAAAATACATCAGCAAAAATAGCTAATAATGCAATATCCTTAGTAGGACCAAATGTTAGTACAAACTTTGAATCATTCGGTATCTCACTAAATAACATATCACACGTAGATGTATTCTACAATACAGTTTACATGAGGACCTCAACTAATAGTGCAAAATCAAGAGCATTATCAATAGGGGAAACAGGTTCAGCAGTAAGAATAAGAAACAACAACTTAGACAACCAAGGAAAAGGATATGCTATTTATGTAGAAGAACCAAGTGTTGTAGTATTAAGTAATACAAATAACTATACTGTCAACGGAAGTAAATTCTCAAAATGGGGAGCAGATAAAGCTAACTTAGATCTATTACAAGCAACAAACGGAATGGATAACTTATCATTATCAATAGAAAATTCATTCCTTAACGACTCAATCCTATCATTAAGATGGCCAACAAATATAGTAAGAGCAGCAGAACCATTAGATGATATCAATGTTGATATAGAAAATAATGTAAGACCAATCTCTCCTAAACCAACAATAGGAGCATACGAATATATGTTTACAAGCACAGATACAGGTATACCAAGAATACTTCAACCAATAGAAGGAGATGAATATATTGAAAGCGAACCTATGACAATAGAAGTAGAATTGAAGAACTTTGGTAACTATACAATCAGCTCAGTGGACATAACTGCAGTATTGAAATATCACCAAGACTCAACAAGCGTAATACAACAAATAACAGAAACCTGGACAGGAATGTTAGCTTCATTAGAAACAACAAACTATACATTCCAAGGAACATTCACTCCTCCATTGAACTATGACTATGAAGAAGAATTATACATGTATGTTTACACAACGCTTGCAGACGACACAACACATACTAACGACACAGCCTATACAACATTCTTAACAATACCATCAACAGACCTTGAAATAGACGGAGTGATAGTAACAACAGAACGTTGTAACCTTGTGAACTATGAAGTACAAACCAAGGTAAAGAACGTAGGAGAATACCAAGTAAACTCAAACAACACAATAGAACTAAAATATTACTTTAAAGAACGTCCAAACCAAATAGTAACAGAACTATTAACCTTCCCTTACACAGACCAAACAAACGGAGTGAACTTTAATAACCTACAACCAGGAGCGTCTTTGACATACACATTTAATCAAACATCGAATATCTATCCAACAGATTTGAACGATGATACACTACACTTGGTAACAATAGTAAAAACAGTAGGAGACCATCAAGAAACAAATGATACATTATCAACTGCTAAAACAGTAATATCAAAAGTATCTCCACCAGCTCCAACTGTTACACATGACTACATACCATACGGAACTTGGGGACACCCATCAGCAGAACAAGTAAATAATTTACCTATAAAGTGGTTCTCTAATCAATATGCGACAACACCATTCTATGCACCAACATCATACAATGCTTCAAAGAACTATACAACCACACAATTATTTGCCGATACAACATTCTACCTAATGGTAAATGCAAGTGGAGCATACCCTTGTGCGAGTGAATTTACACCAGTAACAGTTTACTTAGACCCAAGAGCAGATGTAGATGCTTCAGTCTCAGCAATAGTAGAACCAATACCAGAAGGTTGGGTTTATATGGAATTAGGCGATACAATAAAAGCAATGGTGTGGAATTATGGTACACAACCACTTTCAAACTTTAATATCTCTTATAGCATAAAACCAACATCTCCTGCCACAGCAGAAGAAATAATAGTAACAGAAACTTGTACTGAATCAATAGCGCCATTAGCATGGTATGTATATTCGTTCAATCAACTTGCAGATATGTCAAATGTTTCAAAGACATATAAAGTTAGAGCGTGGGTAGATGCAAATAATGATTACACAGCATTGAATGACACTAGCGAATATGTTTTAATCAAACCAAAAAATGGAGCGAATATCTATACATTATCCCAAACCCCAGGAGGCGAGGAATCGTTAGACATCACAAGAGTTAAGTTAGGTGCAATGGAATCAGTTTCTAACGCCTCAGGAAACAAATACACAAATTATACAGAAGAAATTCCACCAGCAGTATTATTCAAAGGAGTAAACGATGAA
>JAEIGA010015058.1_pt1 | contig 11776 bp, 13 predicted proteins | sample 9270691 | NCBI WGS metagenome assembly JAEIGA01 (sample SAMN17057246, study PRJNA624740) | gut metagenome | biome: biome; isolation source: fecal sample | host: Bos grunniens | place: China: Xizang | collected 2019
ACCGCTTCTACGCAGTCAGCTAACTCTTCATATTCATCGAATAAGCTCTCAAAACAATTATATATAGTACTCATCTTAATAATCTTAATTGGATCTTTTTCATTTCTGTATAGATCACTCATTACCTTCTCAAAGTATTTATCAGCTTTTTCTTCTAATTTATAAAGAGCTATTACTATAGCTCTGTAGGTGCCAAAAAGCTAAAATATGGGATGTTTCTTAATATACCAAACACTAATACTATAACTATTAGAAAATATATAAACCAATTTGGAATCTTATATTTTAGCTTAAATATATATCTGCATATAAAATGTAAAATTATAAAAGGGATTGCTATCGTAAGTAGCATATTGTATCTAAAGGCTTGATATATGTCCAGCTTAAGAAGTGAAAGACACATTCTCGTTCCCCCACACCCTGGACAATATAAACCTGTTATCTCATGAAAAATACAGGGAATCCTATAACCATATCCTATAAATACTGCAATTAATAGAATTCCCAGTATTACGAAACTAATAATATCTTTTTGTTTCTTTTTCATTGTCCTACGCTTGTGGTACGTTGTTAGCTGCAAATGTATTTAATTCATTTTGTAATATAGCCCATGTAATTATTTGGAATCCAAATAAAGAAAGAATTAAATAAAGTATTGAGTTATCACTTGAAGCTATACCGGCTTTTTGATTAGCTGCATACATTTCCTTACCCATTTTGTAGCTCCAGTATATACCATATATACCGCAAGTTACTAAGTTAAGTAGGAATGCAATACCACCTGATATATTAGGATTATTATTTGCTCTTCCAACATCATCTGAAAGAACTATAAACCAATATATAGAGTAGATACCACATGTAACTATACTTAATATTATTGCTACTGCAATATTTCTTTGTTGAATCATTTGTATATCCCCCTTCTCATATTTTTACTATATAAGAATATATTAATTAAATTTAAAAATCAATATCTCATATATGAATTTTATTTTTTTACTAAAGAGCAAGAAAAGAGGATCCCTATGGAACCCTCTTCTTGAAATAAAATCAACTTATTATGCATTATTCACTTAAACACTCTTTTCGCTTCTCTCTGACGATCACTTCTCCAAATATGAAGACGTGTACTGTAATTTGAAGAGCATTTTTTGACAATTGCTAAAACTACATCATCAATACTTCTTTCAGCATCATTTTCAGAATCTCGGCAATTCTCCAACTGGAAAAATGCATGCAAAATACATGCCGCAACGTGATCAGCAATTTCTTCAGTCATATCTGCTGTGTCAAAACCATGAAAAACTTGGTTGTTCAAGCAATTACGGAGACTGAAACAAGCTTCATAATCGAAAAAAGCCTTTCTTACGCTATTCTGCCACCAATTAAGCAGCTTCTCTCCAACCGGTTCTGTGCATTCTTCAGCGATTCTGCGAATCTCTTCGTCTACACTTTCTACCTCCCAGCTGTAGAAATAGTTATAGCAGTCACGTACACAAATTTCTCCAGACATGATACGATTAGCAATCGTGTCCCACTGCTCTTTGCTGAGTTCCATGCTCTGCTTATCTCTCATGAAAGTAATCATTGACAGATCAGTAACGAATTTAATCATCAAATCAATCTGCTTGGAATTCAATTTCCGATCTTGAATGATTCCCATATGAAGATCAACAGATCCTTGATACCTAATAAGCCTCTCTACAGTGTCATCCGACAAGTACTCGTTTTTGATAACTTCATCCAAATAGATACAAGCCTCGTCCTCATAAGGTCCTTTAGCTTCCAGTGTATCTTCGTTTTCAATAGCATATTGTGCAATGGAATCAAGTTCAGAAGCACTCTTGCTTTGTTTAGCAATCTCACCAATACATGGTTTAGACAGCTGGCTCAAATCAATATTGAACAGCATATCAATACCTCCCAATTAATAGTTAGTACGATTCAACTCTCGGATTTTATCGGCCGTAATTCTGCACGCATCTTCGTTGATGTCACATCCAATGAAGCGGCGACCAAGCATATGAGCAACCACAGCAGTCGTTCCTCCTCCAAGGAAAAAGTCTACTACCAAGTCACCTGGATTACTTGAAATGTTGATAATTCTCTCAAGAACTGCTTTGGGTTTCGGAGTAGAAAAAGCTTTCGAATCCTGTGTTCGAGAATATGGATCCAGCATATCTGGTTCATTCCAAAGATTTCCGATTGAAACAATGGTAGTATAACGGAACGGCAGACCATCAATAAGCCTTACCTCATTATTAGCTACCATTTTCTCAAACTGAGTCGGTGATACCATCCAATGTCTGTCCATTGATGCCAAGTCAATAATTTGATCTCCAAGCCAACGAACGTCATCTCTTCCATCAAGTCTACCAACCTCAAAAAGCGGTACAATGTTCTCTCTATCACCATGGACCATATTAAAGATGTAGTCATTCGGATTTTTAACGTAATACAAGATTGTGTCCATTTGTGAGTCATAATTGTCGTAGAAACCTCGCTTATCGCTATGCTGTCGGTGAATCTGATTCTTAAAACAATCCATTCCAAAAATCTCATCCATCAAAATGCGCAGATAAGCATCGAGTCGCCAATTACAATGGATATAAATAGAGCCATTGTCCTTCAGAATTCGTCTCATCTCTTCAATGCGAGGTCTGTACCATTCTATAGCTTCTTGCGGTGAACCAAGGTTATCTTTATAATCCTTAAAGCTCTTACCAGAATTGTAAAGCACATCACAATAAATGAGTGTCACACAATTCGACGGCATCTTCCGAAGAAGTTCCAGATTGTCGCAGCAAAACAGAGTAGTACTCGTTTGCTTTGGTCCAATGTGAAAATACGGTGTCATTTTTTTCACTCCTGTTCTTTAATGCTCAAGATAATGCCAGCCTTGTTATACTTAACTGTCAAAAGATCTCCTGCTTCCAGAGTTTCCCACTCAGAATACGAAACATCGTAGTTCTCAGTTACACCTTCTTCATCTGTTGCTCTAAAAGAGTATGTAGACTTATGAGCACCAGTGCGCTCGTCTTCTTTTAGTCCAGATGTGTCCGGTAGCTTAACCGCAGAATCAATCCCCGATTCTGTCAGTGTCCTGTAATGAAACCATCGATCAATGTCGTAGTAATATTTGTTTCTATAGACCGGTTCATTACGATAAACAGGCTCTGTATAATATTCTGTTTCGTAATAGGTTTCATATACTGGAACTCGTTCGGTTATCTCTTCGAAATATCCGTTTCCCAGGTCTTTATAGCCTGTAACCTTGGTTTCGTAGCCAGCAAGTCGTTCCTTCTTAACTTGATGGGATTTAGTCTCATTATGATCAAAGACCTTCTTGTGCGTGTAGATTTCACTTTTAGTTGTAACGTTCTTTGCTCCATCTGGTAAAGTCCAACTATTCTCAGAAACAGTTCTAATCTGCTCAACCTCGATAGAGTAATCCCAATAGGTGTGATCGAATTTAACTGTCTTGTAGTGCGGTCTGAACAGCCATACACACAATAAAACGACTCCAACGATACCAGCAATAACAAAAGTAGCCGTCATGATTTCCTCTGAATTATATTCAAAGAAATCTACGATACCTCGCAAAATCTTTTTGATAATATCAAGAAAAGTAGGTACATTTTCTTCTACGTCATTGCTTGTTGGTGTATACTGCACTGGTTCAGGATCCCGCTCCGGAATAACCTCTGGAACCGGATCTGGTGTGATCACCGGTTCCGGTTTCGGTTCCGGTTCAGGATTGTCATCCTTCGGTTGAGCAATATCGGGGACATGTGTCTCCGAAGCGGAAGGTACAGCTTCTTTTTGCTGCTCTGCTTTAATCTGAAAGTAGTCTTTGCAGTCCGCAGTTCGCGATGCTCCGCAATTCTTACAATCATTCAATGTTGCAGAATTCAAAGATCCGCAGAATTTGCATTCCCAATCGGGTCCGCTAAGTGCTTTCTTTGCTTCTTCTTTACCGACATAGGTCGGATTTCGTTTTTGGGCTTCTGTCATGTAAAAAGTAGTGTCCTTATCTCTAGGATGCCCGCAATGCGGACACACCTCTTTGTCACCATCGATTTTTGTCCGAGTGCAATATCTGCAATCCCAGAAGCCACGAACAACCCTACGATTACCCATTTTGAATCACTCCTCCTGATGAATACTGCTTAGGTTGGAATCGAATTTTGCTACTTCTGCTACTTTCAGCAAAATGTCGTCAACCATGTCCTGGACTTCATTCTTCTGCTCTTCAGAATATGGACCTGTAAGAATGTTGAAACATTTGTCACAAAAATCATGAGCTTGCATTTGAAAAAGCATTCTTGCACTTACTTCATGTGGGTTCTGAGAATCGGTTAATCTTTCAAAAAACGTTAAAAGTTTCTTGTAACATGCTGTACATTCATTATACCGATTGTTCATTCTTCTGTCAGCAGTGAAACCAAGGTCCAAGTAAATGAATGCCAAAACGAAGATGGCGATGGTTGGAATGATGGATGACACTTTCACCGAATCACCTTGCATGTGATGCCACACCATATCGATTGTGAACAGCACTGCCAGAATCAGGAAAATGAATCCGACGCTTAAGTTGATTTTTTTCATTAGTATCCCTCCAAAATTTTTTGGTTGCGTGGTAATGCTTTCACATTCCACATAGGCTTAGTTAGTGCTTGCTACATTAAAATAATAAAGAAACTGCACTAACGACGAATAATGTATTTCAGGTTGTCTCCTTCCTTAAAATACAGGAACTATTCTATCATACTTTTATGTCAATTTCAATAAAAAACTAGAGCTTGTGTAAACACAAGCTCTAGAAATAATAAATCATATAAGATTAGATAAAAATGATATCGCTAATTCTCTATAATCGGAACCAATTTAAGTATTACTCAACAGTACCAGTAGAAATCAGTGCTTTCCAATAATTGATGTAAGAGCGGCCAATATCAGTCACGATGACAACATCTTCGTTTGAACCACCCGTACCAATATACCGAATGTTAGCACCAGAATAGTGTTCAATGTATGCCAGGAATCTCCACGCTTCCGAAGGAATCTGCTCTTCGCTGTTTGCATGCTTGATATCCCATGACACATAAACTGTCTTGTATACCGGTTCATACTCTGATTGCATGTCGGGCCAGTAGGTTGTAATTTCACCCGTAACCTTATGACGATATGCAACACAAATCTTTGCCTGCTTTCCAGGAATGAGACCGATTGTATCTACACAATTAACTGCCAAATAAGGATATCCGTTTCTTCTGATAGCTTCTCGAATTGCAGTACAATCAAACCAACCGAGATCACGGAGTCTTCCGGTAGTAACACCTTTTTCACCATTTGTATCGTAGATGAACTTTGCAATTTCCTGCTCAATCTCATCATCGGTGAACTTTGTGACAAACGGACCACCGCCAACCTTGCTGGCATAAGCCTTGCAAACCAAAATCACACCATCAGTAAGATCCGCCGGCACAAGTCCTGCGTCGGCAAGTGCACCAATAGCTGTTGTGTGTGTGGATGTAACAAAGTTTCCTTCGTTGCCGAACAAGCAATCCAAACAGAAAGCCTGGCTTACCTCCAGCACACATGCCCAACCCTGGTCACGCGTATACTGGATAATCGGCATCGAGTTAACAATGTTAAGCTGCTGAATAGCATCATACAGCTTCTCAATGTACGCCATGACACTTCCGTACTCTTCTGCAATATCCTCCCAGATATATGCAGGAACATCAGGAATTTTGTCGAACAGCATCTTCAGCTCCTCAGGGCTCTTACAAGCCTTTGCTTTGAAGAACTGAATGTGCACACGAAGTGCACGAAGAGAAACGGCTGGTCCAACACCAGAACCAGTAGATCCAACCTTGGCGCTTCCTCTCTTTTCCTTGCAGCTTTCCTGATAACCATCAAGCTTGCGTTCGAGCAAAGTACAGAATGTGGCACGACCATCAATGAGAATACGCTGTCTCTGTTCCACAGGGAGTTTCTCGGCTTCCTTCAAGATACGAATCGGATCAAGGAGCATACCCGCTCCAAGCAGAATGATGTCACTCACCAAACCACCAGACGGCAGATAGTGAAAATCATACTTGATACCTGTTTCAGCATCAACCACGGTATGGCCAGCGTTACCGCCACCCTGACCGCGGATATTGATTACCTTGTATCCTTCTTTCTTGTACCGACGAATGATCAAATCGTCAAACTTTCCCTTGCCTTCATCGCCGAAGTGAGCTCCGACGACTGCGATGCCTTTCTTATAGTGAAGTGCTTTCATGTTCGAATATGCATAGCATGTCCGAATAAACGCTTCGATAGAAAAGGCTGCCTTCCTACATTCGTTCATATGACCTCCTTCTGGTCTTAGAATATAGCGGATGTTCGTCAAAAAGCCGATGCTTTTTGGGCTTATTCGCCGTATACACGAGAACAAGCACTTCTGTTTCTTTTTAGCTTTATATCGCCTCCAAATGTTATTATTTTTTATATGTAATTCTTTTTAGAATCCACGACCTTGTTATATCACGATTTATTTACGTATGTCAATAAATCCCCATTTAGAAGCAATATATTCTGCATTATTTGTTTTATATCCATATATATTGTTTATATATTATTAACTAGTAATCTATATCGTCAGTATCTGGATCATCAGTATCCGGCTGATTTTGTGATAGCTCACTAATGTACTGTGCAATAGGTTTACACTCTCCTGGCTCATTTCCAATATTGTCACTAAATCCAATATATATTCCTAGTTTTTTTCTACGTCCATTTTTTCCCTTAGAATGATATAGCATTTCTTCAACGTCTTTATATTTAACTATCTTGTCCAGTTCTTTGGCACCTGCATCAATTAAATGTTCACCATCTCTATACCTTGCTGCAATACGATCAGGAACTCTATCTGCGGGCCATCCCATAATTTCAATTTGACCAAGAGTTTCTTGTAGCTTAGGATTTTTTGCAATAGCTTCAGCAAGAGCTCTTTTGGTTGTTAGTACTTGGCGTAATAAATATTGCCAATCGCTAATTACTATTAATTTTTTTATTCCAGGATTTTTAGCTATTATTTGTTGAAGTATTTTTAAAGTTTCATCTGCATTTTCCCTACTATTGGTTGAGTTACACTCTAAATATATATTAGAGTTACCTTGTTGGTCTTCTGGATATTCGGGTTTATTTTTTTCATGTAACATTTCCATTAATTCAGCTTCGGTTATATTCTCAGCAATATAATCTATATGTTTTTCTCTATAAATACGTTTTTCAAGCCATTTAATAAATTTTGGATCTTTCCTTACGCTTGTTGGAAAAAATCCAGGTACGCTAATTCCATTATTTTTGTTCTCGTTAAAATATACGGCGTAATAATATTCTAGTCTATGGTATGCTCCACCACATGCTTTAAACTCATCAGAGCTACAGAATTTCATTATTCTTTTCATAATCTTTCTAGCATCTTTCTTTCGTATTTCATCTGGTTGCAACATAAATAAACCTTCTGAATATTCTCTTAACACTTCTTTTTGTTGTTTAGATAGACTAAGTGGTGTTTTCTGGCAGAATTTGCTAATAAATTCAGACATAAGTTCTGGAGTAATAGCTTTTCTTGAACTAAAAATAACCCAATAATCGTATAGACCCTCAATTTGTGGTTCGTGAAAGTCGATAGCAGTCATTTTATTATTTGAAAAAAGAACTTCACTAACAGAATCGTCAATTTCTTTTCTTGTACATCTAAATTTTCCATATAAGAAGTTGAAAACATCTGGAATAACTTCTAATATTTCGTTAACTCTTCCATTTATTTGACTAGCATTCCAATATTTTCTGGCATGAGTAATTTCTCTTAATCGCTCTTCCTTTCTTTTCATACGCTCTTCTTCAGTTAATGTAGATAAATCAAGATATCCACTTTCTATATCTGCTTGCTCTTCTGCATCAACAAGCTTTTTATTATCAGCGGGTACATTAGTATTCCAAGAAGTTCCTCCACTAAGGATAATACCATTACTCAAATTAACATATCTACTTAAGTTAACGAGACCACCCATTCTACGAAGTAGTGGATATACTGTCGCACCATATACAGCAACAACAGCATCATTCATCTTTACACCAAAACTTGCACTATCAATTACCTCGTCTTTCATTTCTTGAACAGGAGCAAATAATAATTCACATATCATAATTATTTTTTCTTGCTCACTTATAGTATTATCGTTTTGTATACTTTCAAGTATTCTCTTAAATAAGTCACCTCTTGATGACATTCCTGTCGTAACCCAGTGAGAAACAAATCTTGGTGAAACACTTAAATAATCATTCATTGTTTTACGTTTTCTATGTTCATGATTTTGACTTTGATTATTACTCATTTTATACTTTACACTCGCATAAAAAATATGCTCTCCTTTCGCTCAAATTTTACGAATAATAATATCATGTTTTACTTTGCATTAATTGTATCATTGTAATTTTTATAAATCAAATCGTTTTTTACAAAATAATACATATCCTAATTATTTGACATAATGCCTATTTGATAGTATAATTACCCCGTACTATGCCCCAAAGGAGGTGCTTGTATGAAGACCGTAGAGGAATTTGATGTATGGTATCGTGGCCTTCTTTCGATTGGCCTGATTATTCCAAGTGCAGAAGCCCTTGAAGGCTGTGCTATGTTCGATAATTGTTCGACTTGTAAGAACAGAGCATATTGCCTGATTCGGCCGTTCTTCTACTATCCGTCAGCGGACCATGATGAGCTCAAAAACGCAATGTTGACTAAATTTAATAATCAGCTTATGATTAAAAAAATCATTACTGATAACTTTGATCAAATTTTGTCAAAAATGGAGCTCGAAATCCGCAAAAACCCGAAGTATTCCTGCGAGTATTGCGAGGAATAAAAATTGACCGTGCTCTGCACGGTCTTATTTATTTATCTATTTTAATTTTAGGTTTTTATTTAAACATTTTGGTATAGCTTTGTATTTCTTCAATAAATTCTTTATTATCTTTAGTTTTAGTCATTTGAGATAAAACTTGCTCTGTTACATCAGCAGTAGGCATACTATTCAATGCTTTTCTTAATGCATATACAGTTTCAAGTTCCTTGCTATTTAGTAGTAAGTCTTCTCTTCTTGTACCAGATTTATTAATATCAATAGCTGGGAATATACGTTTTTCAGATAGCTTTCTATCAAGAACAACTTCCATATTACCTGTACCTTTAAACTCTTCAAATATAACCTCATCCATTCTACTTCCAGTTTCAATTAATGAAGTAGCTAAGATTGTTAAGCTACCACCATTTTCTATATTTCTAGCAGCACCAAAGAACTTCTTTGGCTTATGAAGAGCAGCTGGATCAAAACCACCTGATAATGTTCTACCAGATGAAGGAATTGTTAAGTTATATGCTCTAGCAAGTCTTGTAATACTATCAAGAAGAATAACAACATCTTTCTTTTGCTCAACAAGTCTCTTCCCTCTTTCAAGAACCATCTCAGCAACTTTAACATGATGCTCTGGAAGTTCATCAAAAGTAGAATAAATAACTTCACCTTTAATAGAACGTTTCATATCAGTTACTTCTTCTGGACGTTCATCGATTAATAAAACAATAAGTTCAACTTCTGGATTATTAGCAGAAATACTATTTGCAATCTTTTTTAGTAATGTAGTCTTACCAACTTTTGGTGGGGCAACAATCATACCTCTTTGACCTTTACCAACAGGACTCATTAAATCCATTATTCTAGTAGCATAGTCCTTAGAATCAACTTCTAGCTTTAATTTTTCAGTTGGATATATTGGAATAAGGTCATCAAATTTAGTTCTTCTATAAGCCTTTTCAGGAGCCTCACCATTAACCTCACCAACATATATTAATGCAGGGAACTTCTCTCCCTCTTTTGGTGGTCTAGCGATACCTTTAATTTTATCACCCTTATCTAATTTAAAACGTCTAATTTGAACTGGAGAAATATACACGTCTTTAGGTGTAGATAAATAATTTTCTCCTCTTAAGAAACCATAACCATCCGGTAATACTTCAAGTATACCTTCAATAATTTGATCATCTGCATTGGTAACCTTATATGTACCATTATCATCAGATGATGATTTCTTTTCTTCATTCTTTACTTCCTTAGCTTCTACTTTGTCCTCTTTTGCAGTCTTAGCAGAAGTATTGTTATCCATTTCGGATAAAAGTTTAATAAGCTCGTCTTTTTTTAGCTTAGAAACGTTAGTAACCCCTTTTTCTTTTGCAAGTTGACGCAATTCAACTAATGTGCAATCTTCGAAATTCATAATTTCCTCCTATTCAATTTTAATTTTGGAATTTTTTTAGAAATAATAAAACACTTTTAGAAATAAAAGCATAGAGCAAACTAGAGCATGATAGCTCTAGTTTGTATTATCGATATATACTCTTTCGTTTGGTCGATACATGCCAAGTTTTTCTCTGGCCATATCTTCAATATATTCTTCAGAATTTACATTATCTTTAACATTTTGCAATTTCTCATTTTCTTTTTGGGCAGCTACAATCTCAGATTTATATTGTTCCGCTTCTCTATCGTATGAATCCATAGCTTGTTGCTGAGTAATGCAAACATAAAGAAAATATATAATTATACCAATTATTACAAATCTATTAATTCTCAATTTTTTCTTCATATGTGTATCTCCACTAAAAATTTATCATGGCTATATTATATCATATAATATTTGTTTTGCTAGTACTTTTTAATTAATTTATTATTTTTTTTATTGGAAATAAAATTATATTAAACAATTTAATAAGTATAGTTAATATAATTTTGCTCATAAATCTGTAGTAAATCACTATTCCAAACACTAGTCCAATAGTCATATAGCTCCTTATATCGCCATCTGTATATCTAATTATTGTAAAGATAATAATAACTCCTGACAAACACCAAAAAAAGATATCTTCTATACACGTAATAAAATCCTTTGTTTTAATTGCCCTTCTCTTTGCTCTAAATATATCAAATAAAAAACTTATCTCAAAACCAGTCAAACAAAAATAAAACAATTCCTTTAGCTGAGCACTAAACATATTATTCAATTATAATCTCCTATCTAAATATTTTACCTAAAAATCCATTATCTTTTTTATCTAAAGTTTTATCACTATAACTCATAGCGGATATCTCCCCTACTACGATAACTTCTTCTGAATCAGTATTTAATTTATTGATTCTCAAATCCTCTCCCTTCACTGTTAATATACCAAGATGTGTTTGAACAATAACCAAGCTATCATCAAAGCTTAGTACATCTATTACCCCAGATATATTAAGCTTCTCTCTGCTCTCCAGTATTAGATTTTGAATTATATTACTGTTATTGCTCTTTTGAGATATATTCTTCTTTTCATCTATATTCATAGCTTTTCCATCACTCCTTTGTAAAGCATATGAAATAAAAAAAAGATATATGCCAATAACACAAAAATAGCCTACTAATGAAGTGAACTCATTTAGTTCACAAATAAGTAGACTATTTTAGTTATAATATTTATTAGTGTGGTATTTGAATAATACCTTTAGCAATTAAAAACCAAGTTATTATGATTGCACATGTTAATCTGAATATAGTTCCAACTATTCTTTTAAACTCTCTCTTTCTATCAAGAGCAATCTTATCACTATCAGCATCACCAGCAACAGAAAAATTATTTACAAATTTAAAAACATCGTCTTTATTTGCACATATA
>JAEIGA010015059.1_pt1 | contig 11775 bp, 8 predicted proteins | sample 9270691 | NCBI WGS metagenome assembly JAEIGA01 (sample SAMN17057246, study PRJNA624740) | gut metagenome | biome: biome; isolation source: fecal sample | host: Bos grunniens | place: China: Xizang | collected 2019
GCAAGGAGTTTACGGTTGAGGCAACGCTCAAATTCGTTTCGACGAATGATGGTGCGATGATTGTGCGCCCGAATGATGACTATTATGGCTCTGATTTTACGAAGATCATGCGTGTGGTGGATATGCTGAACGAGCAGGGCTTTATCCGCCCCGATTTTGTCGATTTTGATGACTGCTCGAATTTGGGCAAGGAGATGGGCACATTGGACGACATTACGACCTACGAGGATTGGCAGCCCGGAGCCGAGGCATTCAAGGACCTTAACATCTGCCTTGCGCTCCACAGTTTCAACGCCTACCAGCCCTATTCACTCGCTGACATCTTGCGAATGAATAAGTTCTGCGTGACGGTGAATGTCAAGCAAACTTTGGGAGGCATTTAGTGGCGTACAGTATATATGGTTTGGTAAATCAATATACCAAACCGCATTACTTAATAAATTGAGTATTAATAATTACTCGCAAAAAATGCCATCGTATCAAAAAAAACATTAACTTTGTAAATTAAAATATATTTAACACAAATGCCAAATAAGCGTAATATAGGGGTTGTTGACCTATTCTGTGGAGTAGGTGGATTAAGTCACGGCTTAAAGCAGGGAGGTCTTGATATCATTGCCGGTTTTGATATAGACAAAACTTGCGAGTACGCTTATACACACAACAATGATGCATTATTCTTTGACACAGATATAACAAAAGTTACAAAAGAACAAATTGACTCATTGTTTAGCCAATCAGAAATCAAAGTATTGGCCGGTTGTGCACCATGCCAACCTTTTTCCTCATATGCTTTCAAGAACAAAAAGAAAGATCCCCATAAGTATGATCTATTGTATCAATTTGGACGCCTAGTAGAGGAAGTGCAACCAGATATCGTCACAATGGAGAATGTTCCGCAGATAGCATCATTCAAGCTTAAAAATGTGCTACAAGACTTTATAGATTTACTTGAGCACAATCATTATCATTGTAGCGTACAGGTCGTTTATTGCCCTAATTACGGCATTCCGCAAACGCGCAAAAGATTAGTACTTTTAGCATCAAAATTAGGAAAGATCCACTTAATCCCCCCTACACATAGCAAAGACAATTATGTGACAGTCAAAGATGTTATAGGAGATTTACCTCCTTTGGAAGCTGGAGAATCATCAAATGTTGATCCTTTGCACCGAGCAAAATCATTATCTCCGCTTAATATGCAACGAATAATGCACACGCCATACGGAGGTAGTTGGAAGGATTGGCCAGGTGAACTAATGCTTGAATGTCATAAGTCGGAAAATGGTAGATCATTTGGCAGTGTGTATGGTAGAATGAGATGGGAGAAACCTGCGCCAACAATGACTACTCAATGTACAGGATTAGGCAATGGCCGATTTGGCCATCCAGAGCAGAATAGAGCAATTACAGCACGTGAGGCAGCGTTAATCCAAACTTTTCCTCGAGAATATAAGTTTTTTGCAGATGAGGAGAATGTATCAATAGTCAAAGCCTCTCGATATATTGGAAATGCAGTACCCCCAAGATTGGGAGAGATTATTGCAGAAAGTATCATACAACACTTTAGGACGCACAAGCACATATGAAAGGAATGGGTAGTTTAAAATGGCGATTTGATGTTAGTACATTTCGATTAATCGGTCGTGATATGATTACGGACCGAGTAACTGCATTGTTTGAACTAATAAAGAATTGTTATGATGCTAATGCAACAGAAGTCACAGTAGTATTTAGCAATGTATCATCTCTTAATAATCAGTCTTCCATTCAAATAATTGACAACGGAGTTGGAATGTCATTTGTTGATATTCGCGACAAATGGATGGTTATAGGAACTTCTAATAAACGCATTAGCCCATATTCTCCGGAACCAATGCATCGTCGTTGTGTGGGAGAGAAAGGTATAGGACGGTTTGCTGTTGATAAACTTGGTGATAAACTTACAATCTCTACAAAAAAATATGGAGAAGATAGTTTACTGAATGTAAACATTGACTGGAATAAGTACTACTCCAAGAGCAATGAAAGGTCTGATGAGTTGCATCTATTTACAGATATTGAGAATGAATATACATATGAAGAAGCTGCAAATATTGCGACTTCCGGAACAACATTGAATGTTAGCGAAATTCGTGACATTTGGACAAAGTCAGATATTATAAGATTGTTGCGAGAATCATCAAGGTTAGTTTCCCCCTTTGAAAAACCGGTTTACCCTTTTCGTATTCATGTTATAGCTGATGAATATAACATAGATGCATGGGATGAAGAGTTTAAGGTAGAAGCAGCGTCTCTCGCCACCGTTTCTGCGTCAATATCTGTTAGGGATGGGAAACAGGAGTGTTTATTGTTTGACGAGGAAACAGGAGTATTTAAGATTCAAACAACCGACATCAAGATTTTTGGAGGCGTTTCGATAAATTTGTACTATTTTGATAGTGCAGCGAGAGAGGCATTTCGCAGAAAATATCGTGAGGCAAATATAGAAATTGACGGTGTAAAAATCTATAGAGATGGGATTATAACAACACCTTTTGCGGAGCAAGAAGATGATCCCGATAAAAAAAGAGATATTCTTGGAATAGACAAACGTTTGTGGCAAAGTTTATTTGACAAAGTTAGCACTCGAGAACTTATTGGCATTGTAAATATAACCAAAGAAGGGAATCCTAATATCATAGATGCAACTAACCGTCAAGATTTCTCCGACAATATAGAATATAGAGAACTCAAAGAGTTTATCTTGAATCAGATATATGCTTTTGATCGATATAAAATTTACATGCGCGACAAGCGCAGATCAGAGCAGACAAAGAAAATTCAAAGTGTTGGAGATAAGGTTATTGAAATTGCTAATGCAGTTGACCAAATTATTCAAACTAATCCAGAATTATCCGAACAACTATCAGGACTTAAAGAAATCGCTCGCCAAGCAGGAAAAGGAATTGAAATTGCAGCTAAAGAGCAGAAGGATTCCGAGGAAGAAAGAGTTCGTCACGAAAGTATGTATATGCGTATAATGAGCAGACAAGAGGATGCAATCAACATTACGCATGCAGTAAAGACCTCAATGGGCAAAGTCTACAGACAGGCAAAGTTTTTTTATGATAGATTCCCCAACGAGACATTAAATGACTATTTCAAGCTATATGCTAAGCAAATTTATGATGAAATGAAATTGCTTGATCGGGCAACTGATGAATTATTTAATTACTCAAAACTGAATTTACCATTCTCAGACATAAATATTAAACAATTAGTTGAGTATTTGCTCAAGTCGTATGATAAGAAGTTTGAAGAACAAGGCATTACATTAGAAAAACAAATAGAAGATAATCTTGTATTGAATTGTAATGAAATGTTTTTCTATGACATTATACAAAATATTACTGATAATGCCATTAAGGCGATGCAAGATAGTGATGAAAAAAAGTACCGCTGCACTATAAAGGCGCAGAAAGACAAGCTCATTATGGATTTCTCAGACACAGGCTGTGGAATTCCAGTAGAAAAGCGAGAGTGGGTGTTTGGAATATACAATACCACAACGGCTACACAAGGAGGTGGTGGTATTGGTTTGTATGCAGTTAGATTGCGAGTAAATGCCTTGAAGGGGCAGGTATATGTCACAGATAGCGAGTTTGCTCCATTAGGAACAACTATACATATTGAATTACCATTTAAGAAATAAGATATGGATGCAAGTAAGTTTTACATCGTCATAGTAGATGATACGATGAGGAAAGATGACCCATTTGTTGTGGAACTTCAGTTAAACTATGCAGATGTGGCTAATATTGAATTCTTTAGTAGTGTTGATAAGGCAATGTCTTTTGTTGAACAACATATGTCCAAGCGCATGATTATCTTTATGGATTGTAAGTTTGGCTCTGTTTGGCAAGGTGTTGATGCAATAAAAGATCTCAGAAAGCAGACTTCATTGATTTATGTTGTTATGATGTCTGCCAATAATGTTAACCAATTGGATCCATCCGACATCGCAGCGTTAATTAATATGGATAATATATTCTTTATCAAAAACACTGATACAGATGGGGCAATTGACTATGTAAATAGAATCCGTATTCTTTGGAAATCTCGTTTTGATTGTATATTGGAGCATTGGCTGGTTAGACACCCAGAAGATTCGAATAAAGTTGCGTTTACGGTAGTTAGTGGCAAAACATATACATGGGGTGAAATCTTATCAGAATTAAGACTGCAAACTCCTGTAGGCAAAGCTATGGAACAAATCGTAAACGAATATTATCTTTACGAATACGCAACTAAATAAATATGGAACAAGTACTCATTGCTTTTAACAACGATAATACGACTACATTACATTCTTTTTTTGAGGATTGTGCAGATGATATCAAGCAACATTGTGTAGAACGAGGACATCAGTATACGCCATTGTCCCCGCCTGAATTAGTGGATGCAAATATTAACTCTTTGATGGGGACGCATTCAGTGTGTATGGTTGCTGCGCACGGAGATGCTAATGGTATATACAATCAGGATTATAATGATATCGTATCTACAAAAACTACAAACTATAATTTTACAGGTAAGATATTTTATGCCGTTTCTTGTAATTGCGGAATAAACCTCTGTCCTGAATTGAAAAGAATAGGTGCAAAATTATTTGTTGGATATGATGATACTTTATATATCATAGAGGGAGAGGAATCCTTCCGAGAATCAGCGTTATCTGGATTGAAAAGCATATTAGATGGAGATTCCATAGAGCAAGCAAAGGTTAAAATGTATAACAAGTATACAAGCTATATTGAGAGTGCGACCGACAAGAATACGAAGAAATTTCTTGTACATAACAGAGAGCATCTATGCTTTGAGTAAACATATAATGAGAGTCCTAATACTAATCTCTATATAAGCAAATCCTTTAAACTAGTGATATCAGTTTGTGTATTATATTTATCTCGAATAATATATAAGAAGTAAAATTATTACAAGGCGTTTTTTCATTCTGGTTTTGAAAGACTATTAAACCTTGCGTATATAGAGTTTTGCTAAATCATCGGACAGATGCAATGAGCGAACAAAAGTACGACTAGATGAACATCTTCGTTAGAATAGTCGTCCGTAATCACACATTACTCTTCAGCAAGTAGTCGCCCATCGTCATGCCACTCGCCGTACATAATGCAGTTGTGAGTGAACTCGATAAACTTTTGAAGACGGCGTTGAAAAGCCTCGGGATTTCGCTTGCGGATATTTTGAATGTTGTTGATGCGTACTCGCACATAAAGAGGAGGCAAAGATTGAAAGTTCTGCCATACGATTTTGTCGCTTTGTAGTGTAGCGAGAACGTCATCATCAATCTGAAAATCCATATTCGGTAATACTGCTCAACCAGCATCTGTCATAAGTCCTAATCGTTCGAGTCGTCGGCATCGCTCCTTGTTGAGCTCGGTCCACGGACTACGCTTACGACGAGGAGAAAATCGTCGCCACATAACACCCTCTCCGGCCTTGATAGTTGAATCTATCCAGCCAAAGCATAAAGCCTTCTCCACTGCATCGAGGTACTGTAAGCCGTCGGGGTTCTTGGTCGTCGAAATCCATATCTCACGCTTTGTGGAATGGTTCTCAGCCAGTCAATCTCGCCACTGCTTACGAGAGGTTGTATGTAGTTTTTTGGTTATCTCCATATTATATTTATGGCTCAACAGCAACCTTTATCACACCGTCTAACTTATTCTCAAAAAGGTGGTACGCGGCTTCGATATCAGCGAGCTTATAACGGTGTGTGATAAGTGGCGTTGTGTCAATCTTACCTTCCTCAATTAAGCGTAAAATCTCCTCACAATCGCAACAGTCCACACCGCCCGTTTTGAAGGTTAAATTCTTGCCATACATCTCGGGCAGAGGTAAGGTTTGAGGCTTATCATAGAGTGCTACAACCGTCACAATCGCATTCGGGCGAGCGCACTCCCATGCAAGACGGAATGTGTCATCCGCACCCGCAACTTCGAGCACGACATCAGCACCTCCATGCTCGCATTTTTGGCGCACTACATCGAGGCACTCCTCTGGTATAACAACTTCTACACTCGGATAATTTTCGCGCACGAAATAAACTCTTTCGGGCGATTTTTCGCATACAATGATATGCTTCGGCTGCTTCAACATCACGCACAGCAGCGTGCAAATTCCCGTAGGTCCTGCACCGATAATCAGCACCGTGTCGTCGGGTTTAATCTCCGAAATGCGAGCCGCCCAAAATCCCGTTGCAAGCACATCGCCAACGAACAACGCCTGCTCATCGCTCACGCTGTCGGGGATGCGGTTGAGGCCCTGATCGGCATACGGCACACGCACATATTCCGCCTGCCCGCCATCGATGCGACAGCCGAGCGCCCAGCCACCATTGGGGTCGGTGCAGTTGTTCACAAAGTCATTTTTGCAGAAGAAACACTCACCGCAGAAGGTCTCCACATTGACCGTCACGCGGTCGCCCGCCTTGACGGAGCGCACCTCAGAGCCGACCTCCTCAACAACGCCAACCATCTCGTGGCCAACGGTTATGCCGGGTACGGCACGAGGCACACTGCCGTGCTTGATATGCAGATCGCTGGTGCAGATACTGCCAAGCGTAATGCGCACAATTGCATTACGAGGGCTTTGCAGTTCGGGTTTCGGCTTGTTGATCAACTCGAACTTGCCGGAGGATATGTAGGTGTAGGCGAGCATAATATGTTGGTTGTATTTTATTTAAGTTAAATTTTAAACTCTATCTTTTCCACAATTTCTCTCATCTGATACTTGTCCACATCCTCCCAAAATCTTTGTGGTAGAACAACATATTTAGGGTTGGTGTGTATGTCGTATACATAGTAAACATAATAGTGTAAAGAATGCTCCTTTGCCCATTTTAATTCGCCAGGAGACATATAGAACATATTCCTTTCTCCTGTTTTCACTTCGACAAAAATTTCATTATCATCATCTCCTCGATATGAGATATCATAATCGCCAGAGCTAGCTTGACCAGGTTTTAAAATTCCAAGGTCAATAAATGCTTCAGAGTGCGGAAATACTCTATCCTTGCCATATTTAGCAATCAAAGCATTATATATCAGCAGTTCTCCGATGTTACCACTTTGTTTTAGCTTTGATTTCTTGATGTCGGCTTTTTTTCTATTATATGCGCCGATAGGTGGAATTATCTGTGGATTAGTATTATATTCGGGCATTATATTTCTTTCTAAAGAGTCTACATTATTGATATCCACCTTCTCTGGCATCATGTCTTTATAATTTGAGTACACCTCATTGTCCTCTTGTAGCTGTGATATCTTGCCATCTGCTTCTTTTTGTTGTAGCCACTTCTCAAACTCTTCTTTCTGATTAAAATAAATCATCCTTTGGGCATCAGCATCACTATCTATATCGCTAGGAAATTTATTGTTAGGATTCAAATGCTCATAGTTCCGTTTATAAATATCTCTCGCAGAGTCCTTCCACTCACAATTTTGCCACTCTCCAAACTGCTCTTTTAATTCGCTAATGGGATCGCAGTTGACGGAATTGGTTATTTTTACAACTCTGTAATAGTTCTTAAACTGGTGCATTGTTGTAACGAAACACTTTTGGAGGCTATCTGCGCCATTCCTTGCTTCAGCAAAACGTACATTCATAAAGTTATCAGCTTCTCGACAGATAAATTGCTCTAATTCTGTTTTGAGATATTCTGATATATCAATAGTATATGCAAATCCAGCCTTCTTAAAATCTACGATATCAATTCCCAACTCCTTGAATAACCTAATTATTTGAGGACTATTAGATGTTGAGTTGAATAGATCAAAATCTATACAGCAATCTTGTAGTACATAAGCGGGATTAATGTTTTTTATAGTCTCTAAGAAATTTACTTTTACACCATTGTAATATTCCTTATCATCAATTACACTTAACGACCCAAACTCCTTTTTAATCAAGAACTCTCTATCCTCTTTTGCAGATGTTCTAAATAACTCACCAATTTTATGGAACTCAAAACCTGGGGTATTAGCGATATTTGCAAATATACTCTCAATACATTCCGATAACTTATTTTTATTGTAATCAACATCATTGATAATAATATACCAATTTGTTAGACTACTTCTTATCAACGAATAACTATCTAAAACAGTCATTGTTCGGGCGTTCTGTGTAATATCTACACTATTGACTATAGTGATTCTTAAGAGTGAAATATTCGCAGCAATATTTTCATTTCTCTCAGAGTATGCTCTCGCATATTTAATGAACTCTTTGAATAAGTCTTGAAAGAGGTTGTTAAGAGGTGAAATTATGGCAGTATCCTCAATAACACTATAGTCCCCATTATACTTTTTACAACCAAAGATATCAACAAAGTTATCGTTATTAGTTCTAGAACCCTTGTCTACAATTGGGATAGCATTCTTATTTACAATCTTCTGCGATGGTAAAAATGACTCTTTTGCAAGGTAATACTGCAACTGCCCCTGATATCTTACTAATAGTTTTCCATGTTCAAAGAATCTTCTACGATTCTCCGATGCTTCAAACACCCTTTTGAATGAAGGTTGTTCTATTATTCGATAGATGGCTCTAGCCAGTTCATAATCTGAGCTATTTTCGCTTTCCTGCAATGCAAGCATTAATCCATAGAAGCGATCTGAAGGAAGGTTTGTAACCTGCTTTGCAAAATGAAATTTGTTTAAAACCTTTGTAACCGTTTCAATATTACAACTTAATTTATCGGCTATATCATTTACAATCTGCCTAGTTAATACAGGTACAAACTTCTCAAACTTATGATTATTTCTATTATCATTAAAGCCATTCAATACTTCAGTGGGAGAGTAGAAGTTGCCATTAATCTCTATCCACTTAAAGCTATTGAAGTTTGCAAGAATGTAATTCCTAATACTTCCTGTATAGTTCGTAAATGTAGTGGTTCGCTGATTGTTGCCGCGATAAAGTACTTTTGCATCTGATGCGCAATACTCAGAATCAAGTGCAGAATACAAATCATGATCCTTCAATATCCAAGATATAATATCTGACATCGATAGATATCCATTCACTACAGATTCAAGGGTTTCCTTAAGATTTAATATGTAAGGCAACCTATATTTGCACATAGATACATATTCAGTATTAGTTCTAGCAAATGCTCCAGACTCCTTAATGTCCTTTTTAATCGCTTGGTCATAGCTCGTAAAAGGTACAATATCTTGAACTATTATCTTAGGGAAAAACAAAACTCCAAAGTGTTGAACGAAAGCTGCAAACCTATCTTTATCCTTTTCATCTATTCCAAACACATCAAGTTTTGGCAAAGAATAAAAATCTGCAGAAAAGATTTTAGCAGAGATGTTGTTACCATACTCATCTCCTAAATATTGTTTATTGCACGGTACAACACGCCCTTTGGTATTAGGAAAATTCAACGCAACGTTAGGTGTTGATAGTTCGCTAATATCCCTGTTACCATAGTATTGCCACAACCACTTAACAAATTCGATGGAATGTTCATAGTTCTCTTTTACTGAGCTATTAACAGCATTAATAATATTATTGCGGTCTCGATACTTAAACTCAACAAGAGGGTATATTCTATTCTGACAAATAGATCGAATAATAGACTGTTTACCTTCTGTTTCGTTTGTATTGATATTTACATCCTTAAGCAGTTCCTCTTGATATATTTTGTCAATCGCTGGGACGTCAACCCACTGAGGTAGTATTACATCATCAAAATCGCCCTCTAAGAAATAATACTCTCTACTGTACTCCAGCCAATTATTATCACTAGTTTTGAGAAGATTCGGTAAAATTGCCTCTCTCTTATAATGCTCATTCCACCACCTAAATACCTCTACCTGTTGTACAACAGTCCAATTTTCGGAATGCGTGTTGATAATCTCACAGAGGTCGGCTGCTGATATAGTTAGATCTATTGATGAATAATTTGCTATAAGAGTTATTAAGTTGTTTTGATTCACATCATCCGTATACTTAAGTAAGCTATTAAAAGCCTCTCCTCTTAGTACATCCGGAAAAGTAAAGTTTATTCTTTTAGGTTTACTACTTATGGAAACTAACTGATTATCCACTGTCTCAAACATTTTGATTTCAGACAGTCTCTTTATATACCCCCCTTTTAAATCAAACTTTGATATGGTTGACATATCCCAATTTGATGGAAGTAGTATCTTGTATGCAGTGGCCAACTCTCCTTTATCAATATATGCTTGAGCTATTTCAATCAGAAAATCAAGTTGTTTTCCGACAATTTTCTTGTTTGCTTCGCTTGAGTTTAGGGTATTTCGATGATCTCCTATCGCATATGTGGCGTGGAGTATACAGCTAAAAGGCGAGATTGTATCTAAAAGAGGAAAATATGAGTATATGTATTTAGTTGTCAAATCACTAATAGGTACGGCAATTGACATTCTAATATCTTTAAGAATATCATCCTCTTCTATCGCTTGAGAAATATCTCTGCTAAATAGATGATACTTCTCACTATGAAGCAATTGACCATTCTGAATTTTACGAAGTTCCACTCCCTTACACCGCAACCCTATGAATTGGGGACACTCATAAATTACTCTTTCGTAGGTAATGCTGTCCCCATCAATCTTAATACTGATTTTTGAAAGATTTGGAAGAAATAGAAGTATGCGTAAATCTATACTATTTAGTTGCTTTTTAACAGAATAGTCATCCTTAATTTTCTCTTCATTAATTGCAATCTCTATTGTAGTGCGATCTTTAGGTCGATCATGTTCAATATTTTTAGGCACAGCTAGTATTGGAATGTAAAGTGTCGGATTTTGCTGCAATTGCTTTTTAATTTGCGACTCATTTTTAATACTTTCAAACACATCGTTTGCAATCTCCTTTGAAAATTGAACAGCAAACTCCCCTGAGTAGATACTAACCTTGTCTGCCCAGTTTAATATTGACCTAAAACCAGTCCCCTTGTTGCCTATATACTTACCTTTTTTAGGACTATTATTTCCCTGGACGATAGCCTTTATTCCATCTTGATCAAAGAAAGTTCCAGTGTTTGCCACGATCAGAAGATTATTTTCATAGCATATCTCAACATTAAGTTCTGATTCAGGATACTCCTTTTGATCTAAACTCTTTTGATAGGCATCATCAGCGTTCTGCAAAAGTTCCAATATCTCACGACCGTGATAACCCTTTACATCGCGTTTTTCAATATTATTTTCCTGGAGTAGAAGATCTCTACTTTGTGGTGTAGTATGAAGAGTTATATACTCCTTAAGGAGCGTTTCAATATATTGCGTATTCATATGCCTAATTTATCAAACAATGTGTACCATGAGCATCATTGGCTTTATCTACCGCAGATATGATTTCTTTTACAAAGTTAAACATTATTTCAATACAAAGAGTAGAGAGTCATCAATAATCCTCCCCATAATCATCATAGTCGTCGGACGAATCATAGTCACGAGTATCATCGCACGACCTATTGTCTGGATCATCATCGAACAGTTCTTCATAAATCCATGCTGCAAGCAGCCAATCCCAAAGTGACATAACAAAAACATTTAAGGGTTACTTTGCGACAAAGTAACCCCTAGTTTTTGACAACTTCTGACAATCGCCAAACAAAAAGAGAAAAAGCCGAAACTTTTTCTCTCCACTCGCAATCCACACAGTTAGAAACCCACTATGTGTGCACCCGAAATCTGGCGATATGTCGCAAAGATAACAAATTCCTACATA
>JAEIGA010015060.1_pt1 | contig 11775 bp, 13 predicted proteins | sample 9270691 | NCBI WGS metagenome assembly JAEIGA01 (sample SAMN17057246, study PRJNA624740) | gut metagenome | biome: biome; isolation source: fecal sample | host: Bos grunniens | place: China: Xizang | collected 2019
TAGTTATTCATATATTCCTAACCTCCTATATGCACGTAACCTTAAATTTGTAGTACTTGTAGAAGTACCTGTATTAACTATCTTAACTAAATTTCCTTGGTCTCTCCTTACAGGTATTCTGTAATTAAAATAACTAACTTTAGTAGCACCTGACCTTACTATATTAGCACATATCTGAAATCTATCATTAATATCATACAACCACGCACGTAATACTACATATTGACCATTAGTGGCAGACGTAGTAGACGTGCCATCTATTATACATTCATAATCATAATTATCTTTTGGTAAATTATCGGTTAAATTTACTACTACTTCGCCAGGAACATTGTTTGCTTGTGCTGGGATAACATAACTACTTAATAAATTTATACCTTTTGGAATCCATTTTCCAGTTGTAATAATTCCACCAAATTGTAATTCTTTGTTATTAAATTGAATAGTATCTTTGGAAGCATTATTGTTCCAGTCATTAATTCCTAGTTTTCTAAACCCATAACATCTAAACCAATAACTACCACTTGTTTGAGCACCTGATTCTAAATATGAACCAATCACCTTATCATTTGCTCTAACAGGTATAATTACTGCACCTGCACAGTTTTCAGCCGAAGCAGTACTAGTACGCACAGCACAGGGTCTACAAGATATCCAATTATTATCACCACTACGCACCCACCAAAATACACTGTTATTTGCAGCTGTCCCTGTATTACTTTCTATTGTAGCTAATACTTCATAATCGTGTCCATCATCAGGTAAATAATTAGCTAGACTATATTTAGACCAAGTATCAGGATTTGCTATTGCATTACTAGCTAAAGATAAATATTTATACTTCCACTTACCTTGGAAACAATCACTTTGTATATATTGAGGCTCTTGACCAGCTAATTGTATTTTCTCAATGTAATCGACCATGTATTACACCTCTTCTTCTGTACCTTCATACAAATCAATTACATCAATTCTTAACTTATTATAAATTTCTTCTTTAACATTTTCTAATAATACACTGTCAAGATATTCTAAGTCTACAACTTGAATCTGTGTAATACCTTCAGCCATTTCTTCACTACCATCAAAACATCTAATGTATGGTTCACTAGCAGTTAAAATAACTTCATACATTGCACCATTAACAGCAGTAAATCTAACAGTACATGGAATATCAGAATGAATATATAATTCTGTGCTTTCAGTTTCTACTAAAGGTGTGTTTAAATTAAATACAGTAGCAAGACCTCTACCAAACATTGGAGTATATAATATACCATCTATTGTTTCATCTCTATACCCCATTATCATAGAATATGCTTCTGACTTTTCAGATGTTATAGGTGCATTTACATATAATGTCTTTGTATTAGGGTCATATCCAAATAATGTAGCATATAAATTATCAACATAATTCTTTGAAGTAGCATGCTCATTTAAGGTAGGTTCTGCTACTGAGAATAATTCTTCTGAATTACCATTTCTAATCTTATCTAACTCATTTAATATAGTATGAGAGCTTAATAAATTGCTTGAATTTTCTGTAGGTATATCGTCAAATCTTACAGATACTGAGTTATCTACAGGATTATACTCTAAAGGTTCATGAAACATTGGTAGTCTTAAGGATATCCAGCCTGTATCTTTATCAAATGGAGAAGTTTTAATATAAGGTACATTATCTGTAACATCTAAATAAAACTGACCTGCACTCGCAAATATAGAGCCTTCTGGAGAACCATCTCCTATTAAAGTAACAGTATCTTTAGCTCTGTTAGGAACTTTGAATGTTTGTAATACACTATTTTCGTCATATTGAGATAGTTCGATATCCATAGGTTCTGGGTTAAAGAACATATTGTAATATTGACGTATAATACTTGTAGTGTTTGTCATTAATTCTGATAGACGTAGCATTACATCAGTAGAGTCAATAACAATTAGAACAATATTCTCCCAACCTATATCTGTATGGACATATATTGCTAAATTATCTTCATCAATATATATGTCACCAATATTCATAGATTCTATCTTGTTCTCAGTATTAGGGTTTCCTCTACCTATAATAGTCTCATGTTTATTTAAAGATATCCAGCCAGTATTAAGGTTTTGTATATCTGCTCTCATTTGTATAAATAATGTGTCATTTTCACTATTATAACAAGTAGCATATTTTGGGGCAGCTAAAACTCCCTCTGGGTCTTCTGTAGTGTTATAAAACCCTCTGATATTTAAAGCTCTCCAACCATTACTAGTAGTGTTGTCGCCTTTAATCTTAACGAAAACACTTGAACTTTGTACATTTATATAGAATGTTCCTCTGCTGGCTTTTACGAAACCTTCTGGAGAACCATTACCTCTTATTACTTGTGTAGCCATTACTTCTCCTGTATAGAAAACCTACACTTTAAAATATAAGGTTATGAATCCATCCAAGCTACGAAAGACAATACTCCTACTATAATACAAAATATTCCTATAGGTACTGTTAATATCCAGTTCCATTGATTAGGACTTAGTTGTGTTAATAAGAACCAAGCAAGTGCATTACACGCTGTTGCACAGTAACCTAATGTAAATCTAATTGCTCTTTTATCTTTATCTACCATTTATATATTCCCTCGCCATCTACATATTCTGATAAACCATTTACATCTAATTTATACCATACCTTTTGTATATTAGATTTAAAATCATCTGGAATATATGATAAATTAGTCAACATCCAGTTTCTCATAATATTGTTAATACTAAGTGTTAATTTACTTTTAAGTCCACTATCTTCGACTCCACCTATCATAATCATTAGCAAGTCTTCTGAAAATTCCTTATCATATATCCAATAATTCTCAATAAATTCTCTAATATATTTATCATATAGTCCATGTATAGCTGGTGGGATTCCATCACTGCTATCACCTTTAAACACACGGTAAGGTAATATATGTTTTAATTCCTTTAATGGTGCTCCTTGGTTATTCTTAAACTTAGCAAGTGCTTCTTCCTCTGTAGTAACACATTCAATTAAACCTTTCTTAAATTGTGTAACTACTTTAACACCAAATTGCATTAACTGAAGAAAGTCTTTATCATTACTAAATATATAAGTGTCATAGTTCTTTGTTAATCTCTTGGCAATATATGCTACAACATCATCACCTTCAACCTTCTTTCCACCAACTACAGTAAAGTATTGGCAAAGTACAGAAGACAACACTTTCATAGGTATATATTTATCTGGATTATGCTTTCTATTCTTTTTATATTCTTTAAATTCTTCATATTTCTCACAAGGTTTTCCATCAAGTACAATATATACTTTCATAAACTGTTTAGCTTGATAAATGCTTTTAAATAAATGCAAAATACTGCCAACAGTTTGGCTGAAATCACCCTTGCGTGCAAATAAATATCTATTCCAGACATTACTTAAGTCCACTACTAATGCTTTATGTTTGTGCTCTGCCATATTATAAATCCTTTCATCTTCTTAAAAGGATTATAACATATTATTTATATCTTGTCAAGTTAGTTGTGTTTATCGTGAACAGTAATATGACGTCTGTCATTTTCCATGTGGTCGTGTAATAATGCTTGTACATCTGTCATTAACACTTCCTGCATAGCTAATCTTTCTTTAATACGATTAGATTCTTCTTGTTTCTTTTCTAATCTACTTATATCAGCACAAACAGCTTTATGGTTTAGTTCCATAATATTTATAACGTGTCTGATTTCTGAGCTTAGTAATTCTTTACTAGCTTTATTATTACCTTCCAATCTAGCTGCAAAAAAGATAATAGCCCCTATAAACCCAAGCAATTCAACCATATTAACATTGTTAAATAATAAAGTAACTAAATCCATTTCATACCTACTTAAGTGTTTAAATTAAAATATAATTAGTTACCCCAGCCACACCATAATCTCTGATGAAGGTTAACAAAAGTTGACATAAGAGTTCTTTTAACTTTATTAAACTTACCAAATACTTCACATAATGTAATGAATATGTCTGTTGATAACTTTCTATTACTGCCTATAACGTGATGATGTTCGCACATCCAGTCGTGAACACAAGAAGCAAGTTTTAAACGAGGTTCAGTCTTTTGGCCTATTAACCACCAAGCTATTGCAGGAATAGAAGCACCATCATGACAATATCCATGTGGAATTGTAAATTCATACTTTAATTCACCTTGTTCAACTTGAACATGTAAATTACGTTTAAGATAGAATGGTTTTGCTTTAATTTGCTCTATTAGCTGTGGGTCTGTAATACCATAAAGAGACCTATCTCCTATTAATCGCTCTGGATTTTCGGAGTTGAATCTGATAATTAAACCATCTTTACCTTCTACGGCTAGTTTATATTCAACAGAACTCTTTACCATATCTTGTTACCTTACATTTTTGTGTTACTCATACTAAAATGTAATTACTTGAGACGGCAATCTAATGTATAAATTCCATTATTGTATTTTAAGAACTCATAGCGACAATCAGAAATTTGTGCAGGTAAAGATATATGTACCCAATAAGCCCATGTGCCTGTTTTCTTATTATAACTAGCTTCTTGAATACATTGGTCAATATATAATTTCTTTTGCTTTGTTAATTCCTTAATTGTTTCATACAATTCATTGTAAGGAATTACTTTACGTTTGCCATCTTTGTAAACTATGGTTGCTTCAATATCGGCAGCCATAGCTTTACAATGCTGTGAATTAGTTGCACCTTTGATGGCAATATTTAATCTTTCGCTTCTAAACCCAGATGTAATTTTAATAACTACGCATTTTACTAAATCTGAAGTGTATTTCAGATTTAGATGTTTGCGTACATTTTCTAAGAGATAGACAGCAGTGTGCTTAGCCATAGCTATTTGAGAGCCATTCATCTTATTAGGTATACCTCTAGCATTGGCTTCGTCTGAATGTTCAAATTCCTCTATAGAAAAGTGTTCACTGAGCATGCCTGTTGTCATTTATTAATTCTCTCCTATTCTACTACAGCTTCTTCAGCCATTTTCTTTTTAGTAGCCCAGAATGACTTTAATCGTAATGCACCAAATTTGGTATTAGCTTTGAATGCCATATCATCTGGCATAACTGTAACTTCTACAAGTTTACCATCAACTAAGGCATAAATATCAGCACCTACTATTTGCGTTGCTTTTGTGCCATTCTCAATACCAATATTAATCTTTAATTCATCTGCAATTACTGGGCTTGCTAGACCAATAACTACTAATGTTCCTAAAACTAAACTAAGAATCTTCTTCATTTTCTAGTCCTCCTGTTCCAACACTTTTATATTTGTAAATACTACCTTAACGTCATCGTCACATTGAACAGCAACATAATTAGTTAAAGTGTTTAATGTAATCAATCCTGTTACTTCCGTAAACGCTTGAGATAGATACATATCATTTATTGTTTCTGGCTTAAGGTCAGCAAAATAGAATGAAGCAACTCCACCTTTAATAAATATTCTAGCGTCTCCGGGACCTTTACCAGCTATGTGATATATTTTACCAGGAACGGCCAATATTTGATTATCAAATAAGAATTCTTCAATAGGGGTGTCCCCTTCAACAAGACCTACATAATCACCAAACATTGCTTTAATCATTGGATATGAAATCCAATTATTATCAATATAAGTTACATCTCTTGCTTCAAGAGTCTTTTCTCCACCTTTGTATTTTATAACAAAATCACTATCTGAATAATTCTTTATAAACATCTTACTTTAGCTTCTCCAATTAGTTTATACGCTTCCTACATGTATAATCTCTTTACCAGTACAATAGAATAACTTTCCTGTTTGTCTATTAAATGAAAATCTACCTGCACCTATAGTACTTGCAATACCAGCATTATCTTTAGCAACCCAAGTTTGTGTAGTATTATCAAATTCTAATACTTGGTCATTTTCTATGTCAAATATATAACCATCATCATTTGAAATAGCTACGTTTTCATAACAAGAATTAGGTTGAGACATGCTCATATAACCCCAAGCTGCTGAACCTTTAAACACATTTAATACAGGATATGTAGCTGATAATGCGTCAAGGTCAATAACCATTGTAGTATTAGGGTCTAACGTAGTTGATTTGAATTGTGAACAAGTTGCAGTAAATACATTTCCTTCACGTTTAACATTTATTACAATACCTGTGCCCATTGCTTTCCAACTTGAACCTGTTGAACTAGCACCAGCAACAGTGCTTGTTTTATCCATGAGCATTATTTCATCATATGCTGTACTTGTTAAATCATATACGCAGTGGTCAACTTTACAACACCATTTAACTGTACCAGTATTATTATAAGGTGAGGCAATAAAAGTTAATGTATGTTCTTTACCTTCTGAGTCAACAGCAAACGCACCTACTATACCCATTTGGTCATCATCTGAATCATCTGAATATAATCTAACTGTAATATCATATTTAGAGTATGTTTTAGGCGATACATAGCCAGTAACAGTTGTAGAGTTCATAGGCATTTTAATTGTATCTAAAGATTCATCATATACCCAAGCTGCCAATTCACTTGCAGAAGCATTATCTGTACCATTCAAATGTGAATAAGGTCTCCAAGATTCAAATACTTCTTTAAATGAAGGTAATTCCACTTTACAACTATCCATTTCTTCAGTATTTGTAACAATCATACCTTCATTAAGTAATGTTTGTGATAATACAGATGTTCCACTATGATAAAGAACTTCACCTTCAGAACCTGTAATAATATCTTGTTTATTAACAATATATGGTCTTACCATGTCTGCTGTGCCTAACCATTCGTGTGCTTGGTCTTGTTCTTCTTCAGTAAGTGCATTAGTATTAGATATAATACTATTCTTTACTAATACATCCATATCTTCTTCTTTTACAAAACCATCTGTTATGCCATTTAAAGCAGACTCTATTGCAGATTCTAATGAATCTTCAGAAAGATAGTTCTTAGCGTCCACTTCACCCTTAGTATAATAATTAGTAAGGTCTATTCTAGTAGTACCTAACCATTCAAATTTCTTTAATGAGTCAACCCATATGTATTCATCGTATGCGTCACCAGATTGACCTTTATTCGCTTTAATTAAGTATATTTTCATATACTCACCTGTTGTAGGTAGCTTAGTTACTACTTTAACTTCAAATTTAGGTAAATTGGCAATCATTTGAGTTAATTCAGTTTTAGCTGATTCTAATTCTTCTAATGTTGCAAGAGGCTTATAAGGGTCTGCTTCAGCAGGAGTATCTTGTGTTGTAGGCATTTCGATTAATTTTAGCCCTGTAAAAGTAACTTTTACATTACTATTTGCTACAACACTTAAATAATCTGCTATATCTGATAATGTTCTGTAACCTGTACATTGTGCGTGTTCTCTTATAGGAGTTAATTCACTTAATTTCTCAGGTATATCTCCTTCTGCAAAATACAATGAAGCAGTACCATTACTTACAAACATTGACGGAATACCATCAACCTCTTCAACTCTATATATTGTATTATTCTTAATTACAATTTGGTTATCATAAAGCATTTCTTCTGGAATATCTTTACCTTCCACTTTAGCTACATAGTGGCCAAACATTAAATGAACTGTTTCCCAGTTAATCCATGCTTCATCTATATAAACTACTTGCTCGGAAGGTAATGTTTTTTCTTGTCCTGCATAGTTGATAACAAAATCTGTATCTGAATGATTTATAACAAACATTTAATATTGTATCTCCTTTTAAGCTACCATAAAATGTAATATTACTTGATATTGTCTGCAAGACGTTTAAAGTAATCTTTACGCTTGTCTGGAGTCATTTTAACCAAATTATTAAGTTGTCTTTGGTCAACTCTAAATTCAAGTCTATTTTGGAAAGTTTTAAGTAGTTCAACACTTTCGCATTTCTTAATGCTATTCTCTAAAGCCCATTTTTGTAGATACATATATTGACCAAATATATTTAGATAATTAAGTATAACATCATATTCTGCTCTTGTCAAAGTATACATTTTGTTATAATCATCTCTGGAAATCTGTACATTATTTAGTTGTTCTTTCTTTAAACGCTCTACAGAATCATAAGAGAAATACAAATCAGTTGAAGGTATTTGTAATTTAGTTTCTGTTATACATTTATTAAAATTATTCTTCATGTTGAATAATAAATCATTCTTGACATCTTCTATTCTTTCAATAATTTTAGTTGTATAACCTTTAGGTAATTTACCTATTTGTTTCCATACTACACTTTCTCTTGTATTTAAGTTATAAACAGCTTTACCTCTATAATCTGGAACTACTTTCCATTCACCACGTTCAAATATAACTACTTCATTTTCACCACATTCTGGAGGTACTAGTTCAGTAGTGTATGCTGGCATGAAGAATATATCTTTACCTGCTTTACGTGAAGCAACTTTATTTAAGTATGCTACAGTAGTTCCTGTGTATTCTTTAGTAACTTTATCAAACATATATACTATCATTATTATTCTCCTTCAGCAAGTTCTTCTTTCATACCTGCATATATACAAACTAATACTGAAATGTTCTTAACATTAAGTTCAGTTGCAGTATCTTGGTAAACACGGTTACAAATTTCATTACTATCAGCTGCGTTAAACTTAGCATATTTATCTTTAGTACCAGAACCAGCACCATTTTTATAAACACTTACGTTTGCGTCAATCCAAGAGAATGCACCTCTCATACCTGTTCTTGAGTGTGTTTGGTCCCAAGACAAACCACTTAATTGACCTGTAATGTTAGGTGCAGAATCAGGTTGGTAGTTACCTACGTCTTGTATTACACCACAACCTTTAATATATTTATTTCTGAAATCTGGTAACACGACTTCGTTTTGTGCTACTACTATTTTATTACCTACTTCATCCATATAATAGTAATCTTCACCTTCAAATACTAAAACAGTATTAGGATACAAGTTCTTCAAATATTTACATAATTGAGGGTATTCTACTTCTAATATATGTGAACCATCACAAGGTAGCCAACCGTCTGGTAATATACCATCTTCATTTACTAAGAATAATCCTAAAGAACCTATAAATGTTTTAGGTTCTAAATAGTCCACATTTGGTTTAGCAGCTACAAAAGATAAATCGTCACCTCTACCTTTAACAATACCATTTATACCAGAAGTACCTGTACCTCCAACACGAACATCCATTATACCACCAGTAATACTGCCTGCTGATAATCCTTTAAGAGCAGAAGCGTCACCATTTGGAGACATATATTCTCTACCTTGTAAGAAGTTTGCAGGAGTATAAAGCATTATCCAACCAGTACTTCCAGAATCAGTAGTTTTAACCCATACATTAGATGTTAGTACATCTAAATATATTGTACCAGCACTAGCTGCCTGAACACGTTCTGGCTCACCTCTTCCTTGTAGTACATTTATTCTATCTTTAGCTCTGTTAGGAATTTCGTGAGTTTCAATTACTCCACTTTCATTATATCTCTCTAACTTTAAAGTCATTGGAGTAGTATTTATAAACATGTCATAATAAAGCCTGTCTAAATTATTCATGTTTGTAAATAGCATTTGTAACAATGCTATTATTTGTTCATTACTTAAATTGTTTGATATATTAGTCATGGGTTACATTATCCTCCAATGCTGCATTTCTTCCGTCCATGTGTGTATTACCTTCTATATCAGAATATTCTAATTCTGTTCCTGTTATTTCAAAACCTATAAAATTATTGTTTTCATCATATACTTCATTTAGTATAACATCTGTCATATATGTATCATATGGTGTATATGTGCTGTCTGCATAACCACCATGATAAAGTACACTTCTATAACTTATATTACTGTCTGATGTAAATTCATCATCAGCTTTACCACCATTAAAGATATCTTTAATTCCGATAGAAGCACATGTTTCTATCCTAATCTTTGCATAAGGTCTATATGTTATACGACCATCAACATTATAGTTTATTCTCATTGTTAACATTTCTGGATAAACATAATTTGATAAAAATGTTTGGAATCTTTTAAAGAAATCTTCACCTAAATCAGCAATGTTAATATTAGTTTCTAACTTAAATGTATTAGGTCTACCAACAGGTATAGTTTCATACCATTGGACTATATTAGTTTGAGTAGGGTCAAAAGTATCGTCAAGTAAACTTAGTACAAGTAATAGTCCTTCTTTACTACCTTTTAATTGATGTATTAATACTAGCATGTACCATAGTAACTTAACAGTTTCTTCATCTTGGACTACTAAATCTAAAATATAACCGTAGCCTTGCTCCCTTATGAACTCTTTAAGACTTTCTAAAGGTAAATCTGCTGTGTTTTTATATTTATTTGTAAGCTCATAAAATGCTTTAGATACTTTATCACTTAAGACATAATTATTTGACAAACAAGTATCAAGAAGAGGTATAATCTTCTCTGCATATAATGGGGTGTTACTCCATTGTTTTGATAAGAAATATGATACTGATTTATCTAACATTATATCCTCTATTACTTACGATTTATAATAACCTTATACTGAATATCGTTGTAAACATTCCAATCATATTTGATTGTATTTACATCGCTTATGATAGACCACATAATTTCACCATCACGTGTACCTGCCCATGCAGGTGCTAACCTGTTATATTTAGTAGTTGAAGGTATTTCCTGCTTTACTTTAACATATGTTTGGTTAAATACACCTTGGTAAATTGTTTCATCTACTACATAAGTCATTTGTACATTTTCATCTGTTACAGCTCTAATCATTGTTCCTACATCAAAGAATGATGTTACATCACTGTCTATTACAAATGAGTTATTATACTTAGATTGTATAGCAGTATACCCAGCAGCAACTAAGGTACCGTTATTAAATGTAACATTTGATGGTAATGCACCTTTCACTACTACTTGAAGAACATCCATGCCTGTATCATTAATACCTTCTGCAATGTCTATAATAATAAAATCATAAGACATATTAATTCTATTTCCTGTTGTAGCGTCTACTTTAACACCTAAACCTTTGATATAATCACCTATTCTAAAGTGTTCTTTGTTTTCACTACTGATTGTAAATATAGAGCCTGCTGCGTCAGAATAAGCAGATATTATTTTAGAATTTGGTGTGTTGATTTCTTCTTTAGGATAAACACTTGTTTTATCTAATAATTCATTATACAATACACTAGCAACTGTAAACTTAGTTACATCTCCTCTATCAGTGGTAGCTGAGAAGTCAGAACCTAATTCAAAATATTGTCTTTGGTCGCCCATTAATTGGAAATAACCATTAGCACCTAATTTAAAATCAATTACTAGCTTATCACCAACAAAATCAGTTATTTCATAATATGCCTTTTCAAATGTAGGACCGACATAGCCTGTTTTACCTATATAAGACACTACTTCAAAGGATTTATTGTTTACATTACAAGAATCACCCAATCTATATTGTGTATTAGCTTGTCTTGGAGTATAATAAGATGAATATTCTTTACATACCCAAACTATTTCACCATCTGTAATAAAATCACCTATAGTTATATCATCTGTATCTAATGTTACAGTGGCACCAGATGTTTTAATAAGGTCAATTACTTTAAACATGAAATTAGGATATGTGTTATCATAAACATAATCGCCAATACCATATTTAGTATTAACATTATATTCTTTAATGTTCTCTATATCTAATCTCTTATATGTTCTCCATATAATACCACCGTCTATAGTTTCATATA
>JAEIGA010015061.1_pt1 | contig 11774 bp, 11 predicted proteins | sample 9270691 | NCBI WGS metagenome assembly JAEIGA01 (sample SAMN17057246, study PRJNA624740) | gut metagenome | biome: biome; isolation source: fecal sample | host: Bos grunniens | place: China: Xizang | collected 2019
AATTCTTGAGTAAGTCAAGGGCTTTGGTGAAGGTACAATTCCATACACAGCGCCCTCTTTTGTTTGTTCCAATGCTACGTCAGACAACCATTTTTCAAAAAAACGTTCAACGTCAAAGTTAATAGCAGCAGTACGGCAGAACACCTGAGCATCACCCGTCCATCCGAGTCGTTCATCTCGCTGCGGACAATCGGTAGGTATATCCAGATAATTGCTCTTTTGTCCCCATATTACATTATGATACAGTTGATTGATTTTTTGGTTTCCGCAGCAGAAGTGTCCTGTCCGTTTGATTTCCGAATGAACAACTATTGCCCGGAACATGTTAGGATCCACTCTTTCTAAAGGAAACTCCACAAGCTTTATGTATCTGAATCCTTGAAAAGAGTACAGGGGCTTGAAAATATCCTCTCGCGTTGCCCGAACTGCAATGCTCGCTACTCGATAAAAACCAAGGGTAGCAAGGTTCTTTGCCAAGCCTGCTCTCTTGAGGCGACGGTTGACGATAGGTATAACTTCGTCGGCTTGAAGCCTTTTCGGAACTTTGCGGATTGGTATGAATGGCAAACCGAGCGCATCCGCGAGCAGATACTTGAGAACGAAAATTACACACTTAGCGCCCGCGTCGTGCTTAAGCACGCGTCAACGGACGGAAAGACCCTCTTGAGGGTTGCCGGCGAGGGTGAGTGCTCGTTGACACGCAAGGGACTTACCTACGTAGGAACAGAGGACGGAAATGATATTGAAAAGCATTTTCCCATCTCGAATATATACCGTCTGCTCTTTGGCGCAGGCGAGGACTTTGAGATATACGTAGGGAAGGACATCTATTATTTTGTTCCCGAAGAGCCTCGCTGCTGTGTGGATTTTTATATAGCAAGCAAGATCATAAAGGATGAAATAAGCGACTAAAAAAACGAGGGTTATCATCATGGGTGACAACAAGACTTTACAAAACAAGGAAAAAGCGTTTTCCAATATAGGAGCAAAATCGTTTTTTATAGTTGTAATTTTGCTTACAACTATATTGGCTATAAGCGCAATTCTGTCTTATATTATTCCTGCGGGCAGCTTCGATAGAGATGAGTCTGGAGTAATAATTGCCGGCACTTACAAAGAGAGCGGCGTCGGCGGTATAGCTCTTTGGCGAGTCGTCAGCGCACCGATACGAGTGTTCGTTTCAGAGGATGCGTTAACGATAATAATGATAAGCGTATTTTTGCTCGTTATGAGCGGAGTTTTCAATCTTCTCGACAAAACGAACGGCACAAAGGTCGTTATCGGAAGGCTTATGCATAGGCTGGCTGACAAGGGAGCGCCCGTCGTTTGTCTTTGCGTTCTCCTATTTATGCTGTTCGGCAGCTTTTTTGGAATGTTCGAGGAGCTCGTAACGCTCTTGCCCCTTATCATAATGTTTATGATCTCAATGGGCATGGACACCATGACGGGTCTTGGTGCTTGTCTGCTTGCCGCATGCTTCGGCTTTTCCGCGGCAATAACAAATCCCTTCTCGATCGGTCTTGCCGCTTCGGTTGCGGATATCGGTGTTCAAACCGGAATGTGGCTCAGAATCGTATTTTTCGTTATCGTTTACGTAACGCTCTGTTGCTTTTTAATGCTTCATCTTAAGAAGATTGAAAAGAACCCCGCAAGCTCTCCGTCGTATGAAATTGACATCGGCAAAAGACAGCGCGCAGAGGACTTCAGAAAGGACGATATCAGAACCCCCGAAAACGACCGCATCTTCAAGGTCTTCACGGTGTTCTTTGCCGTCCAGGCGGTAGTGCTTATACTTATCGCATCCATTCGCGCAATATCCGACCTCGCTATTCCGATACTCGCTATAACCTTCCTTTTCGGCGGTATAATAGCAGGTCTTATGGTTACCAAGCAAAAGAGTGACACCTTCAAGCACATAGCGCAGGGCGCGATAGCAATGCTCCCCGCCGTCGTTATGATTGCTCTTGCATCGTCGGTCAAGCTCGTTATGACCGAGAGCGGAATAATCGATACCATCATGAATTACGTTATCAATCTTCTCGACGGAAAGAGCCGCTTCGTCGCTATTCTCTTGGTATATCTTCTGATACTTATCCTGCAGGTGTTTATCGGCTCTTCCTCGGCGAAGATTATGCTGGTTATGCCTATAATCGTGCCTATCTGCGCATCGATCGGAATTTCCCCCGCAATGGTCATACTCGCGTACTGTATGGCTGACGGCTTTACCGACGTTATCCTGCCAACCAACCCCGTATTGCTCGTGGGTCTTTCGATGGCTAACGTTCCATACACGAAATGGTTCAAATGGACCTGGAAGCTTCAGCTATTCGTGCTCGCAATAACTGTTCTTATTCTGCTTTTTGCAACTGGTATAGGATATTAATTTTAAAAATGAAAAAGTGTACAGTCTACGGAGTTCTATATGACAGAACCGTATGACTGTACACTTTTATTTACATTTGCTCGGTATATTTCTTTGCGAGCGCAGTAATTCCGGCAAAGTCGCCCTCGCTTATCATTTTCTTGTTTATAATACCTGAGCCAATTCCGATGCCGCAAGCACCCGCCTCAAGGTACTCCTTTAAGTTCTTCTCGTTAACGCCGCCGACTGCAAGAAGTCTTACGTGGGAGAGGGGAGCTTTCACGTCCTTGATATAGCCGCTTCCCAACGAGCCGACAGGGAAGAGCTTAACGAAATCGGCACCTGCGCGGTTGGCTAACGTAATCTCCGACGGAGTAAGTGCTCCTGGGATTGAAACCAGACCGAGCTCTGCGGTCTTTTTAATGATGTCGGGATTGGTGTCGGGAGAAATGATGAATTTTCCGCCTGCCGCCTTTGTGAGCTCGACCTGCTTTTCTGTCAATACCGTTCCTGCGCCGACCGTCATTCTTCCTTTAAAATGCTCTACAAGCATTCTGATGTTTCCGGCGTTTTCTTCATCGCTAAGCTTGCCTGTTGCATCATAAGTGCACTCCATTAGCCTTATTCCGCCTGCATACAACGCCTCGGCGAGAGGAATGAGCGCCTCGCGAGAGATGCCTCTAACGATCGTGATAATCTTTTTATCTTCTATTTCTTTTACAATAAGCTCTTTCATTTGTTCGACTCCTATGGATTTTTAATATTTTATCTCGTAAGCTGCCAAAAAGCGACAGCACCTGCCGCGGCAACGTTGAGCGAATCGACCCCGTGCGACATCGGTATTTTCACCGTGTAATCGCTCTGTGCAATCGTTCTTTTTGAGAGTCCGTCACCCTCCGTGCCGAGTATTATAGCTATCTTTTCTTCTTTCTTAAGCCGCTCGTCGTCTATGCTGATCGAGTTGTCCGAAAGCGCCATTGCGCAGGTCTTAAAGCCGAGCGCGCGAAGCCTTTCGATACCGCGAGAGGGCCAGTCCTCGGCAACCTCTCCGATGCGGCCCCAAGGAACCTGGAAGACCGTGCCCATGCTGACACGAACCGCGCGGCGGCAGAGTGGATCACAGCAGGTCGGTGTCACAAGCACCGCATCAATATCGAAAGCGGCGGCCGAGCGAAACAGAGCACCGATATTCGTTGAGTCGGCGATTTCTTCAAAAACGGCAATCCGCCTCGCCTCGCGGCATAGATCCTCTACGCTGCTAAGCCTTGGGCGCCGCATTGCACAAAGTGCACCGCGCGTCAGCTCGAATCCCGTAAGCTTTGCAAGTACGTCGCGAGTTGCTGTGTATACCGGAATATCGGGCAGACGGGAAATTATATCGTTAACCGACCCCGTCAAGAGGCGCTCGTCGGTCAGCATTGATATTGGATTGCAACCGCTTCTTAGAGCAACGTCTATAACCGTCGGGCTCTCCGCGATGAATATTCCTTTTTCGGGCTCAAGCCTGTTTCTCAGCTGAGCGCCCGTCAGCCGGACGTAAACGTCAAGCTCAGGTGCATCAAAGCTCTCTATGTGAATGATTCGTGCCATTATAGCTCCCGTTATATGAAAATTCTCAAGTGTTTCTGCATATATTATATCTTAAGTAAAAATGCTTGCTTGCAAAGGCATTTTTACGACCTGATTCAAGGCATGCAGCGCGCAACAGCGCGGAAGGCGCAAAGCGCCAAACACTTGATCTCAAGTGTTTCTGCATATATTATAACATACCGTCCCCCCTCTCGTCAATTGTATAGAATAAAGAATTTTATCTTTTTCGTCTTTCCTTAACTGTAATACATTGGAATTTGAAAATATTTGATCGCAAAGCATTGACAAAAGATTATTGTTGTGATATAATATCAACGTGTATTTAGCATTTCATTTTAACGAGGTGTAGCGCAGTTGGTAGCGCGCCAGTTTCGGGTACTTGTGGTCTCTTGTTCAACCGAGGGAGCACAAAAACGCTGAAAAGCCTTGAAAACACTGAACTTTTCGCACTTCACCAACTCCGAAAAAACGGTCAAAATTCGGGGTTGACCACATAACTGACCACAACAAAATTCAATAGTTTTTTACGTTTCGAGGCGTAGCGAAGGTGGTATCGCGCCAGTTTCGGGTACTGGAGACCGTGGGTTCGAGTCCCGCCGCTTCGACCATTTTTAGCGGTTTTGACCGCAAAAAGACCGCAAGGTAGCAATACTTTGCGGTTTTCACTTTTAGGAGGGCGTATGGCTTCTGTCACTCAAAGAATAAAATCAATACAGCAACCTCACGGTGGCTATCTCCCAATGAAATCTTTTTCTAAAGAAGTAAATAATGATGGTATCGTTTTGAATGAAGAAGAAAATATACACTCTTCACTTGTTGGTCTGGCAGTCGATTATTTGACTCGCTTTATGTCCGGTGATTCTGCGGAGCAAGCGTTTCATATATCTACACTAGGTGCAAAAGTTATCGGCAAACAGAACGTGGCAGCAACACTAAAAGCGACCATCTCGGGGCTAGATGATAAATCCATTGTTGCAGCATGCAAGCTGGCTGGATTTGATGTTTGTTATAGATCTTCTGTTGCCGGATATAAGCCAATTGAAGAAATCATGCCTGACGCTCCTACAATCGAAAACATAAGAACCATGGTTAATCGTAGTCTTGAGTTTTGGAAGAAATACGGTCCTGTTGTTAATAGTGAACCAACCTTCGAAGGCGGTTATTCCTCCACAGTAAACGCAGGTGATGGAGATTATGTGACAAAAGATACGCTGTGGGATTTTAAGGTTTCCAAAACCTCGCCCACATCGAAACACACACTTCAAATTCTAATGTATTATGTAATGGGATTACACTCCATCCACGATTATTACAAAAAATTGACTCATCTAGGATTTTTCAACCCACGATTAAATACCGTTTACATGTGCCCTGTTTCTGCTATATCAAAAGAGACCATTGTGGAAATAGAAAACACTGTAATTTGCTATAATATTTCGTCAAATATCGAAACAACTCATCCGCTTATAACTCTTCCTAAACGAACAACTGTTTCAACTGAAAATTATTACTCCATTGCTGATATATGTAGCATTACCGGTCAGAAGAAAAGTGCTGTTTATGCAGATATACGCTCTGGTAAACTATCCTCGGTTAAAAAAAGCAACAAATACGTCGTTACAGAATATGAGTTCAATCGCTATATCGAATACGTAAAGACACAGCAAAAAATAGCGGTTATCGCTTCAGTTGTTTTTGGAATTATTGCGCTTATATTTATCCTTATAATGTTCGGCAATTTATATTGATTTTTATTGTCTTAGGCATGGTGATTTTTAAAACAATTCAGACCGTCATGGATTTATTTCCGCGACGGTCTTTCTCTTTGTCTTCTGCGACTCAAATTTTGAAGGCTGACGGTTGCTTTCCGTCAGCCCTTTTGTTTTTATTTTCCTGCGTTTCCGTACGCATCTACCGAAACGATGCGGTAATATTTATATTCCTTTTCGGGAACGTAATATTCTGCAACAGTTGAAGCAATCTGGTTTTCGTAGGAAAGAGGAAAATTCTTTTCGTCAGAAGCAAAAACCCTGTAATATCTATGCTCCAAGTCGTTGCATTTTTTCCATTTGAGCATTCCCTTGCAGAATTTTATGCCCTTTATTTTTGACGGAATTCTATCCTCGTAATCCGTTGTCAAGAACGTGACTGACACACCTTTTATAATAATCGAGCTTCCGTTTTCGCTCGATAGGTCAACCTCTCGGCTGTGAGCCTGAAGATCGTTAAACTTGTTGTACGGTATGTTGTTTGCACTGTATTCGTACACTCTGTACGGTTTATTTCCTTTTAAGCCTTCAAGCTCAAGCGAAATTTCCTTATCTTCATCCGACCAGCTAATGATCGCAATTGATACAGCACCCGTGTCACTAACAACAGCAGATGCGCGCAGAGTATCATCCTCCCAAGCGGTAGTGAGAACCCTTGTTCCCTTTTTGAAAAGCTTAGCCATATATCCCATAGTATATAAGGCGGCGCGCGAGGTGTAATTTTCTTCGGCATCGCACCATTTTATAAGACCGTGCTTGTTATAACGCTTATCAATTCCGTGTCCCGAGAAGCGTGCGACGTCATACCTTGCCTTTTCTTCCGGAGTATCACCGTTCTCCTTTATAAACGGATCGGGATAATCAACCATAGTCCAATACACTGCGGAAAAGCAGCCTGCGTTGATTGCAGCCATTGCCTCCTCGCAAACGGATATAGCGTGTACACCCTCTGTTTTTGGCGCATCCTCGGGATAACACCTATCGTTTATCATTGGATAGCTCTTTGTGAGCATCTGCATCTTTTGTCCGAACTCACCGAGAATCAATCGTTTTTCTTTTGAATGTGCCACCATGACCTCGTGAGTGAAAGCATCAACGTATTTTTGATATGAGGCGAGGTCTCCGGGCACAAAAGATGAATATAAGTGTACACAATAGTTATCGGTTATCTCATCCATATTTTCTGCCGCCCAGGCTATCTGATGAAAGTTTTTTATTCCCGAGCAATCGGTTGCCAGGAGTCCAACATCGATACCGTGTCGCAAAAACGCCATATGAAGCTTCTTGTGGAATGTCTTGAACAGGTCAAGATGATTCGAAAAATACGCATATTCATTTCCAACCGAAAGCTCGTTTGTTACGCAATAATATCGTATCTTTGTGCAGCCTCTTTCCTTGATGAGATATTCAAGATTTTTTGCCACCTTCTCGCAATACGCATCTATATTGAAATCCTCGGTTATGTAAGGAAGCCTTCCCGGAACAACGTAAAGAAGCGTTCCTGCTTTTCTAAAGGTTTCATTATAATAATCAGCAAAGGCGTCCATTGCTTCCTTTGACCAATCTGCGTATCCGGCAAAAACTCTTGAATAGGTCGGAGAGATTTCGCAGAAGGTCTTAAGTGCTATTTCGTTTTTAAATTTGTCGCTCATCAAAGGCGTCATAGTCGCTTCGCTGTTATGAAATCCGACACCTCCGAACAGCCATTTCATTTTGTCGTTTCTTATAAGAATTTTTTCCATATGCGTTTATTCATAAAACTCCATCATTTTTACAAGTCCACGTAGATATCCAAACACGTTAGCTCTTGCCGTATGTCCCCATCTCGTATCGTTATTTATGAAGGGCACGTGGTCATCAAGCATAAGTCCGCCATAACCGTTTTTGTAAAGAGCGTGCATAATTTTTGCAGGATTGTACCTTCCGTCGCCCGGGAAGCATTCGCAAAAATCATCAATTGTTCCCTGAACGTCACGGAAATGAACCATATGTATCTTGTTTTTCGGTACAAAGCGCTCTATCATATCAAGAACAGCTTTCTCTCCGCCAAGCTGCGAGAAGGAGCCCATACAGAAATTAATTCCCCACGCATCGCTATCGGTCATTTTATCGGCTCTTTCAAAATCAGCTTGGGATATAAATATGCGCTCAACTCCTGCAAGCTTCTCGACAGGGGGGTCGGAGGGATGTATTATCAGCTTGACGCCCGCTTTTTCAGCTTCCGGAATCACCGCTTTTATAAAATACTCATAGTTTTTCCAGAGGGATTCCCTTGTGGGAAGCTCAGAAGTGTTTGCAAACTTTGCCATATGCTGAGCGCTTACGGCATATTCATTTACGCCCGACTCGGCAAGCTTGCTGTTATACGACGATGCTTTAGCTCCGCCTCTGATCGGAGTGTTTATGCTCGTGCGCCATGCCCAAGTGGGACAGAAATGATGCCCGAGAATCGGAATACCAACCTCTCCCATGTTTCTTATTGTTTTTATATAATTTTCTATTTTTTCGTCACGGTCTGTGCCTCCGAGCATTATCGCTTCAAAAAAGCGTATCGGCACGTTTTCAATCATTTCAAGCTTAAGCTCGAATTTTTCTGTGTATTCACGAAGCCACTTTAATGCGCGCACCGTCCAAAAATCCTCATCGCTTGTTGCGATGGGGGGCGTATTAAAATGAAAGCCTTCGCTTCCGAGCTGACGAGCCATAAGCAAAGCGTCGTCGTTAAATTCCTTTATTGCGCCTAAAATTATCTTCATATAAAAGCTCCTTAATATGCTCCGTTGACTATTGAGGACAAGCCTCCGTCCACTATCATAACAGAACCGCTCATTGGTGCTGATGCGCTGCTGGCAAGAAAATATACGTTTTCTCCCATCGTTTCCTTCGTAGAGAACTCGCCGGACGGTATAACTTCGCGCCTTCTTTTAATCTCATCGTCATCAAGACCGTCATACCTATCTGTAATTATTGGTCCTGGTGCTATGCAGTTAACCCTTACTCCGTATTTTCCAAAATCTATTGCAAGAGCTTTGGTCATTGAGCAAATTGCGCCCTTACTGGCAACGTATGCGCTACGCTCCGGCAATGCGGTTATATAGTTTATAGAGCTTACGAAAACTATAGTTGCACCTTTAGCCTTTCCCGTTCTTACCATCTGCTTTACAGCTGCTCTTGCCGGCATAAAATAGCCTACAACGTTTGTGTTAAGAACGTTTACCCACGCCTGAGGATCAACCGTCAACGGATCCATCCATCTTCCAAGATCTGCTGCAACACATACCACCGCATCGAGCTCAATTCCTGCCCTCTCTATATTCTCAAACAATACGTCAGTATCTGTAAGTGCATCAAGGGGGTGGTATTCAAAGCCGTAGCAGGGCGTTGCAAATTCTTCCCGAAGCTTTGTTGCAAGAGTCTTTATTTCTTCCTCTTTTCGGCTTGTAATTACAGTTTGCCAACCCTCTGACAAAAATTTTCTCGCAATTCCGAGTCCTGAGTTTCTTTCTCCACCAATTATTAACACGCTTTTCATTTTTCACCCTCACCATTTATAATAATTAATTTCTTTGCCGTTTACTCCGGGACGCACCTTGAAAACCTGTCCCGCCTTAGGATATTCGGAAGTATCCGTCATTGCCGCTGTTGTTATATAGAGCTCCGACAAATCATCACCGCCGAATGCACAAGAGGACGCCTTGGGGCACGGAACTGAAATTTCGTTGATCACAACGCCCCTGTCCTTATCAATTTGTATAATGCGGTGACCGTCCCAGAGGGCAACCCATAAATTTCCGTTTTCATCGAGCGTCATTCCGTCAGGCAGCCCCCACTCGTTTGGAATATCAACAAATTTTCTTCGGTTAGAAAGCGCCCCGCACGAAGCGTCGAAATCAAAAATCTCAACCATATGACGAAGCGAATCTATATAGTACATACGCTTTGAGTCGGACGTGAATTCGATGCCGTTTGAGCATGCACATTTATCAAAAAGCTCTTCAAGGCATCCGTTTTTCAGCTTGTAAAATGCTCCCTCTCCGTTGTTATCGGTTGTTCCGAGATAAAAAGCTCCATCAGGGCCTATCTTACCGTCGTTAAAGCGTCTTCCCTTTATTTTGACGTCCTGATGGGCTTTTACGAGCGTTCCTCTCGCATTCATTCTGTATACTCCATCCTCCATACCGAAAAGCAAATCGCCGTTCTCGCAAAACGCTGCGCATCCGATTTGCTGGGGAAGAGATATTTCAAAAAATTCGGCATTGTCTTTGTTTTTAACGTATACACACTTTCCCCGTATATCTAAAAACAGAAGCCTTTCATTTTTAAAATCCCATAGCGGATTTTCTCCAACCTCAAGGTTCCCGTCATAAACCAAATGAATTTTTTCTTCCATTTTTCTCTCCGATGTTATTTTATATATACCATTATACATGCTATGTTTATTGCTGTAAAGCGCACATATAGATTTTTAATATAAGAATATTGACTTTTTTATAAAAAGTGATATAATAAAACTATCAACTCTGAGGTAATTAAAATGAAAAAACACATTCTGGAAGCAAGGGAATTTTCCTCACGTTCAAACGCACGCCCACGCATTGTTAAAGACTATGAAATAGACATTGAATGTCTGGACAAGAGAATATATACGTATAACGGCGAAAGCTACGCGCTCTCGAGGGGCGACGTTTTAATAAGATGCCCCGGTGATTCTGTGTCGTCTGTCGGGGCGCAAAAATCCTATATTTTAACCCTTGATTTTTCTTCGGAAAATCCGCCCGCGGTATATAGCAGAAACATCCCGGGAAGCCTGCAAGAAAAAACAGACAACGCTCTTATCGTCAATCTTCCGCCGATTATACGTCCAAGAAATCCATATGCGCTCTTTGAGATATATGAAAGACTTATAAAAACGAAGAGCTCATCGCCCGAAGCTGCGCTTGTGCTCGTTGATGAAATTATCTTTATTCTTAACGCAGATTTGGCACACGAGAAATTTATGCGCTTGAACTCGCACAGCAGTGTAATAGACAAGGCGATAGGTTATATGGAAAAAAATCTTTCAGCCAAGATAAGCTTAGACGAGCTTGCTTCTTTGGTCAATCTTGAAAAAAGCTATTTTATAAGACTTTTTAAAAAAGAAACAGGCTCTACTCCCTTTAAAATACTCAACGGGATGCGCCTCGACAGAGCATCAGACCTACTTGCAACAACAGATATGAAGGTTTTCGAAATTGCCGATGCTATCGGATTTGGCACGACGTCTTTTTTTATATCCGAATACAAAAAGCGTTTTGGCTTCACCCCAAATGAAAACAGAAAAAACATGCCGTAATATAAAAACAGCGAGGCTGGCGCCTCGCTGCTTTTATCATTAAGTGTTATTTTTCGTTTTTGTAAATTTCTTTGAAATTTTTGTAGGTATCAACATTGAGCTCTCCGCAAGCAGGCTCGTCGCAAGCGATGATTCCATCCTTGTGAAGCTGCAAAGCGCTTATAGTCCAAGCGTGATCTTCACCGCCCTCAACGCAGTGACGCAATGCTCTTGCCTTATTATGTCCGCTGATAAGAAGCAACACCTGCTTCGCATCGCAAACAGTTCCAACGCCAAGGGAAAGAGCTGTTTTGGGAACCTTGTTAACGTTATCAATAACATTGTTATCAATTATATTATATTTTATGCTCCTCGTTTGGCGGAATTTACCCGGTGACCACACCTTTGACCATCTAGCGTCTAGGACTACGTGGAAACAGTGCGACTGGGAGCATCGGAAAGCATCGTTTTCGGACTCAAAAGCACTAAAAAGTAAACAAAAGTAGTCAAAAGACTGCTCCCAATCGGTTCGGGTACTGGAGGCCGCGGTTCTCCGACGGCTCGCAAGCATAGTTTGCTATTCGGCGGTGCGTATGCGCCGAATGACGCAATATACCGCAAGCGGTATGCGTTACGGAAATTATTATGCCCTACAACTTTTATTTTTCTCGGGCGCATCGTCGTAAACAGTTATCAGCTGTTTCCTACTCGCTTACCCGCCACTTCGACCATTTTTAGCAGT
>JAEIGA010015062.1_pt1 | contig 11773 bp, 11 predicted proteins | sample 9270691 | NCBI WGS metagenome assembly JAEIGA01 (sample SAMN17057246, study PRJNA624740) | gut metagenome | biome: biome; isolation source: fecal sample | host: Bos grunniens | place: China: Xizang | collected 2019
GAGGCTCTCTTTCCGTTCACGACGATATCTCCGTTTGAGAGGGCGTCTTTTACGAACGCTCTTGATGCAGAAGGAAACGCCTCCAACACAGCAGCGTCAAGGCGTATTCCTCTTCTTGAGGCGTGAATCTGTACGTTTTTAATCAAGCGAAAAAAAAGACCGCCCGATTAATCGTAGCGGTCCATCATCGTGGGCGATATGGGCGCGATTCCTTCCCAACCGCGGTTGGATGCCCATGGCAAAGCCGTATCTTCTGCATTATCGGCAATGCATCCGCTAAGAATAATAATAGCGATGGCGGCAAAAATCGCCATCGCTATATCATTCATTCTCGTTGTCTTAGTCGGCAACAACGATGTCTCCCTTTTCAAGTTTAGACTGTTCCCATTCGCCGAGAATGTCGCAGATAATGTAGTTCTTGCCCTTGACTTCCTGGCGCAGACGAATGCGGCCGACGAGTTCGCCTGCCTGTCCAGCATAGCCTTCGCGGCGGACGCTCAGCTCAAGCACGGGAAGGGGACGTGAGAAATCTTCGCCCTTGAGTTCCTTGATGGCGGCGTCGGAGAACTCGACGATAACATACATGAACTTGTTGTCGGCATGAATAATCTTGCCCTTGTCGCCGTTGGTGATGGATGTGACGGCGGAACGACCACCCTTCGATGCGCGAGCATTGGCTTCGGCGATAAGTTCCTTTACGAGCATCTTGAGCTGTTCAGACTTCTTCTGCTCCTTGGCGAGTTCTTCCTTGGCAGCTTCCGTTTCGTTCTTCGCAGTCTGCACTTCGTCTCTAAGAGAGGTGATTTCGCTGTTAAGCTCTTCGATCTGACCTTTGAGTTTCTTGATCATATCTTCAAGCGTCGTCTTCTCTTCTTCGAGCTTGGTGATCTTAGTGTTCTTGTCGTCAATCGTAACTTTGTCCTTGCGGGCTTCAGGCTTGAGCTTATTAAGTTCCTGAACGACTTCTTCGAGCTTGCCGCGCATTTCGGAAAGTTGCGCACGCGTATTGTTAAGGCGCGTCTGCTGTTCCTTCGCACTGTTGAAAAGCTGTTCAAGCATCTTCTGCTCGTCGCTGCCGCGCGTCTGAGGCTGGTTGCCGTCCATCATGGGCTTTCCTGTCATCGGATCAAGCACATAGACGGAGCGGAGAAGATCGCGGCTGTTTTCCCAGTTGTATGTTTCGAGGTTGCTCTGCTCAAGAGGGGCGGGATATTCGTCGAGAATGTTTTCCATCTCAGGAGCGATATCCTTGTTCTCAACTGCAGAGGCGTCCTTCTGAATTTCAAATGATGCGTTTTTATCTGGCTCGCCTTTTTCAATCGTCCTTGCGATTTTCACCAAATAATCTTCTTGCATGCGGTTGCGGTCTGTCAATTCGGCGCGCTTGCCGTTGAGCTCAATCTCGAAGTAGAGAGCTACTCCAGAAAGAATCAGAAACACATACGAGAATATGTAAATTGCTTTGTTCATAGTTTTTTTTGACTAAAGTTTAGACTAGTACACCTTCAATGGTGAGAATAATACACAATTTTCCGAAAAATGGCAAGGGGAATTTGGTAAAATACGCAATAATGAATTTTGAGGTGATAAAAGAGGATTCAAGCTCTTCAGCGAGGCTTGCGCGTCTTACAACAACGCACGGCGTCGTTGAAACGCCTGTTTTTATGGACGTGGGCACGCTCGGAACGGTTAAGGCTCTTGAGCCGCGCGATTTGAAGGAGCTTAAAACTCAAGTTGTGCTGGGTAACACTTATCACCTTCTTTTAAGGCCGGGGCCAGAAATCATCGCCGCGGCGGGCGGGCTTCATTCGTTTATGCGCTGGGACGGGCCGATACTCACCGACTCCGGCGGTTTTCAAGTTTTTTCGCTCGCCAAAAGGCGCACGTTCACCGAGGAGGGGTGCCGCTTCAATTCCCATATAGACGGCCACGAGTTTTTTCTCGGTCCGAAAGAATCGATGCGGATGCAAAAGATTCTCGGCTCCGATATCGCGATGGTGTTTGACGAGTGTCTCCCCTTTCCCTGCGAAAGAGATCGCGCTGAGTTGTCGGTAGAAAGGTCCATTCGCTGGGCGCGGCGTAGCAAGGAAGAGCCGCACGCTCCCGGTCAGCAAGTTTTCGGCATTGTTCAGGGCGGAGTGTATGACGATATCCGAAGGCATTGCGCCGAAAGCCTCGTTGAGATTGGCTTTGACGGCTATGCCGTGGGCGGCGTTTCCGTCGGCGAGCCCGAGCGATATATGTATCAGGCTGTGGACGCGAGCGTTCCGTTTCTTCCCAAGGATAAGCCGCGCTATGTCATGGGCCTTGGCGTGATGCGCCAAATGGTTGAGTGTGTCGCAAGAGGAATTGACATGTTCGATTGCGTCATTCCCACGAGAATCGCCCGTCACGGCACTGCAATCACGCGCAAAGGGAATATAGCGATAAAGGCGGCGAAATGGGCGTTTGATCAAGGGCCCGTCGAGGAAGGCTGCCCTTGCTACTGTTGTCAGAATTTTTCGCGCTCATACATACGGCATCTTTTTGCCTGCGGCGAAATTCTCGCTCTCAGGCTTCTTACCATCCATAACGTGTGGGCGTTAAACTCTTTCATGGCCGATATGCGCAAGGCAATAGCCGAAGACCGCTTTGCGCAGTTCCGCGCAGAGTTTCAGTCGTCCGCAAGTTAAGGAATGGTTTTTACGTAACAAAACTCAAGACAAGAGATAATTAAGAAAGGAAAAGACAAGATGAATTCAATGTTGATGTTTTGCAATGCTGCGCCTGCAGCCACACAACAGTCCGGCATGGGGATGTTTATCCCGATTCTGCTGATACTCGGCATCTTCTATTTTATGCTCGTGCGTCCGCAGCAGCGCAAGGAGAAGGAGCGTCAGAAAATGATCGACACTCTTCGTGCGGGAGCTAAGATCGTTTTTGCCGGCGGCTTGATGGGAACGATCCAGGAAGCCACCGAGAAAACTTTCAAGGTTGAAATTTGCCCCGGTACGACTATTGAAATCGCGCGCTCAAGCGTTAGTGCAGTAATTCCTCAAGAAGGCGCAGAAGTAAAGTAATTGGCGCATCGTGGTCGTTCGAGGAAAATACGGCATCGAATACTTCCCCAAGTCGCCTGAAGAAAAATCAGGCGCTCTTGGGTGTGTCGTGGCCGCTGTCGTACTCCTCGTCGTGATTTCATTGGGATGGACTCTTATTTCAAGAATCGGCAAAAAAGAGACTCCCGAAAAAGCACCCGTTTCGCCGGCTGTTGAAGTTTCTGAGCCTCCTGTTCAGAAGAAAGAGCAAAATCCCCCTCAAGTCTCCTCGTCCTCGATAGTTGAATCGAGGAGCGAGAAAAGAGGAGTGCTTGATAAATCAATCGAGAAGCGTCCGCCCGAGGCGCGCAATCTTTTGATGCGTCTGAGCGAGGCTGAGCGCAAGGCAGATGTGAAGATGTCCGTCTCGACGATCGAGGCGTTGCGTGCGTTGCCCGGCTCGCCTGTCGCCGATCTTGACGATTATCTTGCGCGAAGGCTTGGGGACCTTAATTTCAAAATGCTTTTTACCCTTCGCAGTGCGCAGTGGGTGAAGACCGTTACAGTCCGCCGCGGAGATTATGCAACGCGCATCGCCGCAGAGAACGGTTCGACTTTCTCCTCTCTCGTCCGTTTGAACGATAAGGATGTGTCGAAGCTGAAAATCGGCCAGAAAGTCAATGTGATGAATCATCCGCGCTTCAGGCTCGTTCTTCACAAACGCTCGAAGTTGGCAGATCTTTCATTGAACGGAAAATTTTTCAAGCGCTACGATATTTCAGGCGTGACGGCTCCGCCAGACACGTATGAGGTATCTATTCCTCTGCGTAAATTCTGGGTTTCAATCGGGGCAGGTTTCTCCGCCGCCGACCGCGCAGAAATTGAAATGCTCCTTCCCAAGGGGGCACCCGTAATAGTCTCGGAGCTTTAAGATGCGTATTATTGCAGGGGAGTTTGGCGGCAGACGCATTAAAGTTCCTGCATCGGGAGCGCTCCGCCCCACTCAAGACCGAGTGCGCGAGGCGCTCTTTAATATAATCCAAGGGGAACTTTCGGGAGCGAGGTTTCTCGATCTTTTTGCAGGTTCTGGAGCAGTCGGGTTGGAGGCGCTGTCCCGCGGCGCGGCACATGCCGTATTCGTCGAGGCTGATCGGCGTCATACGGCAGTCATTTCCGCGAATGCCGCATCGCTTGGGTGCGCTTCTCGTGTGGGTGTTGTGTCGGCAGATGCGTATCGTTTTCTCGCCTCTTATTCTGGCGAGCCATTTAACATCGCTTTTGCAGATCCTCCTTACGCGCTTGGAGAGGAGAAGGGGTACGATCATGTTCTTCAGACGCTTCTTTTGCGCAACGTGATTGCCGAAGGAGGTCTTTTTATTGCGGAAATGACTTCTTCTCAAGGTGCTTCGTCGGTATCTGGCTGGGAGCTCTTGCGCGATAGAAAGTACGGCAAAAGCCGTATTTGTCTTTGGCGTAGAATTCCCGTTTGCGGATAAATCAAGTATTATTGATAAAACAATCATAGAAATGGTATAATTCAGACATGATAATTATTATTGCAGCATTGTCCGCGGCATGCGGAGGTTTTGCGTCGGCGCGTTACGGTGCCGACGCAGGTATCGGTTGGAGCGTCTTTTGGGGCGTTCTTTCATTTTTTATCGCTAACTGGGCGTTCGGCTTTTCCTTGCGCAGGCGTATGAAGGGAGAGATGGACGCGATTCAGAGAATTCTTCTGGAAGGTCAGAAGAATATCCAGATGAAAATGCAGCGTTGGCAGATTCGTCCGCCGGGGTCCGTTCAGGCGGCCCAGAAGGAAATCGCCAAAGATACTGAACAGTTCGTAAGAAAAGCCCTTGAGCGCACAGACAGTCTTAAGAAGCTTAAGTGGTTTGTCCTTATGATGGACCGTCAGATAGCCACCACGAAAGTTCAACTTTATTGGATGATAAAGGATTTTCGTGCCGTGGATCAGCTTCTTCCGAAGGTGATGCTTGTCGATCCGATGATGTATGCCATAAAAATCGCACGTCTTTATATGACGGGCGGTGATATGAAGGAGATTACTCGCCTTTACAACAAGGGCGTCTCCCGCACGAGGTACAATGGCAATGTGCTTCTCGCCGCCGAGATGAGCTGGATACAGATGAAGAAGGGCGATCAGGACGGAGCGTTCAAAACTCTCACCGAGGCTCTTAAAAAGAGCGACAACGAAACGCTCAAGCGCAATCACGAGCTTCTGATGAATAATCGCGGAGGACATTTCTCCAACTCCGGAATTGGCGACCAGTGGTATTCGCTTCTTCTTGAGGAACCTAAAACCCACATGCAGAGGCAAAGAAGCGTCTACCGCTGAGGAGAATCTCGGATGAGTGCTGTGAAGGAAGACGGTAAGATCCAGTCGGGAACGGTGCGAAAGGCCGTTGTGCTTGCGGCAGGGTTCGGCACGCGTCTTAAACCTTTCACATGTACAGTTCCAAAGCCTCTTTTGCCTGTATGGGGCGAGGTGATGCTTCTGCGCATCGTCAACCGCCTTCGTGAAATGGGCGTTGAAGATATTGTCGTAAACTGCCACCATCTTCACGACCAGGTTGAGCGCTGGTGCGCAGAGAATGGTTGCCGCGCAGTCTATGAAAAAGAGATTCTCGGCACGGGAGGAGTTCTTAATCCCTTGCGCGAGTGGCTCGCCGGCGAAGACTTCTATCTTGTAAACGGCGATATCGTAATAGAGGGTTTTGACGGTTTTCCTTGCCGCGAAGATGTCGGAAGGCGCGGCGGGAAGGACGGAGATATCCTCGGCGTATGTCTTGTTACGGAGGAAGGTCCCCGCACGGTTGAGGTAGAAAGAGAATCTTCTTTTGCAACGAATTGGCGAAGCGACGACGCCGGGATGGAAGGAACATTCACTTATTCAGGTTTCGCGCTTCTTTCCTCAAAGGTTCTCGATTACATTGCGCCCTCAGGCTTTTCTTCAATCGTTGAAGCGTACGAAAAGGCGATGTCAGATGGCTGGTTCGTCAAATGTTTTTCGCCGGAGGATCTTCTCTGGACAGATGCCGGCACTGTTTCAAGTTACATCGACATAAATTCTGCAGGTGAAGAAAATGCGTTTGCCGATATTCCGCACGTAAAGGAGTCGCTCGCCTCCGCCGGGAAAAGCGCAGATGAGAAAATTTCCTTTCTTGGAGTTCGCGGCAGCGAACGCGCCTTTTTTGCGGCGGCAGACGCTGTCGTCGTCGTGTATGACGACACGAACAGGCGCGAGAACGCGCTTTACGCTTCGCATGCTAGATTTCTCTCCGAGCGAGGAATACCAGTGCCGAAGATTCTTGCATTCAAGCCGGAATTGAAAACGCTCGTTTTTGAAAACGCAGGTAAAGAGAAAGAGACTACTTTAGAAGAGAAGCTTCGCATTGTCGAGTCTCTTTATTCTTTTAATTCTCTCGGCAAGCTTTTTCTCGACGGCGCAAACGGCACTCTTCCTGAACTTTCCGAGAGCTTTGGCCCTGAGACTTGGAAGTGGGAAAGGGAGCTATTTGAAAAATATTCTCTTCAGGAGCATTTCTCAATCGAGATGTCTGATGATGTCGCGCGGCAGCTTGAGAGCGTAGGCGAATTGCTTGAGCGTGAAGAGAAATCTCTCGTCCACCGCGATTTCCAGTCGTCAAACATTCTTTGGAAAGGCTCCGATTTCTCGTTCATTGATTTTCAGGGAATGAGGCTTGGGCCTGCCGTCTATGATTTGGCGTCTTTTGTCTACGATCCTTACGTTAATATTCCAGAGCGTCACCGCGACGCTTTGATATTGCATTATTCCCGTCTTGCTCAAAGGCCGGAAATAGTCTCTCTCTTGCCTTATGCCGCCGTGCAGAGGCTTGTTCAATGCCTTGGTGCGTACGGCCGACTCGCGTCTGTAGGGCAGAAGCAGTTCAGTAAATACATTATGCCTGCGCTTGAAAATCTTCTTGATGCTGCCGACAAGGCGAACCTTGATGCCGTTGGCGCTCTTGCGGAAGATCTTATCGCGGCAGAAAAACGCGTGGGGGGCAGATGAACGGCGTAAGGCAGTTTATCTCCCACGTCAAATCTGGAGGCACGCGCCTTCCTGGAGTCGTCCGCATAGTTTCCATGGGGCGTGAGCGTGAGTTTGAGGCTTTTGAGCTCGGAGCTGATGTTTTCATATTCGAGCGTTCCATCTCCTCTCGTCTCGGTGAGCGTCCAAGCGTTCTTATGGTTAACACTAGCCGTTTGAACCGCCGCTCGCGCGGACGCGTGATGACGATTTCCACCGGTAATCATTCTGTGGCGGCGCTTCCTCTTCTTGACGGGCGCTTTTGGAAGATCTCGCGCCTTATTCCGTCAAGGCGCGGAGAGGTGATGATGCACGGAGTTCTCTGCGCCAATGTGATAGACGGAGTTTTTGAAATTTCGCAGCGAGATGTCTCTACGGCAGATTTAGTCGCTTTCGATCGCTGGCTCGTTGAAGATTTAGGTCTTGGAATGGGCGGTGTCGTGATGCTCGACCGCAATGAGGCGACGCTTGAGCATTACAGAAAACTCGGGCAGGAATGGAGAGTAAAGCCTCTTGCTTGGACAGAAAGTGAGATGCAGGTGGCGCTTGCCTCCTCGCGCAAGCGTATATCTTCGAAGATTGAATATTTTCATTCGTCAAGAGGCGTCCATTTCTTGACTTATCCCCAGTTCATTAAGTTTATTTCTTTGGCGGAAACATCGCCTGGAGATTTCGTTGCCGGATTGAGGGAGCTTACAGGCGTTTTTGAAGGCAGTACAACTTCTTTTGTGCGCACGCCAAAATATCGCGGGCATCATGAAGTTGAGTTTTTCGGCATCCGCAGAGGTGTCGCTGTTGAAAAATTCGTGCCCGAGCTTGAAAATCTGATGGAGGCGATAGCCCTCGGGAGATTGGGGCAGCTTGGTGTAATCCAAAAGGCGCGGGCCCTTGCGCAGGTATACGAGTCTTTGCTCACGAGGAGCGAGCTTGCGGACGACAAGTCTAAAGTTTTTATCGAGACTCTCTATATGTATTTGACGGGCGAGATATACGCCGTCATGGGGGAAGGTTCTACTCCTGCCTTCGACGACCGCCGCACCGCCTTGCCTGGAGCTACGTTCGTAAACGGCCGCCCCGTTATGCATCCCGGCTCCGATGAACGCAGCGAGGTGCTGCTTTCCAATTTGAGGGGAATGCTTTCGAAAGACGAATTCGTCGAATATGCCAACGTCTACGAGATAAGAGAGGACGAGAATGTTCCCACTGGCAAGGGGCTTACGCGCGAAATAGTCTACAAGACGAACATGCGTCCGATAGAATCAAGTCTTGTGGAAAAAGGCTTGGCGTCAAAGCGCCGCGGATATTCTGAGTATATGCTCGCTCGCATAGGGGCGTTACGCAGTCTTGGCGTCACACTGAGCGCCTACTACCGTCTTTTGCGTCGTCGTCCCACAACGAGATCGGCTCCGCATGATTACTACATTCGCATGCGTTGCGAAGGAGAGCCGATAGATTCTATCCCGGCAAACTGGTTTCGCAGCAGCGAAGATTCGTCTGTGGAAGAAGTCGAGGTCGTTAAGGGAGTTGCGACATTGATGGGCGATGCTGCTGCTCAGAATATGGCGATGAAAAAATACGACCAGAGCAAGGAAAGTCCGCTCTTTGGAATCGGCAAGGAAATATACGAGTTCGAATACGACATCTTGAAAGAGCAGATTGTTCCTAAGAAGGTGGCGACGTGTTCCATACGCGGCAGTTTCGGCTGGCCCGATCTTTCATACACTGATGAAAACTTAAGGGCGATGGCGATATTTTATTTTACGCATTACGCCCATGCGCTCAAATCTTACTGCAAGGCTCATACGGTGAGTATGGAGGAACTTGCGGAGAGTTTCATGAGCGGCTTTGAATTTCGCACGCACGCGATGGCGTGGCAGCTTTCAGTCATGCGCGACAAATTTGAAGCGTTCAACCCTCCAGTTCCTTCCGTGTACCATTTTGCAGAAAGATGGAAGTTTGTAATGTGGTCGCTCGAGCGTCAGGAGAGAAGACTTCCTCTTCTTCGAAAAATGTTTTTTGAGAAAGTCTCTGCAGTGGAGAGCGCAGAAAACGGCAACTCTCCGCAGACGATGCCTGCTCCTTTAGGCGAGTAATTTAAAAGGTAAAAAATGACTACAGCATTTCTTCTTCTGGCGGCCGCATTTTCGACGGTGACGCCGCTATCTCTTTCTGAGGTTTATGAACCTGTCGTCGTTGCGACGCCGCCAATGTATGCCGGAACTGATATGTGCGTTATGCCTAACGGGGCAATACGCCATTACGGCAGCGAGATGCATAACGGCAAAGTGACGCGCGTCTATGCCGAATCGGTGGACGGTGGGCTTAATTGGAAAACTTTTCGCGCAGAACCCAAGAGCGTCGGCGCTCTCTACAAAAGTCCATGGAGCGACGTGTGGGTAGGCTTTACGAACAGGGATGCTATGGGGAATCGCGAAAGGCGCGTTCTTGTGGCGCGCTCGAAAAAAGGTCCGGGAGATACGTCTGCCGAGATTGTTGTCCTTCCGCAGCGCGATTATGCGTGCGTCCGTCTCATTCCTATCGTTTCGCGCAAGAGGTGGCTTGCGACATTCGTGGAGCTTACGTGCAAGAAGGACGGCGGGTATGGTGCCGCCACTGCATATTCTGACGATGATGGTAAGACGTGGGTTTTCCAGGATTTAAAGCCAGTTAAAGATGTGCGCCGGCGAAATCCCGGAAGCGTGCGCGACCATTGGTTCTGCAGCGGCACCGAGCCTGGAATAATTGAGATGAAGGACGGCTCGATTCTTATGTGCCTTCGCACGAGCGGTCCGCATGCCGTGTTTGTAAGGTCTCTTGACGGAGGTGCGACGTGGAGTGAGCCTTGGGTTGATGAGCGCTTTTGGCAGGCGAATACACGCCCGGAATTTCTGCGTCTTAAGGATGGGAGGCTTCTTTTCGTGTGGAACAACACTCAGCTTCTTCCCGAGGTTGATCCGTCGCTTACGCCGCAGGGAGAAGGAGGGGTCGCCGGCTTTACAAACCGCGATGCGCTTCATGCGGCAATTTCCGATGATGACGGCAAAACTTGGAAGGGTTTCAGGGAGATTGCTCTTAGTGAGCATCGCAACTCATCGGATTGGAGGGAGTTAGGTAATGATGACGCGCAAGAAAAGGATAAGTCAGTTCATCAGACACAGATGATAGAAGTCGATCAAGGGAAAGTTCTTATCGCGTACGGGCAGAATATTTCGACGAGAAGGCTTGCGCTTTTCGACCCCGACTGGCTTCTCGAAAAAGAGCGCAGCGATAATTTCCAGCGTGGGCTTAAAAATATTTCGCACCATCTTTATGTGCGTTCCGCCTCTGGCGGCTGGCGCGGTTGGGCGGGGCATTGCGCGTGGAACCGCGTTCCAGGAGTAGCTATGGTACTCAATCCCGATATTCCGTATACCGCGAGAGGAGATGTTCTGCAGCTTTGCCGCATCAAAGATCCGCGCCTATATTCCGACAGAGCGGGAATAGTCTGGAACTTTCCTTCTTCGAAAAAAGGCCGAGTCACCGTGAATGCGAGAATTCTCGGCTCAGGCTTTAAGTATACTCTCAGCGACCATTGGATTAATCCGTGCGATGAGGTAAATCCTTCTCTGCAGCCTGTTTCAGAAAATGTGACTTCGTCGGATATTCCGTGCAGGCGGCCGATAGTCAATCACAAGGACTGGTATGACGTTTCGATCGAATGGGATTGCTCCAAGGGAGAGTGGAGGATGCTTGTGAACGGGAAAGAGCATCGCAAAGGGGCTCTTAAGTGGGTTCCTAAGGCAGGTTTTTCCTATATCCATCTTCAGACTCTCGCCGAGGGGACAGACGCCGAGGGAACGCATTTTCGCATATTCACGAAGAAAGATTTGTGATAAAAAAGAAAGAGCGTCAGTTGAAGGGCCCTTTGAAGATGAAGTATACGGCCGCGAAAATGCAAAGAGCGGCAGCTAAATAATTTAGCGAGACAGATTCTTTCATCACGAGTATTGAAAACGGTACGAAGGTGAGAAGGGCTATTGCCTCTTGTACGATTTTCAGCTGTTCAAGAGTCATCGTTTTAGAGCCGATTCTGTTTGCAGGGACCATAAGGCAATATTCTCCAAGCGCGATTGCCCAAGAGATGAGAATAGTCATCCATATCGGCGCTTTCGAAAGACTACGCAAGTGTCCGTACCATGCGTAAAGCATGACGAGGTTCGAGAGAGTAAGGAGTGTTACAGTTGTCCAATTGATGTTTATCATGCTAAATATTATACCACAGTCCGATTGTAAAAAGCGCGAATGTTGGAATGTTAGAATGTTTGAATGTTGGAATGTTAGAATGTTAGAATGTTGGAATGTTGGAATGTTGTATAACTGGTAAACTGTCCAACTGTCCAACTGTCCAACTGTAAAACTTGCTGACTTTCCAAGTTCGAGAGAAGTTTGCAAGTAGAGTCAGTTTGACAGTTTGCAAGTTTGACATTTTTGAGGTAGGGCGCGATGACCCCATCGCGCCGACAAATCCATACGATGCGATATTGTCAACTGCGTGCCATTTCCAAAACATCGGCAAATGGAAGCTACGAATTTTAATTTTTTTTAAAATACCCCCTTGCAAAGGGGTGAGAAGATATGATATACTACGCATCACTTTCACGGAACACGGGGTTGTGGCGCAATTGGTTAGCGCACTGGACTGTCGATC
>JAEIGA010015063.1_pt1 | contig 11773 bp, 8 predicted proteins | sample 9270691 | NCBI WGS metagenome assembly JAEIGA01 (sample SAMN17057246, study PRJNA624740) | gut metagenome | biome: biome; isolation source: fecal sample | host: Bos grunniens | place: China: Xizang | collected 2019
GAAGGAACAAAAACTGTGCCACCGACTTTGTAAAGAATACTGCCTGTTCCTTTTTTAAGGTTGAGAAATACTATGCCGACAAGCAAAAGAAGTGATATAACAAGGGAGAAACGAAGTATTCCTGCGATTTCTTTTACCTTGAGTGCATATCTTCCGTATGGAACTGTTTTTCCCAGAACGTTTGATGATACGAAACGCAATGCGCTGTTTATCTGAGTCTGGAGATAATCGTATATGATCTGAAATTCTTCTTCTGAGAATTCGTTTGAGCTTGTCTCGTAGAACTTCATAACAAGCTTTTTCAAATCCTCTCTTGCGTATTCTATGCTGTAAATTCCGAGCTTTTCCTCCGAGAATTCTTCTCCTGAAAGAATTGCTAAAAGATATTTTCTTGTGTAACTCTTTGAATGGTCAACTACACTATCTTTGTCAAGAATCTCGTAAACGTCATCAGCATCAACGGAGATAACGTCTCCGATTCCGTCAAGTTGACGGTAAAGCGCGTGGAGTACCGAGTCTGCGTATCCGTTATCATCCATTTTGTCCATATATTTTTCAACGTCAAAGGCTGTGGAATATATGAAGGTTGAAACCGAGCCGAGGATGAAAAGAATACAGAAAAAGAAAATCATTATATACGTAAAAAGAGTCTTTTTCATATTCAGTTACCCTCCTTTTCCGTATCTGCAGAAAGGTCAATCCATTCAGGTCCTGATATTTTTTTGCAAAAAACGCCAAAACGTTCTGTTCTGAATGCCGTGCCTCTTGGATGACAGGTGTATAAGGTAAGCTTTTCTTCCTTATCATAGTTCATAACGTATTCGTAATCGTAAATGGAGAAAATAGCCGTTTCGTAAACCTCATATACGTATGAACCGTATTCTGTTTCTATATATACTCTGTCGCCCACCTTCATAAGCTGAAGATCGTAGAATTCCCGTGTAACGTGTGCGCCTAAAACAATGTTTCCCCCTTGACCAGGGAACCTTGTTCCAAACCGTTTTCCAATCCCTTTCTTGAATATGGAGTTGGATTCCCCCGCATATACCTTCTTGTCTTCGAGCCCAATGGATGGGATGGAAAGTCTTGCCCAAAGTTCGCCCCATTTGTAGCCTGGGAAATCCTTTTTGTCATAATATATCTGTTCTTCCACGTCTTCGTCCACCGAAACGTCTTCTTCAGATGCTTCCTCGGAAACGTCTGGCTTTTCAACTGTGGGGATTGATATGTCCTCTAAAACGCCACCGATAATCTCTCCGTTTGATAAAATTTCCTCGTCGGTGTTGTTTTCTGGAGTCGAAACTGCGTTTGTGTTGACAACGAATCTCCAAAGGCTGGAGGATTCAACGAACTCCCTGAAGAAAAAGACGGAAATAAGGCCAACACCTATGGAAAAAATCAAAAAAGGAACAACTAAAAGAACAAATAATCCAAAACTACCACCTTTTTTGCGGCTTTGCGTTTTCCCCGACGGTTTCTTTTCATCCATTCTCGTTCCCTCCTTCAGTAAAAATATAAAAACTGTATTATCAACAATGCGTTCCTTACGGTGTACCCACAAGGAACGCATAAATCGTCTTATCTGATTGTTATTATAAGTTAATGCAGGTTAACCCTTATGCAATTTCCTTTTTTCTGAGGCTTAAAGCAACAGCGGCAACGATAGCAATAACTACAGCAGAAATTCCACCAACAAGGAATGGTGTTGAGGAATTGTTCTTTTCTTCTACTTCGCCAAGTCTCTTGATAAGGTCTCCGTCGTATTCAAAAACGATTCTTCCCTCTGTGTCCTTAACAACGAAAACAATATCAACGTTATGCATAGGCAACGTGGAGTCTCTGAGATAATATGTGAATCCTAAAATATCACAAGCTTCAGAGATTATGTCCATCATAATTTCGTGCTGTTCTCCTGTGTAAGGATAGATTTCACTACCGAAATAGCTTTCGTGTCCTTCGGGGTTTCTGTAACCAGGTCCTAAGTCCTCTGGGAAAGCTTCCTGCGCTCTCTTCAAAAGAGGCATAAGCTGATCGCCCTGCTCAGGAGTAACGTCATAAACTGCTGCAAGGTTTTCTATATCTGTTAAGATATATCTGCTGATGGATATTTTTTTGAATTCTGCTAAAAGCTCTTCTTCTGTTGCTGCAGATGCAGGAACGAGTGTTGCCGAAAGAATAACGATGGCAAGTAAAAACGTTATGATTTTCTTCATATCCGATAAACTCCTTTTCGTTACTTAATTAAGGTAACTCTTTATTTTTCTTTTGTTTATTGTCGGTTAATAGCTTTTTCTACGTAAACGAGGTTTGACTATAAATTGAGCTTATGAGCCAAATTACTCATATTAGTGGTTATAGTATAATGCTTTTGTTCCCATTTGTCAAGAGCTAAAAACAAAAAAATAAATAAAATCCGCAAAAATTTCGCAAAGAATTCCCCTAAAAGTAAACTCAGACTGTGACAGATGACCTTAAAAACAGGAATTATCGGCGTCGGATACGTCTTTTTCTGCAAGAAGTATAAGCTCTGATGCGGTTTCTGCCCTCGTGGATTCTGCGAATATCCTGAATTCGTTTCCGTATTGTGGCACAATGGAAACCTGACCATCATCGAAAATTTTTCTTAGCCTTCCGCCTCTATCGTGGCTTTTTTCATAAAGCCTGTCAAAAATAATGCTTTTGTCTCCGTTGAAATATACGGTTTTTTCTTCAAATGAAACGCTTTTGACGTTTTCGCTCATTTCGTCTATGGATAAGCCTGACGTTTCCGATGCGATCATAAGGGCGAGTGCTATGGAGATACCATCGTCATATCCGTAAACCCCAGAGGCTTTTTTTCGTCCTGCAATTTCATCGCCGTAAACGGAAAAACTACCTCCATTTGATTGAATAGCCTCTTTAAGTCCCTCTGGTGCATAGTCGGGCAGTGAAACATTTTCGCAAGGAAAATATTGTGGTATAATAAAAAGAATATCCAGCTTTGAAAGTTTTTTGCCTTTTTTTGTAATACAGAAAACATCAGTCCCTTTTTCGTCTATGGAGAAAAAATCCTTCTCTTCGCTCTGGGAAGAAAAATCACATTCTCCACCAAGTTTTTTTATTATTCGGGATAACAACCGACAACTTGACGTGTTGTCAAGGCAAACGTCTGTGGCGGAAAGTGATGGAGATTTTTCCACCTTCCATGAAGCATATAGCTCAGAAAAGCTTCCGTCTCTGTGAAAATACTCCTCTTTTGTGCTTGAGGGCATATCCACGGGAGTGAATACGGCTTTTTCGCAGATTAACTGTTCTTCACGGGATAACGGAAGTCCCTTTTCGTCAAAAACGTATGCTGTGACAGTTGGTGACTTTTCAGAGACTAAAAATATAGAAATACCCTTTTTCTTCATCGCAGAGAAGGAAGCGATGGGATAAGAGCCCTTTTCGCCCTTGATGACTCTTTTTGAGAAATTAAGGGATTCCCATATGACGTTGTATATATCTGTGGCTTCCTGTGTGCCATCGTGGAAAAGAATTACAGGACGTTTCTTTGAAAGAGCGTCTAATGAACGTCCAAATCTTGTTGTGCGGCTTTTGTCTGCGGTGGAAAGCTCTGCTTTTCCGCTGTCTGTGAAAAAAATTTTTGAGATTTCGTCCTGAGATATGGTTTGCCCTTTGCCGATAATTGATTCCTGAGGTATGACACTCCTCTTTTCAATCCTTGCGTTGTCGCATATGAGGGAGTAAGGACCTATGAAGGCGTTTTCAATAACGCAGTTTTTTCCAATAAACGTGCCGTCACCTATGACAGAAGAAACGATGGACGTGCCGTCGGATATTTTTACTCCGTCCATAATCACCGAGGACTTTATTTTTGAGCTGTCGCATATTGAAACGTAGTCACCGATGACGTTTTCGCCACCCGATAGCTTCATATTGCATTGATGATAGCTCTCAGGTGTTCCCATATCACACCAGTAACCGTCGCTTTCAAAACAACCTATGATTTCGCCCTCTGAGAGCAGATATGGAAAAAGCTCTGATGAAAAATCCTTGAAAGCTCTATTGCAGTTTTCCAGCTTCCTTCTATTTAATATATATATACCTGTGTTGATTTTTGTAGAGATAACCTGTTTCCACGATGGCTTTTCACGAAACGATTTTATGATACCACCCTCACTTATAATAGTTCCGTATTCTGTTGGATGGGATGACCTTACGGCAGAAACTGTGACAGCGGCGTTTTTGCTTTTGTGGAATTCAAGCATTTCGGATAGTGAAAAATCAAAAACAACGTCTCCTGAGATAACAAAAAAATTTTCTTCCATCAATGGCAGAATTTTGAAAATCATCCCCAGTGTCCCCATTGGAGTCTCTTCACGATAGTATGAGAGCTGTAAATCGGTAAATTTCGATGATGAGTCTGGGACGAATTTTTCTATTTCTTCCCAAAGATACCCTGTGGTGATAGCAACGTTTCTGACGTTTGCTTCGTATAGTGCCATAATACTTCTTTCAAGCGGACTTTTTCCGCCAACGGTAAGAAGCGGTTTTGGTGTCCTTGCTGTAAATGGCATAAGTCGACTTCCTTTTCCACCTGCGAGAATAACGCCTCCGTGTAGATTATTCAAAAATAATCATCTCCTTTTTGAGAAATATGGTGACTTGTTTGTGGTTGAGAAAATCCCACGTAGAAATATTATGCTTTCGGATGAAAATATTATTCCCGAAAATCATCTAAACTCTTGACAAAGGAAAAAATAACGTATATACTTAATATGTCGTTTTGTCTCCACTTCGATTTTATGGTAAAATAAACTTGACTTTTGACAGGATATATAAAATGAGAATTATAGAGGACGTAAATTTGCCACTTTCGGGCGGTCACGTGGTTATAATAGGGAATTTTGACGGTGTCCACGTGGGACACAGACAGCTTATGCAAAAAGCGAGACAGCTTGGTGCAGAGCTTAACCTTCCTGTTTTGGCGTGGACGTTTAAGAAACATCCAAATAGCTTTATGGGTGAGCATCGATATATATCAACCTTGTCTGAACGGCTTTCTTTCTTTGAGGAGGAGGGCGTTTCCATGACGTATCTTGCAGATTTTGATAAATATCGTAACGTTGATGGCGACGATTTCATAAAATTGCTCGTTAATGATTTCGGTGCAAAATGCGTTGTTTGCGGCTTTAATTTCTCTTATGGAAAGAATAAAAGTGGAGATGCTGCACGATTGAAGGAAAAATTGTGGGAGTATGGAGTTGGTAGCTACGTTATGCCGCCTGTGTACGTGGATGGTGAAGTGGTAAGCTCGTCTGCCATCAGAAAAAGTATTTCAGAGGGAAAGGCAGAGAAAGCGTCTGTGCTTCTGGGCAGACCGTATTCTTTTGTTTTGCCTGTTGTTCACGGCAACGAGTATGGAAGAAAAATAGGAGTGCCTACGGCAAACCTGATATTCCCTGAGTGGCGAGTTGTTCCAAGGTTCGGCGTTTATGCAACACTTTGCCAGATAGACGGCAGATTTTATCCAAGTATTTCCAATATCGGAATTCGCCCAACTGTGAAGGAAGATAAAAAAGTTATATTGTGTGAGACCCACGTTATAGGTCAAAGCTTCAATTTGTATGACAGAGCCATAAAGGTCAGCCTTGTTTCTATGCTAAGGGACGAAAAGAAATTTGATAGCTTTGAGGAGTTGAAGACACGTGTCAGAGGCGACGTGGAGTCGGCGAGACGCTTTTTTGAATTAAGAGGAGAAGGATATTGATGAAAAAAACTGTTAGAAAAACATTGAAAAAATGTCTTTTAGTGTGGGTTATTGCTTTCGTTTTTATGATTAACCTGCAAACCTTTGTTTCCGCTGATGCTGTTTCAAGACCCATGATTGCGTCGGGAAACAAAATCTGCGTTTTGAATATAGAAACAGGGGAATGCCCTATGAAAATGGATGCAGAGATAAAAATCCCCGTGTCTGCAACTGCTAAAATGATGACGGCTATGGTGGTTTACGAAAACGTTTCAGACCTTATGCAAAAAATAGCTGTTCCTGCAGAAGCATCTTCCGACGTGTATATCGGCCCTCTTGGTGCTATAAGTGCTCCAAGATTGGGATTGACCGTGGGAAAAGAATATACCGTGAAAGACCTTCTTTCAGCATTGCTTGTTTCTTCTTCCAACGATGCGGGAATAACCCTTGCATATTTTGTCGGTGGTGGCGATATAAATGCTTTCGTTGGTAAAATGAATGAGAAGGCGGCTTCCATAGGTGCGAAAAATACGGAGTATAAGGGCTGTGTAGGACTGGATGACGGCTCTGTTACAACGGCTTACGATAGCGCATTGATTGCGGCAGAGTTTTCAAAAATAAGTACACTCCTTGATATTTCTTCATCGGGCAGATATGTGACTTCTGAAATGGGAACTTTCCATAATAAGAATTATTTGACGTCGGATTTTCTTATAAAGGATTATAAGCTTACAGCTGTAAAGGGTATATGCGCAGGTCAGGTGAACGAAGATGGTGGATATTGCGTAGTCGCCTATTATGCGTCAAACGATTTGACATATACAGTTTGTATTATGGATGCATCAGGTGAAAAACGAAACCCACAGGCTGGTACAAGGTGGTTTGAAGAAGGAAACGCATATTCAGACGTCCATAAAATAATCCCTTGGCTGAAGGAAAGTTTTGAGATAAGAGAAATTATCTCCCCGCAGTCAAAGGAATATAGCTTCTCTATCCCCGTTAAGCTTTCTGCAAAAAAAGACTCTGTTATGACGGTTCCAACTGAAACCGTAACCGCACTTACGGATATAACCGCTGAAAAAGTGAACTACGTCCCAGAGCCTACCTTCTATCAGACAGCTCTTGAAGCACCTGTTAGAGAGGGAACGGTGGTGGGCGAGGTTAACTTGTATAAAAACGGTGTCCTCGTGGCAACAGTTCCGCTTGTGACAAAGGAGAGTGCCGAACGAAGCGAAATGCTTGCAGTTATGGGAAGTGTTTCAGATTTTATCAAAAGTGATACGGTTCTGATGATAGTTAAAATAATGATTATCCTTGCCATCGTGTTTGTGGTCTGGTCCTTTGGCAACTTTATCTATAGAATCGTGAAAAAATACAGAAACGGCTTGGGAAAAGATTATTACCCACCTGCCGATTGATAAAAAAGCAAAAGTAAACAAATTGTAAAAATATTACAAATTTTGGTTTTTGCTATTGCAAGTTGAAAATAATTGTGATATATTTGAAACGATAACGGCATGGGAATTAGTGCCGATTTAAAATGTGAAGCAGAACTGAAGAAAAATCTTTGGAAAGTGCTTCGGAATAATAATTGATTTAAGGTTTGGAAAACCGGAAAAGGGGTAAAATAGTATGGGTAGTTTAGGTATCACTGAGATTATATTGGGTATAGCGCTTCTCGTTATGGCTGTGTTCTTGGTAGTAGCAGTTCTTATGCAGAGTGGAAGCAGCAAAAAGCTTTCTGGCTCTATCGCAGGTGGCGCAGAAACGTTTTTCGGCAAAAACAAGGGTAAGACACTTGATAAGCTTTTTAACAGACTTACAAATATCGTGTCCATTGTTTTCGTTGTTGTAGTTCTTGTAACATACTACTATTCAGTACCTAAGAAATCATCTTCTTCATCATCAAGTTCTTCATCTTCTTCTGCGGCATCAACAGAATCTGTAGTATCTTCTACTGCAGCATCCACAGAATCCGCAGTATCCAATGCAGAATCCGTAGCATCCGAAGCGGTTTCCGAAGCAGCATCCGAAGAAGCTTCAAAAGAAGCAGCATCTGAAGAAGTGACATCTGAAGAGAAGTAATAAAAAACAGAAATAAACAATTGGGATTATGTCCGCCGACTGTCGATGACAGAAGTGTAAGGACGCATTATTCTACATTTGGACAATAGGCTTCCTTACAGGCGAAATTGCTTTATGTGAGGAAGCTTTTTCGTTTTTTGGCGAAAAACATCTTTGAAAAAATAAAAAGGAGAGGTGTTTAATGGTTGCGAACAATCAATCTGCTTTTTTGATGAAGCTGAGAGGGATAGTATCATCGTCGGGGATACCATTCAGTTTTTCAGAAGAAGCTATAAGAGAAGCGGCAGAGATAGAGGCGGAATTCAAATGGCCATTTATTGGCAAGAGAATGGATCTCAGAGGGAAAACAACGTTTACGTTGGGTAGCTCAGAGGTTGCGTTTTCCGTTGAGAGCGAGAACGACGATTATGTTTTGGGAATCCATTCCATAGACGTGGCATACCTTTTTCCAATGAATTCTCCCCTTGATGAATCTGCATTTTTAAAGGGAAAGAGTGTTGTTTTCCCTGAGAAAACACATTCAATGCTTCCTGAAGCGGTGACTACCAGCTTTTGTACCTTGAGGGAGGGCGAGGAAAGCTTTACTGTTAGTGTATTCTTGAAAATAAATTCAGTGGGCAAGGTGAAAAACGTAAGCTTTACCGAGAGTGTTATTAAATTGACAGCAAACTGTGAGCCCAAGGAAGTAGAAGCGCTGTTTTTTGATATAGACGTATCAAGCGTTGGCTTTTTGAGATATAAATATTATTCTGTGTTGCAACAGCTTGAACAGATGTTTGTAGTTGGTGCTATTCTGAAACAGTCGAGACAAAACAGAGGCGCATCAGACGTTGATACAGCAGTTCGTGTGTTCTCCAAAAAAGGAATGAGAAGCGGAATTGCCAACGTTAGTCTGGAAAAGCTTTCCGACCCTGACAGAGTGGTAAGAGAGATAATCTCTGCCGCAGGTGTTGAGATAGCCAAATATTTCCAGAAGCATTCTATTCCTTGTCCATATAGACATAGAGACCAGATGACAAAAAACGGAAACAAAGAATTGAGAGAGTTTTTGGAATCCGTTTATATCGATACGTCAAAGGTTTCTGATAAAGAGCTTGTTTTGTTTGCGGTCAATACAGCACACGGAGACAAGAACGAGGAGCTTATACTTTCCAAAATAAAAGAGCTTCTTCCATTGTCCGCATGTTCACTTGAAGCGAAATACCATGGTGGTATCGGTGCAAAGCAGTATGTGAGATTTGCTTATCCTGCAAGTAGATACGGTGACCTTGCTGTTCAGAGATTGATAAAAGTGGTTGCTGCTTGTGGCGGAGATTTTTCAGGCTTGAACTTGGAGTATATGGAAAATTGTTCCAACCGTGCCGCCAAGTCTGTAATGGAAAGAGAACCTGTGGCGAAGGCTGTGGAAAAACGTGTTTCAGACTTGTATGCCCTTGATTATCTTTTGAAAAACAAGAGCAGAGTTTTTGAGGGTACTATCTGGAACGTTGCTGACGGTCGCATCGAAGTATGCTTGAATAATAGCTGCAAGGGCGTTTTGAAAAACTGTTCAGACGTTGCTGTTGGTCAAAAGGTGTATGTGAGAGTCCTTGAAGTTGATTTGGACAAAGAAACGGTAGTTTTTGAAAAACAGTAAACAGTTGTCAGAGAGTAGATAGGTTGAAATAACAAACCGAAATAATAAACCTTGATAAGTTGTAAATGTAAATATGATAAAAAAATTTTTTGTGTTTCTATTGGTGTCGATGTTGGTCCTTGGCTCTTGTGGATTTGAGGACGAATATTCGGGAGATGAGGTTATTTCTCGACCACCCTTGAACCTTGTAAGCGAGGAAGAAAGCTCCGTGGCAATCACAGAGAGTCTTCTTGAGGATATAGAGGGGTACGATTATAAGGGAAAAACTTTTGTTATCGTCACAACGGATAAAGAGTATTTTCTTCCGACGGGAAGTGGCTCTTTGATAGATAAAGCCGTTTCAGACAGAAACGGTGCGGTGGAGACGAAATTCAATATAAAAATTGAAGTAAAGGTTTCTACGGCAGATGAGATATTGACCGAAGGCGTGGAGGCGATGTCCAAGGGGGAACGATACGCAGACCTGATAGTAGCACCTGCCAACGTTCTTGCTCGTCTTATGGACGAAAAATGTCTTACAAACGTAAATACACTTCCATTTCTTGACGGGGATTCTCCGTATATGACCAACGAGCTTGTAAGGTCATCCCAGATAAACGGAAAACTCTATTTGCTTTTTTCCGACCTGACGCAGACAGAGTTATCTCCTTGGTGTGTTTTTTATAACGAGGATTTGGCTGAAAAGGCGGGAATTGACCCTTGGAAGCTTTATAAGGATGGGAAATGGACGTGGGATGCGTTTATGGAATATGCATCGTCAACGTCTGGAAAAGTGAAAAATCCCTTCGTGTCGGTGGTGGATAAAAACGAGCTTCTGAACGTGCTTTGGGCGTCCACAGGAAATAAGTTCTTTGGCGATTGCTCAGATAGCGCACTTTCCGTTCCAAAGCTGGAGGGTGGCAAAGAGATAATATCTTTTATGAGAAAAATCGTAAATAGTCATCTGCTTGGTTCATCATTGGGAAACGAAGCGGTGGATAAATTTACGTCGGGAGAAGCGGGAATGCTCCTTTGCAGAAGGGATGCGGTTTATGAAATCTCAGAAAAAGGGATGAATTGGGGCGCAGTACCTATGCCGAAATATAACGAGGATAGTGAGCATTATTCATACGTGGACGGAGAAGTACTTGCGGTGTCTGTACCGAAAGGGATAGACGATTCGGATTACGTTGGAAGAGTTTTGAACGCATTTTTTGTAGCAACGGAAAAGACGGTGACAAAAAGTGTGGAGCAAAACGAGATATATTATTATTGGAGCGATAACGATATGGCGTTGCAAATGGAGGAAATGAAAAAGAGTCTCCATTTGGATATAGGGTTAATATATGCGTCTGCGGTAAAGGACGTGGCAACAGTAACCACAGAAAACCTTAAAACAGCATTTGACGCAAATATAGCACCGTTTCAGTTTTATCATAGTACGAAAAACCAGTTTTCACTTTATGCCAAAGAGTATTTTGGCTAAAAGCATAGTTTGATTTTTCAGCCCATGTGGTGAAAGATATATAATAAATTGGAAAAAATTTTTTAGGAGGTTCTTACCTATGAACATGAACAAAAAAAGCATTGAAGATATCAATGTAACAGGAAAAAAAGTCCTCGTAAGATGTGACTTCAACGTTCCCCTTGACGGAGAAAGAATTACTGACGAAAACAGAATCGTTGGTGCAATGCCTACTATCAAATATTTGGTAGATAACGGTGCAAAGGTTATCCTTTGTTCTCACCTTGGCAGACCTAAGGGCGAATTCAATATGAAATACACTTTGGCACCTGTTGCAAAAAGACTTTCCGAAATCCTCGGAAAAGAAGTTGCACTTGCTAAAGACGTAGTTGGCGAAGATGCAGCAGCAAAAGCAGCAGCTCTTGGCAATGGCGACGTAATGCTTCTTGAAAACGTTCGTTTCCACAAAGAAGAAGAAAAGAACGATGCAGAATTTGCAAAGAAACTTGCATCTCTTGCAGAAATTTACGTAAACGATGCATTCGGAACAGCACACAGAGCACACGCATCTACAGCAGGTGTTGCTGATTACCTCCCTGCAGTTTGTGGATATCTTATCCAGAAAGAAATCAAAATTATGGGTGGTGCTCTCGAAGATCCAAAACGTCCTTTCGTTGCAATCCTCGGTGGAGCTAAAGTTTCCGATAAAATCGGTGTTATCAATAACCTTCTTGAAAAGGTTGATACACTTATCATCGGTGGTGGTATGGCATATACCTTCGTCAAAGCACAGGGCGGCGAAATCGGAAAATCCCTTTGTGAAGAAGATAAACTTGACCTCGCTTGCGAGCTTATCGCAAAAGCAAAGGCAAAGAAC
>JAEIGA010015064.1_pt1 | contig 11773 bp, 7 predicted proteins | sample 9270691 | NCBI WGS metagenome assembly JAEIGA01 (sample SAMN17057246, study PRJNA624740) | gut metagenome | biome: biome; isolation source: fecal sample | host: Bos grunniens | place: China: Xizang | collected 2019
CGCTTTGCACGCATTGATACGTTAGCCTGGTATACGTAGTAGTCGAGGAGCGGAGCAAAGAGGGTCATCAACAAGATGTCGAGCATCATACCTTCGGGGTAACCGGGGTTGAGCACGCGGATGAGCACCGCTACCACACCAATGAGGAAACCGTAGATGTACTTACCGCACTCGGTACGACATGATGTCACAGGGTCGGTAGCCATGAATACTGCACCGAAGCAGAAACCACCGAGAGCGAGGTGCTGATACCAAGGCATCATAGCCACAGCATTGTCAGCAGAACCGCACTGGTTGAACACCCAAGCCATCAAACCACCACCAACGAATACGCTGAGCATGGTCTTCCATGAAGCGACACCTGTACCCAAGAGGATGAGAGCACCGAGGCCGATAGCCACAACGCTGGTCTCACCAATTGAACCAGGGATAAGACCCCATACCATATTCATATCCCATGCAGGAGCAGCACCAGAGGTAGCAGCTACACCAAGAGCGGTAGCAGCGGTATAACCATCGATGTCAGCACCAAGGCCGAAGATTGAATCGGTAGCCACCCATACAGCATCACCAGAGATTACGCTGGGGTAAGCGAAGAAGATGAATGCACGTGTCACGAGAGCCACGTTGAAGATATTCATACCTGTACCACCATAAATCTCCTTAGCGAAGATTACGGCAAAAGCAGTAGCAATAGCGATGATCCACAAAGGAGTACCTACAGGCACTACCATCGGGATAAGAAGACCTGACACGAGGAAGCCCTCATGAATCTCCTCGCCCTTCCACTGGGCTACGGTAAACTCAATACCGAGACCTACAAGGTAAGAAACGATAATCTTAGGCAATACAGCAAGGAAGCCGTAGCCGAAAACCTGCATAAAGGTAGCAGCCTCGAGCATGCCAGCAGCCAAATAGTGCTGATAACCTACATTGTACATACCAAAGAGGAGTGCAGGCACGAGAGCGATGCACACCATAATCATCATACGCTTGCTATCGAAGCAGTCGTGGATGTTTGAGCCACTCTTGGCAGTATGGTTGGGAACGAAGAGGAATGTCTCGAACCCGCCGAACACAGAACGGAAAGCATGAAGCTTGCCACCCTCTTCGAAGTTCGGCTTAATCTTGTCTACTAATTGTCTCAATCCCATAGCTTATTCCATTTCAGAGCGCAACTTCATCAATCCTTCGCGAACGATACGTTGCAACTCAAGTTTAGACGAATCTACAAATTCACACAGGGCAAAGTCTTCGGGAGCCACCTCGTAGATACCTGCTGCCTCCATCTTCTCGATGTCGCCGGCAATGATAGCCTTGATGAGGTATTCGGGGTAGATGTCCATGGGGAACACTTTGTCATACTCGTTAGAGTTAATCATATGACGCTCCTCACCCTTGAGACGTGCATCGAGCACATACTCCTTGTTGGGGAAAAGGAAGCTGAAGTAAGCGCGGCTCACGCTGAACTCCTTGAAGCGAGGCATAGCCCAGCCGAGAATCTCGTGCTTGTCGCTACCGTCAGGAATTACAGTTACCATGTTGCTGAACGCACCGAGATAGCTCTCTGTAGTAGCTACGGGGCCTGTGAGCACGTTACCATTGATGATACGGTTCACGCAACCACCCTTGAGGCGACCTTCTACGATATCACCAATCTGAGCACCGAGAACCACCTTGCTGTAAGCGGGGTTTGAAACCTGTGAACCAGCTACTGCAATGGTACGTGTAAGGTCTACGATACCCTTGTTGAACAAACGACCGATGAAGATTACCTCTTCAGCGCCTGCTGTCCATACGATATCACCCTTGTTGATGGGGTTGAGGTGATTGATCTGTACGCCTACGTTACCAGCGGGGTGCTTGCCCTTGAATACATTGATGTCCACGTTCTTAGCATCCACGATGTTGATGTGTGTCTGCTTGCCGCTAACGCCCAAATAAGTGGGAGCCATCTTGGCGAGTGCACTAAGGCCAGCCTGGAAGTCGGCTTCGCTACCCTTGATCACATACTCAAAATCGGGAGCAAGAGGCTTACTGTCAAATGCTGACACGAAGATTGCTTTAGGACGGCTGTTGGGATTTGCCACCACGTCGTAGGGACGCTGGCGGAGGAATGCAAACATACCGCTATCAAGCAACGCCTGCTTTACTTGTTCACCATTGAGGGAGTGAACACTTTTAACACCAAATTCGGCATACTCCTGCTTTGCATCGGGGGTAACGACGATGCTCATCACCTTACGGCGTGCACCACGGTTGACCGCTGCTACTGTGCCCGAAACAGGACTCACGAACTTCACTTCGGGACGCTTCTTGTCTACAAACAAAGCTTCCCCGGCCTTGACATGCTGACCCTCAGCAACCACCACCTTGGGGGTAACGCCTACAAAGTCCTCAGGCACAAGCGCATACGCCTGTGATGCCTTTACGGCTACCAATTCCTTCTCGGCAGAGCCTTTGAGCTTAATGTCCAAGCCTTTTCGTAATTTAATTACTTCTGGCATAACTTATAATAATAGTTAATTAACTTGAATATACAAAATTCGTGCAAATTTAGCACTTTTTTACGAATGACGAAACTTTATCCTTAAATATTTATGCCACTTGGCTGATATAAGGAGCTTCCGGGTACGAAAAGTGCAAAAAGCGCAAGTAGACTTGCATTTTCATTCTACTTGCATTATCTTTGCCACAAAATGTGAAGACAGATTACAATTGTCTTCACCAAACCACATATATAAAGGTATAAAAAGGAAAAGAAAAATACAGGTCATCCTTGGCGTTGCAGTACTGCTCGTCTTTGGATTTTCAACGTTGCTCAACTCTCCCCGAGTGCAGCAACGCATATCTGTATTGTTGGCCACTGAGTTGGAAAACCACATCGGCACTCGTGTCGATCTCGGCGGGGTATACTGGCTCTTCCCTAACGACCTTGTCATTGATAGTCTGACGATTGATGACCAGGAGGGAGAGCATCTCTTCTCGGCCAATCGCATTGCAGCTAAGTTTGAGTGGAAGTCTCTCATCAAGCGCAAGTTATCGATACGCAACATCCGCATCTTCTACCCCGAAATAAATATCTACAAGGAGAACTATGAGGCTACGCCCAACTATCAATTCTTGATTGACGCTTTCGCCACAAATGAGAAGAAAGAGCTACCCGCACTAGACCTTCGTATCAACTCACTACTTATCAGACACGCAGAGTTCAGCTACAATATCTTGTCAGAAGCGCAGAATCCCCAACGATTCAACCCTCACCACATCGACATAGATGACCTATCTACCCACTTGTCACTGAAGACATTCACAAGCGACTCTATCAGCTGTGCAGTACGAGAGTTGAGCTTCAGAGAGCAGTCGGGGATGCAGGTCAATGACCTCTACCTACGCTTTGTAGGTAATCACCAAGGAGCCACACTGGCCAACTTGCGCCTCGAACTACCTCAAAGCGCGCTCCGGCTCGACACCATCTGGGCAAGCTACTCACCCGACAACTTCAAAGAGAGCCTCTTCGTAAAAGGAGGCATACAGCCCTCACACATTACTCCCGGAGACTTCAGCTTCCTAAGCCCTGAAATTCGCGGCTTGAAAGACGAGATACACCTATCAGGACTCTTTTATGGCAACTTACAAGACTTCAACGTAAATGACTTCTTCGTATACTCTGACGATTATAGTCTTAGCCTCAAGGCAAACGCGACAGCAAACCTACAGGAGCTCTCCCAAGAGGCTATCGACATAGAGTTGCAAGAGGCCTCATGGGGCCCTCAGACATGGACAACCTTAGAGGCACAACTGCCCGATATTTATGGTACAATTCCTCAAGAACTCATCCGTATCGGCAAAGTCAAAGCCAAGGGAACTGCGCACCTGAGCAAAGGTAGCAACAAGATTGATTTACAGGCTAACACCGATGCTGGAAATCTCATAGCAAACGTCAGCATTGACAACAAGGGAACTTACGCAGCCAACATCAAAGGAGCAGCCATCAATGTAGAAAAAATACTCCCGACAAGTCCGCTCACCAGCACGAACATCACCCTACAAGCCAAGGGACGATACGATGCTAACGCCACCGACACTCCCCTACCCCTAAGGGGCACCATCTATGGCGAAGCCACTATGGCTAACCTATTAGGCTACGAATACCAATCCATTCGCTTAGAAGGAGAGTATTCACCAGAAAAGGCTGAGGCTGACATCAACATTTACGACCCCAACGCCCGAATAGTCTTGGAGGCTAAATATCAGCAGGGAGAGCGCATGCCGCGCTACGATATTGACCTCAAAGCTGATAGCGTAGACCTCCATGCATTGAAACTCATTGACATCCATGAAGGAAAGAGTTTCAGCACACGTCTCGCAGGAGTTCTGCACGGAAATGACCTTGACCACTTGATTGGAAAAATCGAAATCGACAACATCACGATGCATCGTGGCGAAGATGACTACAACACCGGAGAAGTAATCATCGCCTCTAACGAAATAGAGAAGAAGAGTATCTCTATCAGCTCACAATTCCTTGATGCCAATTTCGTTACTGACTTTGACTACAAGGATTTAGTGGCAAACCTCTCGGATCACATCCGCCGTTACTTGCCTTCGCTGAATAGCACCAAGACTGCACTGGCCTCCAATACCGATTACAAAGACTGCTACGTACAGCTTTGGGTGCGCGATGCAGCTCCCTTCCGTGAGCTACTGTTACTTCCCATCAGCATCGACCGCTTAATCGAAGCAAAAGCCATGCTGCAGACCCTTCCTCATGAGTCTTGGGCAAGCATCAAAGCTAACCACATCAACTACAACGGCCACAATTTCAATCCTCTCACACTCGATTATAGAGCTAACGCAGATAACTGCATCCTTGAGTTTGGAGGTACTCGCAGAGCTACTGACGGCACCAACATCACTGCAGGAATCAAGGCTACAGCATCCAACGACAGCATAGACCTCAGTGCACAGTGGAAGAGCAATACCGATGGTCTCTTTGAAGGAACATTCAGTGCAAGCGCCGAGTTGTGGAACAATGCAGAGAACGAATTGGCTATACATATCAAGAGCGACAAATCCAATGCGACAATTAAGGAAGCCGCATGGGTTCTGCACCCCTTTGATGTATATCTGAGTCCCAAATCAACCACAATTGAGGGCCTTCACTTTGCACAGGGCGAGGCACAATATCTCGACATTGATGGCAGCATTGCCAACACCACTACAGATACGCTGAATGTCAAGCTCAACAACGTAGACCTCAGTTACTTAATTTCAATGACCAATCTCAAAGGCATCAGTTTCGGAGGAAAGATGAGCGGACATATCGATGCTGCAGCACTATACAGCCCGACCCCCTATCTCGATGCACAAATCAGTGCCAAGGACTTCAGCTTCTGTCAAGGTACCATGGGAGATGCATTGGTAGATGCGCATTGGAACCAAGAAGAGTCACAACTTGACTTCAACGTTGACATTACAGAAAAGCAACAACACACCACTAATATAGCAGGAGAAGTCGATATCACAGACAATGAACTGTGGCTTGACATCACGGCAGATAGCACCAACATATCCTTCCTCAACACCCTCTTGGGCACATTTATGAGCGACATCAAGGGTAGTGCCAAAGGACATATCCTCTTGGGTGGAAAGCTTGACTCGCTCGACATCCAGGGAGCTATACTTGCAGAGGCTGACCTCAGACTCATCCCCACCCAAGCTACCTACACATTCAAGGATTCCATATACTTCACTCCGGGAAAGATACACTTCAAGGAACTCACCATCAGAGATTATCGTGGAGAGAAGGGAAAAGTCAACGGTGTAGTCACCCACTCACGTATCAATCACTTTGCCTTCGACCTTAACATCGAGGCAGACAATATCACCGGTATCGATCTCCCCGACACAGGTAGTGACAGCTTCTACACCACCATCTACGGCACTGGATATATCAGCGTCAAAGGTGGGCCTCGCCAACCCCTGGACATCGACATCACTGCACATCCAGAGCCCGAGTCAATATTTGCCCTCAATCTCTTAGAACAAAACATAACCTCGAGCGAAGCCTTCCTCACGTTCCACGACCGCAACTCTAAGCGTAACACCGTCAGCAACTTAGAGCAGCCACTTCGTGTCAGACGAGATGGCACAGAGGTCATGCCCCTACACTTGGATATATCAGCCAACATTACACCAGATGCCAAGCTCAAGCTCATCATGAACCAAGCTGCAGATGACCATATCAGTGTAAACGGAAATGGTGACCTCAACATCAAGGTAGTTGATGATGACGTCAAGCTCTTTGGCCGATACACCATCAAGCGAGGATCCTACAACCTCAGCCTACAAAACCTTATCAACAAAAAGTTTGACGTGCTCGAAGGCAGCTTTGTCAACTTTGACGGTGACCCCATGAGCGCCAAGCTCGACATCACAGCACGACACATCGTGAGCCAAGCTCCCCTCAAGGACCTTAGCCCTGAGCTTACAGGCAACGTACAAGTAAACTGTCTGCTCCGTATCACCAACACACTGAACGACCCCATCCTCTCCTTCGAGCTAGAACTCCCTAGAGCTACCGAAGAGGAGAGAGCTATTCTGCGCAGCTACACCAGCACCGAAGAGCAGCGCAACCTCCAATTCATCTACCTCCTTAGCACCAGCAGATTCTACACCCAAGATATCAGTCAAAATGGCCAAGGCGCAGGCATGGAGTCACTCTTCAGTTCTACCATCTCTGGGCAAATCAACAATCTCTTGACAAATATTATCGATAACGACAACTGGAACTTTAGCAGTAATATTCGCACAGACAATCTCTTAGGTGAATCTACCACAGACTTACGCGACAATATGGAGATTGAAGGTATGCTCGAGGGCCGCCTGCTCAACAATCGTTTGCTCATTAACGGTAACCTTGGCTATCGTGACAATCCCATCTACGCCACCAACTTCATTGGTGACTTTGATGCCCGCTACCTCCTCTTCAATGGATTCAGTGTCAGAGGCTATAACAAGACCAACGATCGCTACTTTACCAAGACCTCACTCAATACATGGGGTGTAGGCCTTATATACCAACAAGACTTCGAACATCTCCCCTTCCCCACCTTCTCACGCAAGGAGATTACAACCAAGGAAAAGACCCGCAAAGAGAAGTCACGCAAGGTTCGCAAACACTCCTCGAAAAAGAACAAATAAATTAGACATTTCGTTTACCATTCACGAGTAATAGGCTACGACACTGCTTGAATTTGGGTCACGGCTCGGAAAAACTCAAAACAAGTTTTGGTTTTTCGCTCGCCTTGCACTAATTTTGTAGCCAATAAATAACATAGGTAAAGGAATGACTGAAAAGAAAATCCCTAGCGAATTGGGGACAAAACCTGTGGGTAAGCTACTGAAGCAATATGCCTTACCCTCAATTATCGCAATGCTGGCCTCGTCGCTTTACAACATCGTCGATAGCATATTTATCGGACATGGTGTAGATGCGTTAGCACTGTCAGGCTTAGCTGTAACCTTCCCGCTGATGAATATCTCTACGGCATTTGGTGCCATGGTGGGTATGGGTTCGTCAACCCTCATATCGGTAAAGTTAGGACAGAAAGACTATGGTACCGCACAGAGCATCTTGGGCAATGCCGTGGTGATGAATATCCTGATGGGTATAATCTTTGCAGCTGTATCGCTTGTCTTCCTTGACCCTATCCTCTACTTCTTCGGAGCGAGTGAGGCTACCATAAGCTATGCCCGTGACTACATGGTCATCATCCTATTGGGTAATGTAATCACACACATGTACTTCGGCTTCAATGCCTTGCTGCGTGCCATGGGACACCCCAAGATGGCAATGAAGGCAACCATCGCTACCGTGCTCGTCAATACGGTGCTCGACCCATTGCTTATCTTTGAGACCATAGACCTTGGCTTCGTACAGTTTAGCGGGGCTGGCTGGGGCATACGCGGTGCAGCTATCGCTACGGTGGCCGCACAATGTATCTCTCTGGTATGGCAAGTGCGTGTAATGAGCGACAAACGCGAGTTCATACACTTCAAGCGTGGCATCTACAAGCTCAAGAGCTATATCGTAAAAGAGGTACTCACCATCGGCTTACCCCCTTGCCTGATGAACCTCGCCTCATGCTTCGTAGTCATCTTCATCAATCGTGGTCTTACCACTTATGGTGGCGACTATGCCGTAGGTGCTTATGGTATTGTGCATAAGATGACCTTCATCTTCGTGATGATCGTGATGGGATTCCAGCAAGCGATGCAGCCTATCGCAGGATACAACTATGGTGCCAAGGCATACGACCGCGTGACCAAGGTTCTGAAGATTACCATCGCTCTGGCTACAATGGTTACTACGCTAGCCTTTGTCGTGGGTGAGTTCTTCCCCGAATATGTGGCTCGCATCTTCACCTCTGATGAGAAGATGATCGAGATGGCTATGGTGGGTATGCGCTACAACTGCTTGCTGTTCCCCATCGTAGGTTTCCAAATGGTAACAGGTAGCTTCTTCCAGAGCATCGCTCAACCGGGCAAGGCTATTTTCCTCTCGCTCAGCCGCCAGCTGCTATTCCTCGTACCCTTCATCATCATCTTCCCCCACTTCTGGGGTATCAATGGTGTATGGATCAGTCTTCCGGCATCGGACTTCATATCATCACTCTTTACAGCAGTGCTGTTGGCAAACTATTTTAGAAAACATAAAATGTAACTTTTTATGGCTAAGAAATTCATCATCACCATCGGCCGTCAGCTCGGTAGCGGCGGACTCCGCATCGCCAACCAATTGGCGCAGCACTATGGCATCACTGCTTACGACCGCAAGGTCATAGAGATGGCAGCTCAGGAGAGCGGGCTCAGTGCAGAGTTCTTCGAGAATGCCGACGAAAAGAAGTGGCACGGATTCTTCCATGCTATCTTCTCTAATCGTGCAGCAGCCAATGCGCTCGGCAGCAATGAGAACTACCTTAGCAACGATGCGCTCTTCAAGATCCAGAGTGATACCATACGCGACCTTGCCGAGAAAGAATCATGCATCTTCGTAGGACGTTGTGCCGACTACATCTTGCGCGAGCACCCCTGCCATATCAATCTCTTCTTCACAGCCGACCTCGCTGACCGCGTGGAGCGCATTGCTTTGGAGAAAGGCATTAGCAAGGAGAAGGCCGAAGAGTTTATCGAGAAGACCGACCACAGACGTGCCGACTACTACAACTACTATAGCGGTAAGACTTGGGGCGCAGCCGAGAGCTATGACCTCTGCATCAACACCTCGCACCTAGGCATTGAGGGTACGGTAGAGATGCTGAAAAGCTATATAGAGCTAAGAATTAATAATTAAGACATGCGGGCATGGTGTATATGTCCTATGTACATCAGTTTCATTTATAATTCTCATGAAGCGCATCGGCCTACTCTCTGACACCCATGGCTACTGGGACGAACGCTACGCGCGACACTTCGCCGAGTGTGATGAGGTGTGGCATGCTGGCGACATAGGTTCGCTCGAGGTAGCTGAGAGGTTCGAGGCCTTCAAGCCCTTCCGTGCCGTCTATGGCAATATCGATGGACGTAACATCCGTCTACGCTACCCAGAGATACAGCGCTTCACTATCGAAGGAGCCGATGTACTCATCAAGCATATCGGTGGCTACCCAGGCAATTACGATGCCTCCATCCGCAGCACCCTTTACCATCAGCCCCCTACACTCTTCATCAGCGGGCACTCTCACATCCTCAAGGTGATGCACGACAACCGCCTCAATACCCTACATATGAATCCCGGTGCTGCAGGCATACACGGCTTCCACAAGGTGCGCACCCTCCTACGCTTCACCGTCGATAACGGTGCGTTCAGCAACCTTGAAGTGATAGAACTTGCCGAATAATTCAGGTAAGTGTACTTTTCCTGGACAAAACATGGACAATTTTCAGACCTAACAAATACAATGTCAGATAGTTACCCATCTCAAATTGTACATTTCCCATTTTGCTTTTTCTTTTTCCGCTTTCGGGATTTTTACCAACACCTCTTGGCACACTCTGCGCGATAAAAAAACTCCAAGCACACTATTACAAGAATCAGTATAATCCATCGTCGTTGTTCTAAGGCACAGATGTTTATCTAACTGCAAGCAGAAATGCCTCTAACTGCAAATAGAAATATTTATATTTGTAAGTAGAAAGCACTCTATCTGCAGGTAGAAAAAGCTTAAAGCAAAGAGACATAGAAATACCTATAAGTTCAATAACTGCTAACTTCTAACAGACCCACAAAAAACAGCTTTGGGAGTAAATGATGAAAAAAATATGCGCCTGAGGGAAATTGTCCTAGTGTAGAGACTTAATATGTTGATATACTATGAGATGGCTCGAGAAATTGTCCATGTTTTGTCCTGAATAGTGGCATTTGGTGACAAAATAGTGACAATCTCACTGAGAAGAAAAAGCAGTTTTATTTTAAACCTTTGTCTTTGAGGTTAGTCGTATTAGTGCGCAGGTTTGTTTTGCGTACAATTATTTACCTATAAAAAAGAGATAAAGATGAAGAAAATGTTTTTTGCAGCCGTAGCGCTGATATTCTCAGTAAGCCTCTTTGCTCAAGGCCCACAGCGTGGTGGCGAGCGCGGCCCACGCCCCGAGTTCAAACCCGAAGAGATTGCGACCCGCCTTGCTGACGAGGTCAAGAAAGATGTAAACCTCACCGAGACCCAGTACAAGGCAGTGTATAGCATCTACCTCACACGTTTCAAAGCGATGAAGGCCGAGCAGGAGAAGCGCAAGCAGGAGGGTCAGGAGGCTAAGCCCAGTGGCGACCCCAGGAAGGACCGCGAAGCACGCTTTGCAGAGATGAAGAAACAGCATGAGGAGATGAACAATCAGCTCAAGCAGATCCTCACCGAGAAGCAATATCAAAAATACGAAGAGGCTCAGAAGAAAAAGATGGAGCAGCGCCGTCAGGGTCCTCCTCCCGGTGGACATCGTGGCCCCCAGCAGGGAGCTCCCGGCATGCCTCCTCGAGAGTAATCGATTAGAAAACATTAGACTAAGATATTCTTAAGGTAGAAAGGTTGTAAAAGTAAGTGTCTCTCTCAAAAAAACTCAGTGTGATTCCCCGTTTCATAATAAAGATAGGCTCTACCCCACATGCGAATATAGGATGAGCCGCCCGAGGGAGACACTCCTCTAAGCAGACGCGTCAGATGGTGTTGGCACGTCTGCTTTTTCCTTACCCTTATATTTTTTCATATTTTTTTGCCCCATCATTGCATCTAATAGGAAAAAGATAGTACCTTTGCTACGATATAAGCATAACTCAATAAACTGTTAACTAAAAGATGACCAATATATTCAGTCTCATCTGCGAGTTGCGCCGCCTGCGCAAGATAGCCGGCAAGCGCCACCCGATGTACGACCAAAACAAGTTTGCCAAATACCTTATCGGCTTCAGCCTGGCATTGGGTGCGGTATACCTCATCATGTTTGGCGTGCTCTTCATTCCCTTGTTTAGAGAAATACACCCCAGCATGGAGCCCTACCATATATTTAATAAAGGTATGGTGTATCTACTGATTGCCGACTTCGTCATGCGTCTCTCCATGACCAAGCTTCCCGTACAAGAGATCAAGCCCTTTGTATTGCTCCCTATGGGTAAAAATCGTGTACTGCGCAGCTACCTCGTGCTCTCGGGCTTGAGCGGATTCAACTTTGTATGGATGTTCTTGCTCGTGCCCTTCGGCTTCGGCACCCTGTTCCG
>JAEIGA010015065.1_pt1 | contig 11772 bp, 10 predicted proteins | sample 9270691 | NCBI WGS metagenome assembly JAEIGA01 (sample SAMN17057246, study PRJNA624740) | gut metagenome | biome: biome; isolation source: fecal sample | host: Bos grunniens | place: China: Xizang | collected 2019
AGTACAAGACATTCATCCCTGCACGCTGCCAGTGGATCATCGGTGGTGACGGTGCGTCATACGACATCGGATACGGCGGTCTCGACCATGTCCTCGCTTCAGGTGAGAATGTAAACATCCTCGTTCTCGACACAGAGGTTTACTCTAACACAGGTGGACAGTCATCTAAGGCTACTCCAGCAGGTGCTATCGCCAAGTTCGCAGCTTCAGGTAAGCGCGTACGCAAGAAGGACCTCGGAATGATGGCAATGAGCTACGGATATGTATATGTAGCACAGGTGGCTATGGGCGCATCTCCAGCACAGTACTTCAACGCGATCAAGGAGGCTGAGGCTTACGATGGACCATCACTCATCATCGCTTACGCTCCATGTATCAACCACGGTCTCAAGGCTGGTATGGGTCTTAGCCAGAAGGAGGAGAAGCTCGCAGTTGAGTGTGGTTACTGGCATCTCTACAGATACAACCCAGCTCTCGAGGGCACAGACAAGAACCCATTCACTCTCGACAGCAAGGAGCCAGACTGGAGCAAGTTCCAGGACTTCCTGAAGGGCGAGGTTCGCTTCGCATCCCTCTACAAGATGTATCCAGACTGCGCTGAGGAGCTCCTCCAGAAGACAGAAGAGTTCGCTAAGGTACGTCTCGAGACATACAAGAGACTTGCTAAATAATCATAGCAATTGCTAACAATTTGAATGAGACCGATTCATAATTTGAATCGGTCTCTCTTTTTATAGAACCTTTTACATACTTCTAAAGTTTTCTGGGTAAACAAACACAACATATGAAGTTTATTATTATCTTTGATAATAAAATCACTGAGGTGTAAACTTTAACCTATGAAGTTCTTTTGCACTACACCTCCTATCGTATAATTTCGTGCCAAGTGCAGCACACTAAACATTTTAACCTTTATGGCAAAATCTGTATCTTTCGGTGAAGCTATCAAGACATGCTTCAACAAGTACGCAACATTCTCAGGACGCGCTAGCCTCTCAGAGTATTGGTACTTCTTCCTTTTCACCTTCCTTCTTTCATGCATTCCAGTCGTAAACTTTATCGCAGGTCTCGCACTTCTGATTCCTGGACTTGCAGTTGGAGTACGTCGTCTTCATGACACCGGAAAAAGCGGATTGTGGTACTTGATCTGCCTTATTCCTTTCGTAGGTAGTATCGTTCTTTTGATTTTCTTCCTCACTCCTGGTCAGCCTACAGCTAACGAGTACGGTGAGTAATCAGATACAAACTCATAAAAATAAACGGATGACAATTTTAAAATTAAAATTGTCATCCGCTTATTTTTACGTTAATAGCGTTATTTGATCACAAAAACAGAAGCATCAATTGCTGAACCGTACTGCGGCTTGTCCATTGTGTACTTTGTAACAATGTTGTTCTTGTCGGTCAACGCCATTGTCTTGATTCGCATTGTAGCTTTATCATATGTAAGCTCAATCATCTTGAAATCCTTCGCTGCCTTTGCATCGGCTGTGAAAGTCAGGGTGATCACACCATTGGCCTCAGAGGATTTCACTGTAGCATTGTGCATCTCAGCCAGAGCGATAAGCTTACCTGAAATACAATTGAGCAAGGTACTGCTGAGAACCTGCATTCTCTCATTCTTTTTGAGAGACATATTGAATGACTTTCCGTTCTTCTTTTTCTGAGCTATATCTTCAGTATTGATAATCAGATAATCTCCTTCAGGCTTTGTGTAACGGATGGCAAGCAGGCTTGGAGAAGAGAAACTGAAGTTTCCATTCGATACGAACTGTTTGCCGTTAGGCATGGTCTTGGTCTCAGTTACCGGGCTGGTAATTGTAGTTACCGCCTCGTTTGCCTTTTCTATCTTTGTAAGAATGGACTTTGTCTTTTCAGGTATTTCTGCAGCATTTACAGAAAGTACAACCGCCATAAATGCAATTAATGCTACTGCTAACTTTTTCATCTTACCACTATATTTCTTTTGTTTACTTTATTATCCTGTTTCTGAAGAATTTGAACTTCATCATGAATCTGAACAACGCAGGCTGTATCGTATACGTCAACAATACTGTAGACGACATTCCGATCAATGTTGTAAAGCCGATCGAGTTAATTGCAGGATGTGTTGCGAAAAGCAGCGATCCCAGAACCATAATCAGCATGAATGCAGAAAGGAAGATTGCTGTCTTGTGCTGAAGAAGAAGACTCTCGTCCTCACCTTTAGCCTTCGCAAGAAGTCCCTTCATGACAAAGATACTGTAATCAACACCGACACCGAAGATGAATGTTGCAATTACAATGTTGATCATGTTGAAGTCCTGTCCCATAAGTCCCATGACTCCCTTTACCACATACCAGCTGACAGACATCGGAATAAAGGCCACAAGAGCGATCATCACGCTTCTGAATGAAAGCAGGAGTATGAGGAGAACAAAGATTGACGAGATTCCAAGAACCTTATTGAAGTCTTCGTTCACGATCTTCACCAACTCAGTAGTATAGAAGTTAGGGTCAACCACTACAACCTCAGGAATATCATTAAGAACCAGGCTGACATCCTCAAGACAATCCTCCGGCATCACCGCCGAGGTCATCACGAGAAACTTTCCTGATGCTTCATCAATGAAATTACCGACAATATCTTCAGGAATAAGTCCAAGTTCGTAGAGCGAGCCGGTCTCATAATCATCCTTGCTGATTGACTCATAGAAAGGATCAAACATTCCCGGATAATAATCGTCTCCAAGGTTCTTTTCAGCAGCAGTCTCGATCACTGCCTTCACTTCCTCAACACGTTCTGGAGTCCAGTAAGCGTTCCACTCTTCAAGTCTCTTCTGCTGTTCTTTCTCAGGAACAAAGATCTGTGTCATATCCATATAACTGCAGACCTTGCCTTCCATCTTCATCGAGTCAAGAGCACTGGTAAGCTTTGCTGTGTATTCCAATGCCTCGTCACGGGTATCTGCAAAAGTTGCAAAATAAAGCGAGAGATTTCCGTCATTGAACTTCTCAGAGTAGACTTCTCTAGAACGGATGACCTCCTTGTCATGATATCCGATGTTTCTGAGGTTGCTGTCAAAGCCTACCATTGACGACGCCCATATACATACTACGCAGATTGCCACAAGCACCCATCTTACGACAACAAGTTTGTCGAACGGATAGTTGTTTATCTTGTTAAGAAGCTTGAAGGCTTTTTTCGAAAGTCTGTTTTTCTTCGGCTTGAGGAAGTGCGGTATGAATACAAGCGCGAAGAACACTGTACCTGCAATCGACAATGTAGCGAAGATTCCGAAGTCCTTGAGAAGCGAGCTGTTTGTAAAGAGCAGCGCTACGAAAGCACCTATAGTTGTGATGCAGCCGAGGAATACAGGAGTACTCTGGTCCTTTAACAGTTTCTCAGGGTCAGGCACATACTTGAAATGCGTGATGATGTGCAGACAGTAGCTCAAGGCGACACCGAGGATCACAGCACCGATTCCCATCGCGAGGAGAGAAATGGTACCCTGGATCCAATACAGGCATGACAGCGCAAACATAGCACCCCATGCAATCGGAGCCAGAAGGAGAGGCAATGTCGACTTGTTGCGGAAAATGTATCCGAAGATGATACATATGATGAGCAATGAAACGCCGAGTGTCAATGCGACGTCCATCTTGATCTGTCTTGAGTTATATGCTCCATTTACCGGAATACCATGGAAAAGGACATCCGCCCCTGGATTATTCTTCTCAAATCTCAAGGCCTCTTCCTCGATCAGCATCACAAGCTCGGCACATTTGTCAGACTCGACTGAGTTGAAGGCTGGAGCAATGAAAGACAATGCCACTGTAGAATCAGCTGACATCAGGTGACCGTCAATGAACTTGACGCCTCCGATGAATTCCGGTCCGTCAGACGGGAGCAATGTCATGAGAAGACCGGCAGGGTCTTCACCAAGCATATTCAGTGTACTTGAATATTTATCGAAGTCGCCATCGTTGAGATACTGTGCCAACGCCTCACTCTTGATCTTCATTGTCTCCTCCAGAGCCTCTGGAGTAAGAAGAGTATCGAAGTTCTCGATTGCAGACTCGTCGAAGAATGTAGGGATATGTGACTTGATGAATTCCTTGCCTTCCTCTAGCTTGTCGAGGTTGTTTTCGATAAGATTCTCGACATTGATACCGGAAAGGATATTGGCAATGTATGGATTTTCTTCAGACTTGGCACATCTTGTAGAATCCGCATGAATGAGCTGCGCCACAAAATTGTCAGAAAGCTCCGCCAATTCTGTTCCTTTCTTATCTTCAGAAGTAACCTGTAACATAATCATGTCCTTGACCTTCAGATCGTCAAAGACAAGCGAACTTTTCGATGCCGGACCTTCTTGCGGAAGAAGCTTGGTTATATCCTCAATGAAGACGATCTTACTTCCGAAATAGATGAACACTAATGATGATGCTATCATCAGAAAGTACATCAGGGCCTTGTTTTTTCTCAGGTATCGGTATATAGGTATGAATATTCTGTCCATATGGTTTAGTACACTTTTTAAAAGCCTGCAAAAGTAACTAAAAAATCACATTATACAATGTATTAATTTAGAAAAGTCCTTATCAATCTGCATAATCTGGTACATGAAAATACAGGAGTCGGCAGGAAAAGCACATCGAAATATGAAGTTCTCTCTGTCGTTGCCGAAAGATCGCCTGGCTTCGGTGCAGGATACATGGACATTCGGATTCTCGCAATTGAATCCGCAGGGATTTCATAGGGCGAGCCGTTGGATGGGCGCAGAGAGATGACCAGGTCAGCGTTTTCGAACATGGCACGCTCAAATGTGACCTGGGGATGCACCTGCCTGAATGATTCCAGAGCAGGAGCAACCATATAGTTATAAAGTTCTTCTGAAGCAGAGATGCGCACAGTTACCGGGGCAAGAGGCGCAAACATATCAGACATTTCAGCACATGTCCCCAGCATTTTCTCAGCATAAGCCTTGAAGACTTCACCTTCACCGGTAAGGGCCACCTCACCTCTGAGTCTTTCAAAAAGCTTGCTGCCGACCACCCTTTCGAGTTCGGCTATATTCTGACTGACAGCCGGCTGGGACACTCCCAGCTCGGCTGCCGCCTTTGTAAAACTGCGTTCATGAGCAACTGTCAGGAACACCTGTAGTCTGAAATCTTCCAGCATGTGATTTAGATTTCTCCACTCACTTCGTTCGGTCGAAATGGCAAGTGGGTTATTCTACATATAGGAGGAGACCCTTGAGGTATTCTCCTTCAGGATGGTAGATGTTGACCGAGTGGTCGCACGGCTGGTTCAGGCGGTCGAGTATGCGGACGCTGCGGCCACACTGAGCTGCTGCCGAGAACACTGCAAGCGCGAATGCTTCCTTGTCGACAACCTGAGAGCAGCTGTAAGTAAATACGAAGCCGCCAGGAGCAACCTTAGATATCGCAGCAGCATTGAGGCGCTGATATGCCCTTAGGGCATTCTTCAACGAGCCTCTGTGCTTTGCAAATGCAGGCGGGTCAACGATCATGAGGTCGTACTTGCCTACCGGAACATCACGGAGATAATCTATGGCGTCACAGCAAAGGCTTGTGTGCTTGGTCTCGTCGAAGCCGTTAAGTGCAACGTTTCTGTCGACCATCATCATGGCCTTCTTAGAGCTGTCTACTGAATCCACATGGTTTGCACCTGCTGCGAGAGCGTAGATAGAGAAGCCACCTGTGTAGCAGAAGAGGTTGAGCACGTTGCGTCCCTTGGAAAGGCTGCCTACCAAAGCGCGGTTGTCACGCTGGTCAAGGAAGAAGCCTGTCTTCTGGCCCTCTGTCCAGTTCACGAGGAACTTGTGACCGTTCTCGAGGACCACCTGCTCGTCGTCCGAGAATCCCTCGCAACGGTACAGATATCCGTCGATAAGTTCAAGGCCAGCCTTGTATGGAGCCGTTCCAGAACTCTTGTCGTACACTGCCTTAAGTTCCGGACCGTATACCTTCTGCAGTGCCTCGCAGATCTGCTTCTTGGCGCGGAACATACCCACAGAGTGAGCCTGCATCACACATACGCCGTCGTAGTAGTCGATGATGAGGCCAGGGAGGTTGTCACCTTCGCCATGGACCAGGCGGTAGCAGTTTGTCGAGGAGATTGCCACGTCGCTGCGCTCCTCGCAATGACGTGCAGAGCACCCCGAATGCAGTCCGGCAGCGACACGCATCTGAAGGGCGCGTGCAAGCATCGTCTCCCAGAAGTCCGGGCGGAGCGCGCTTTCGTCAAAGCTGAGCACGCGCACGGCGATGGAACCGATCTGATAATGGCCATACGCCAGCAGGCTGCCGTCGCAGGCATGCACCGCAACAAGATCTCCCTCAGCAGGATTGCCCTGAACCTCTGCAATTGCTCCTGAAAACACCCATGGGTGGAATCTCAGGAGTGACTCTTCCCTATTTCTCTTAAGTATTATCTTTATCATATTGTTTTGTTTTCTTCAATTACCAACGGATTCTTCTCGGTAGCGAGGAGCTTCAGGTACATCTGACGGCACACCCATGCGTCTGTTGCAGCGTATTTACACTGCGACTCCGACAGCACGTCAGCCTCCCAGTTCGACAGCTGCTGTGTCTTTGAGATGCGGAATCCAAGAATGATCGCCGACATCTTCTTCACCGCCTTGTCTCTGATTCCCCACTCCCAGCCTATCTTCTGAAGATCGACGAAACCGCCTGGATTGAATCCATGCAGTTTCTGCAGACCTCTTATGTCGTCGTGGATTGCAGCTCCTACCTTGACAATCTTCTCAGATGCCAGCAGATTGCAGAGCCTGCGGTGCATGCCCATCTTGTTGAGCCTGAACAGGTATGCCCTGTCTGGTCCCGACAGCTGCAGCAGCGAGACATTGTATCGCGGCTGCGCAGGAGTGAAGGTCGGACGTGTCTCGGTATCAAAACCGATGACCTTCTGCGAACGCAGATAGGCTATCGCCCGATTGAACTCAGCGCCAACCGACTCTATGACTATTATCTTACCCGGGAACGAAGCGAAATCCAGCTTCTCCAGTTCCGCAGGAGTTATACTCTCAATAAACATATTCAATCTTTAAAAGAACAGCAGTTCCCTGTATTTAGGCAACGGCCACACTTCATCGTCGATGAGCATCTCCAGATTGTCGGCGCTCAGTCGAACCTTATCCATCATATCCTTCACCTGGTGCGAGTACATCTTCGCCCTCATGGCGATGTCCTCGACACGGTTCGCGACCTTCCTCGCTTCCACAAGCGCCTCAACGTCCGCAGAAACATTATTAATATATGTGGAGATCTTCTTCAGGGTCGCGATCTCCGAAGAGCAATACTGCATGTAGTCCGCTCCGAAGATTTCCTTGAGGCCCTTGACATTTTCAATAAGCACATTCTGGTATCTTACCGCAGCAGGGATGACATGGTTCAAGCATATGTCTCCGATGATCCTGGCCTCGATCTGAAGTTTCTTCACATAGGTCTCGTTCAGGATCTCGAAGCGAGCCTCCACCTCGTTTGGAGCAAGGACTCCAAGGCGGTCGAAAAGCTCCACAGTCTGCGACTCATGGTAAACCTCATAGGCCTCAGGCACATTCATAACCGCACGAAGTCCGCGTGATGCCGCTTCGGCCTCCCACTCACGGCTGTATCCGTTTCCTTCGAACATTATGTCCTTGGCCTCGGTCACAAACTTTCTGACCACCTCCATGACAGCCGAAGAGCGCTCCACACCGGACGCTTCAAGGGCATCCACTTCCGCACGGAACTCCTTCAGAGCCTCAGCCACGATCGAATTCACGATATATACGGCAGAAGCGACATTCTGGGACGATCCCACAGCACGGAACTCGAAGCGGTTTCCTGTAAATGCAAAAGGAGAGGTTCTGTTCCTGTCGGTATTGTCCGGGAAGATCTCCGGAATAGAGTTCACGATCTTGATGGATTCCTGACTCTGAGAAGACACATTCTCATCCGTCATCTCCATGATGGACCTGAAGACTCCGTAAAGCGTAGATCCTGAGAAAACGGACATGACAGCAGGAGGAGCCTCACCGCCGCCAAGACGGTAGGAATTGCTCAAGGTCGCCACAGATGTCATGAGCAGGAAATGATGCTTATGCACGGCTCTGAGCACGGAAGCATAGAACGAAAGGAACTGAAGGTTCTTAGTCGGAGTCTTTCCCGGAGAAAGAAGGTTTACACCAGTGTCTGTAACCACAGACCAGTTGCAGTGCTTGCCGGATCCGTTCACGCCGTCGAAAGGTTTTTCGTGGAAGATGACCTTCAGATGATGCTTCTCAGCGACCTTCTGCATCACGATCATGAGCATCATGTTCTGATCGATGGCCTTGGTAGCCTCGCAGAAAAGCGGCGCACACTCGAACTGATTTGGCGCCACCTCGTTGTGTCTTGTCTGAAGCAGGATGCCGAGCTTGTATGCCTCGGTCTCGAAATCCTTCATGAACGAGCTGACCCTCGACGGGATTGCTCCAAAATAATGATCTTCAAGCTGCTGGTCTTTTGCGGATGTGTGTCCGACCACTGTCCTGCCTGTAAGCATGAGGTCAGGACGGGCGTTGTGCAGCGACTCATCTACAAGGAAGTACTCCTGCTCGATTCCGAGGTTCACCTTTACCGACTTTACCGACTCATCGAAGAGGTTTGCCACCGAAGTCGCAGCCTCACTCAAGACGTGCAAAGACTTTAGATTAGGCACCTTAGTATCCAGTGCCTCACCGAAATACGATACGAAAACTGAAGGAATACATAAGGTACCATCCATCAGGAATACAGGGGAAGAAGGATCCCATGCAGAGTATCCTCGTGCCTCGAAGGTATTGCGGAGACCTCCGTTAGGAAAGCTTGAGGCGTCAGGCTCCTGCTGAACAAGAGCACTGCCGTTGAACTTCTCGAAAGCCTTTCCGTCCTTAACCGAAATGAATGCCTCATGCTTCTCTGCCGTAGCGTCGGTCAAAGGCTGGAAAAGATGTGTATAATGTGTGGCTCCCATTTCGGTCGCCCATTTCTTCATACCTTCAGCGATCTCGTCCGAAACGCTCAGGTCGAGCTTCGCTCCGAATTTCACAGATGCAAGAACCGCCTCATACGCTTTTGGGGAGATGTATGAGCGCATCTTCTCCAGGTCGAGCACGTTCTGTCCGAAATACTCGGACACCGGTCTGTCGTCCTGATAGAAGCGTCTTGTCTGGTGGGTTGCAGCCTCGTTCAAGGCCCTTTGTCTGAATGTTGCCATAGAAATTTGTCAAGTCGGGCACAAAGATAATAAATTCAAACGATAGTTTACTGGAAAAATACCTATCTTTGCGCGCTGTAAAACGAAAAACTATCAAACTTAACATCTTATGGCAAGCATTTCCAACAAAGCACAGCAGATGCCGGCCTCAGCCATCAGAAAGCTGGTTCCATTTGCCGACGCAGCAAAAAAGCAGGGCGTAAAGGTCTACCACCTCAATCTCGGCCAGCCGGACATCAAATCCCCAACTTGCGCACTCGACGCTATCAGAAACTTCTCAGCAGAAAACGTATCTTATTCACACTCAGCAGGTCTGATGGAGTTACGTAAAGGATTGGTTGAAAAATATTACAAGAAGATCGGTATTGAGATTACTGTAGACGAACTGATCACGACAGTGGCCGGAAGCGAGAGCGTAAACCTAGCCTTGGAGATCGCCTGCAACCCTGGAGATGAGGTACTCGTACTTGAGCCTTTCTATACCAATTATAATACATTCGCGTTCATGAACGGCCTTACCCTGAAGGCCATCCAGACAGACATCAGAAACGGCTTCCAGATTCCGGACATCGCTGAATTCGAGAAAGCGATCACCGAAAAGACCAAGGCCATCCTTGTCTGCAACCCAGGCAACCCTACCGGAACACAGTACTCGAAGGAAAGCATGCTCGCTCTTGGAGAGATCGCACGCAGACACGACCTCTTCCTCCTTTCTGACGAGGTATACCGCGAGTTCTGCTACACCGACGAGCCACACTTCTCGGCCATGAACATCCCGGGCCTGGAGCAGAACGTGATCCTCATCGATTCCGTTTCCAAGAGATACAACCTCTGCGGCGCGCGCATCGGATGCATCGTGTCCCACAACAAGGAAGTGATGGCCGCAGCAATGAAGTTCGCACAGGCAAGACTCTGTCCTCCTGTCATTGGCCAGCACGCAGCAATCGGAGCGCTCGACACACCGGATTCCTACTTCGACGTAGTGAAGGAAGAATACATCAAGAGAAGGGATTTCATGATCAACGGACTCAACAGGATCGAGGGTGTATTCACACCGCTTCCGATGGGTGCGTTCTACACGATCGCCGAGCTTCCGGTAGACGACACAGAGAGATTCGCGAAGTGGATGCTCGAGGAATTCCGCATCGACAACGAGACCACAATGGTGACCCCTGCGGCATCGTTCTACAAGACCCCTGGAATGGGTAAGAATCACGCCAGAATCGCCTATGTCCTGGAGGTTCCCGAGATGGAGAAAGCGCTCAGAATTCTCGAGGAAGGACTGAAGGCCTATCCGGGTCGCACAATCTAGGATCTCAAGGTCAAAAAGACATAAAAAAAAGGATAAAACAAAAATGTTAGCATGTCTAACGTTTTTGTTTTATTTGTTTATATTCAGCACTTTCATAATCATCGGAACGACCAATAAGTGAATATACTCCTCTTCAGTGAAATGAGTGCCGTCATAGAGGGTAAAGGTCTCTCCGAAGTACTTTTTCCATGTTTTTATGCTCACGATTGCAGTGCGCAGATAGTGGTCGCGGGTACCTATGAAGGCATGGACGAAATCGGTGCCGCCAAAGCGTGGAGAAGAGGCCAGAGCAAGCCTTCTGTGACGGCGGTATTTGCGCAGGATCGGGAAGGTGAAATGAAGCGGCTGACGGTCTCCTTCGCGAGGCTTGTAGATGCGTCCGAAGAGCCACGAGACACCCGGTATCAGAGCCAGCCAGGCAAGGGCCTCGAAGTACAGCGGAGCGTTCAGTGCCGGGGATATGAGAAGATGCGGGACACCCCTTACGCGAAGGGCATGAAGACTGCCGAGCGACTCCCCTATCACAAGGTCTGGTCTGAGCTCCTCCACCCATGAGGATATCTGTACGGTAGCGACCTCAGGATCGAAGGAGTTGGTGCGGCAGATCACCCTGACGGATTCTCCGCCATCTCCAGCGTTACAGAACACGTCACGCAGAATCGAGGGAATCCTCGAATCCGAGCCTCCGCCCATTCCATGTATGTACAGAATCGTCTTCATTCGCTTCATATGTGTCAACAGCGTGCCAAAGATACTGCATTTTGGCAAATTAATTTGACAAATCCATTTTATTGTTGTACTTTTACTTGGTTTTTATAAGCAATATTCTGCTAAATACGAAAATATATAAACACAAACCACTAAACACTATTTTACAATGGCATTCAAAGGAGCAATCGAAGTAGACACCGTGAAGTGCAAAGGCTGCGGCGTCTGCGTTGAAAACTGTCCGACCAAGAGCATCGAGCTTGCCAAGATGGTCAACAGCAAGGGTTATCATTATGCCGAGATGGTGGGAGACGCATGCATAGGATGTTCAAACTGTGCGGTTGTCTGCCCTGATTCGGTAATTACTGTTTACAGAGTTAAAATCTAAGGGATATGGCAGAGAAAATTCTGATGAAAGGAAACGAGGCGATTGCCATATCGGCAATCCGCAACGGCGCGGACGGATATTTCGGATATCCTATCACTCCGCAGTCTGAAGTAATGG
>JAEIGA010015066.1_pt1 | contig 11772 bp, 7 predicted proteins | sample 9270691 | NCBI WGS metagenome assembly JAEIGA01 (sample SAMN17057246, study PRJNA624740) | gut metagenome | biome: biome; isolation source: fecal sample | host: Bos grunniens | place: China: Xizang | collected 2019
AAGGATCCGAGCATCGGAGTTTCCATCACAGTCCCTTCATGGTTCATTGAAAATATTACACCGGAATTCTAAATGATCATCATGTCTATGCGAAATACAATAAACATAATTCATAAGGCAGTCCTGACAGTTCTTGCGGCTATTGTGACTGTAGGATGTGTCTCGGAGAAAGATGAAATCTCTGTAGATACCAACGACGTGATGGTTCTGCTGAATATATCTGCAGGTGATATGCAGACAAAGGCGATTGATGAGGATGCTATAAAGACCGTGCGTGTGTTCGCTTTTGATCAGGCAGGTAACCTTGTGGGACATCTTTATTCTCCGACTGCAGGTTCGGACGTACATCTGATTCTTTCTGTTCCGGAAGGTCAGACTACAATGACGGTTGATTTCTATGCGGTGGCAAATGAAGGAGCTATGTATTATGACGATGCTGCCATTAATCTTTCGGACAATATGACAATTGACGAATTGAACACTATTGTTTACAGCTCGTTGATAACAACTGAAAATGCATTGCCGCTTTATGGAAAAGTAAGCAAGACTCTTGCATTGACTTCAGGATCGCAGCATACTGTCGATGGGCATACAGGATTCATGTTGAATGAATCTGTTTCTATAAGCCTTGAGCGTTCTTTGGCGAAGATAGGAGTTTATGCAGCGGCGGTTTCCGGGGCATCTACTAATCCGGTCATACATAGTATAACATTCAAGTCACAGGGAAGACGTAATCTCAGTTATCTTTTTCCAGCTGTTGATAATGCAGAGCTTCAGGCGCGTGATGCTACCATAGCCTCGCTTTCGGCAGACCGCGTATTCAATCTTATATCAAGCGGAACGGATATGCTTTCAAACGGAGGTGTTGTAAGTAAGAGACTTGATGCTCAGAACACCGATAAGTCTGTAAATGTTACCGATTATTATACGGAAATCCTTTCTCCGTTCTACCTTGCTGAGGTCCCTTACGGAAGTAGTGACTGGAGTGTGTCTGCGGATGTTTCCGGAAGACCGGTAGTCCTTGTTGTAGAATACTCCTTTGGAGAGGGAACAATAAAGAAATATGCGGAAGTGAATATGCCTCCAATCGAGAGGAATAATTTCTATCAGGTACGTTGTCTCGTCAAGGCTGACGGTCAGATTCTTGTGGCGGTAAGTGTGAATCCATGGGAAGCGGGGGAAGACTGGGATATAGATTTTGCATTTCCGACACACTCAAATCCACTTTTTGCAAGCAATACCATGCAATCAGATGGGACATATCCGTTACAGTATGGAAAAGAAGCAACGATGTATTTTTCAGGATCTGAAAGTGATCCAGGAGAAGAAGGTGCATTCAGCATTGACTTCAATATGTCATATCCTATGGGAGGACGTTGGATACCTGCTATCAACCATGCTTCAAATGAAGACTTCAAAGTGCTGGTTTATGAAAGAGGAACAACAACAACTGTTTCAGTTCCTGTAAATGTTAAATCAGATAATGACGACACATGGTATACAATCAAGGTTGTGCCTTTGAAGTCGGGTAATGTCGGAAAAAAGGCAACGCTTTCCGTTTCTTATATGACACTTTTCGGAGGTTTGGATTACTCTTATCTTCTCCAGATAAACGGAGGTGAGGAAAATAATCTCGCATGGGTGGAGAAAGATCCGTCAGATACCGATGTTTATGAAGCTTCTACGGTGGATATAGTGATCACTCAGGTAAATACTCCTATTTAACAATCAACATGATGAAAGATATGAAGAGAATTTTTAAATATTTCGCTCTGGCTATGATTGCAGCGGCAGGAATTTCCTGCTCGAGGGAGATCATTCTTCCTGAGCCTTTGGCAGGCAATGGAGTCATCATGCTTGATGTTTCCTCAGTACCGCATACCAAGGCTTTTACAGCAGAGGAACTGGCTTCTGTAGGGCCGGAAGCGTATGTTAATCATATAGATTTATTCATCTGTGAAGGAACTTCCGTAAGCCATTATGAAAGAATGTCATATTCGTCTCCTGCTCAGCCTGACACGAAGATTCTGGGGAAGGAGAAGAACTATTTTGAGACGGATAAGTCTTATGATATATATGTGATTGCAAATAGTACTGCGACTGTTTCGGATATGGAGAGCGTTACAGATACAGATGGTCTGAATGCCCTCGTACAGACAGATGAGTTCGTCCATTTTACGGGACTTGATGTGGAAAACGTTCCGGAGGCTTTTCTTATGGATGCAAACTTGGCAGGGGTTGTCCTTAATCCTGCAGGCGAGGAATCAGAAGACAAAGAAGTTGTTGTGAAATTGACCAGAGCTGCAGCTAAGATCTTTGTGGAGCTGACTGAAGGTTCATCAGATGTGAAATTCGGATTGCCCGATAATAAGCACGTTTATCATTTCAGAAACCTTCCTTATAGTACAAAGGTTCTTGATGGTGCTCCGTCGCATACGACAAAGATAAGATCGACCCTTCCGCATCAGGTAAACGATTATGTAAGCTGGAACACGGCTTCGGACGGAACCATTACCTTTACTGGATATGTGTATGAATATGACTTCTCCGATAAGGATCTGGATATGCATACGAATCTTGTCGTAAATATACCTCTTACAATAGGAACAGATGAATACCCTGTAAATTATTATAAGATACCCCTTTCAAACACTCTTAAATTTGAGAGAAACCATATATACAGAATCAGGGCGGAGGTAAATGCTCCTGGTGCCCAGACAAGTTATGACCCTATAGAAATAACGGATCTTAAGTATGATGTTTCACCGTGGGAGTCATACGACCCTATTCAGGTCGGTGGTCCGGCAAACAAACCTAAATATCTCCAACTCAATACTGAACATGTTGATATGTATAATATCAATACTGATGCAACTACGCTTAGGTTTGCTTCTTCATCCTATATAACATCGATTGAATTGGTTGAAGCATTTTATATGGATGCGAAGGACACCCGTATAGATCTTGACGATAGCGATTGGGCTATTTATAATCAGATTGAGGCCACATTCCCTCATAACCTTCTTAATGGAGGGATAACAATATTCTCCCCATTTGTAAAAGATGAGGGTGCCGGTATCGCGGATTCACACAAGAATACTATCCGTTATATGACATTTGAAGTAACAAATAAAGACGGATTGAAAGAAAAGTTTACAGTTTCTCAGTATCCTACGCTATACATCACCAACGAGCATGGTCTTTATTCATATAGAGAGGATTTCAGTGGTAGGACATCAGGAGTAAGATGGTCAAGCGGTACTTGGTCTTATTATGATTCTGCATCTCAAGGATCATTCTTTGCATCAAAAGTAGCTGTGGCTTCAGGTGTAAATTACAGTATTCGCTATGCCAATTGGAATAACGGAAGTTATACCGTCGGAAACAGTTTGTCGTCATTTAATAATCCACGAATGTATCATATACATATTACTGCAACATCGAAGGATTATGTGGTTGCCAAGCCAAAGCTGGATTCGGATGGTTATACGGAAAGTTCTTCTGACAATTCGAGATTGGTATCACCTTCTTTTCTTATAGCATCGCAGCTGGGAGCGACGGAGACCGGTACCGGTTTTGGAGGAAGTGCTGTAAGCATAAATAAGGCAAAACAGCATTGTAAACAGTATATGGAGGTTACAAGAGACGGGACTGTATATAAGGACTGGAGACTTCCTACAAAAGCGGAAATAGAAATCATCAGTACTCATCAGACAAAAAGTCCTGCAATGGTGGTAGTTATGAATGGTTCACATTATTATTGTGCTTTAAATCCTGACTATGAGAGTTCTGCCGATGATAGTTATAAATATGCTGTTCGAGGAGTTGGAGAACTTGCTGGTCAAGGTAGTGGAGGTGCTGTACATGTACGTTGCGTACACGATGCATATTAATAACGGACAAATCCTTAAAAAGAAAAACGTAGTATTATGAAGAATAGGATTAAATATATGATTCTGGCCCTTGCTGGGGTGATGACTGTGGTGGCTTCATGTCAGAATGAGGATTTGCTCGTTCCTGATACTCCAGGCGCGCAGGATGGTTATGTGTCTGTGGAATTTTGTGCAAGTGTTCCTGATATGGATATAATCCGTACCAAGACAGTAGATCCAGATGGAGAGGATATCACAGGTATGACATTGTTCTGTTTCAACGACAGAGGATTGTTTGTCTCTACAGAGAAGGCTATAATTGCAGGAGACGGTGCAACTCCTTCTCTTTCAGGAATATATAAGACAGAACTTCCGATTGTTACAAGCAGGATACATTTTGTCGCAAACCTGCATAAGGATATAAAGGATGCGGACTTTGCCGGAATGTCGGAATCACAGGTACTGTCGACACTTACTGGTTCATCGGGAATGATGTCTTATTGGGCAAGAGTTGTAAAAGGAGCGAGTGCAACGATAGAGGAAGCTCTGAATGCGAATAATCCGGTTATCCTTCTTCGTGACCACGCGAGGATTACTGTTGCAGATAAGAGCAGTACTTATTCTGATCTTGCTTTCGTCGCTGTAAATACTAATGCATTCGGTACAGTGGCTCCTTTCAAAGACGGAGAATGGGTTGCTCCATCTGTTACAGATCCATTTGTCACTCTTCCGGAAAGTAATCTCAAGGCTTCGGGAATCACGGATGTCGTTTCTGTGGCTTCGCGTCAGTACCAGTATGTATTTGAGACAGAAAACAAGTCAGAAGACCCTGTAAGTGTCATTATAAGAGGAGCTACAAGTGAAGGAACCAAGTACTACAGAGTCATGCTTATTGATGAAGACGGTAACTTTATTCCTATAATGAGAAACTTTACATATGAAGTGCAGATTGTAGGTGCTCTGGATTATGGACAAGACACTTTTGAAGCTGCCCTTACAGCTCCTGCATCGAATAATGTATGGATATCCGTTTCGGATGATATCAAGGCTGTAAGCAGTACGGAATATACACTTGCGGTAAGAGAGACCCATATTGTTTTAGGGGAGGATGACCCGGTTTTCAGTACTATTCACCAGCAGTACACTGTTCATTATTCGTTGGAGAGTCTTACAGGAAGTACTCTGACATCAGCTGACGTACCAGTTATTACATGGCTTGACGGAAATAATGTCGCGCAGCAGACTATGGACGCCTCTGAGTTTGTGATAAGTGCTGACGGCAAGACTGCAGAGGGTCAGATTGACATTACTTTGTTGAAACTTACCGACGGACAGTTGAAGAGGGAAGGAACCCTTCTTATCAAGAAAGGTCTTCTTGAAAGAAAGGTGAAGATCGTTACTGTTGCAAAGCAGAAATTTACTCCAGCTTGGATTACTACCAATATCTATGGCGGTGAGACAGGGGAGAATGTCACAATGATGTTCCATATACCGGAAGATTGTCCTGAAGAGTTGTTCCCTATGGATGTGCTTGTATCAGTGAATGATATGGATGTCAGAAATGCTTCGGGTATGGTTCTGCCTATAATCACAGAGGGAGAGGAAGGATACGGCAAAGATAATGGCATAGGATACAAGTATGTGCTTACCGTGGAGGAATCTGGGGTTCAGAGAGTTTATCTTGAGACTATTCTTTCTCATAGTACAGGTGCAACGGTAGAAGTGACTATCGAGGCGAAAAACTTTGAGTCTTTGACAAAGTCGGCTACATTCAAGGATAATACGAGTGACAGGATACTGATCCATAACCTCAGGTCGTACGTTGGAGCGATGCCCGCTGATGAAGTGATCTACTATTATCTTGTACCTCAGAAGATTAATGCAAGAGTGGAGTTTGACACACATCTGGGACGCGTTGTGGATAATGCTCCGGCTGTAGGAGAGGGTGTAAGTCTGACTGATCCGAAAGGAAATGTCACCCATTTCAAGTATATTCCTGCAAATACGGATTTCACGACTCCAAATGTGGACGAATTCCTTCTTTATTCGGAAAATCTTGAGCACAATCATAGCCTTCCTTCAGGAACTACAGATTATTTTGATTTCTATCATATTGATCCGATCAATTGGTCAACCACGGCAGGACGAGTTTTAGGATTGTATAGAAATACGAATGCTTCTTCTGAAATGGGAGCTAAACTGCACCTGAAGACCAATAAGGCAAAGTCGGACGAAGTTGTGCGCATTGCTTCAAATCCAAAGGGTTCAATATCAGTCACCACAGGTACGTATGGAAGACATCCGGATCCTAAGCCATATGCGAGTGAGTTATGCACGGGTGCAGGACTTTACAAATCTGCTGTCTTTGAGCTTGCGACCTTCCACCCGTTCCATTTTTCAGCACAGGTAAAGGCTGGAACGGATACTTTCGGTGAGAAGGAATACGGACAGGTGCAGCCTGCCGATGAGGATGTGTTATTGAGTTATGTTCCGGGTCAGAGTGTGAATGTAGAGTTTGATATCACTAGTTTCAAGTCAAGCATTCAGGGCCTGAATGATGACGAACAGCTTAGTGTGGATCCATTCGGAACAGCATTCGAAGTTTACATTGACGCTCCTACTCTTGAACTGGATACAACAGATCCTACAGTAAGTTCTTTGATGAGTGCCGGAAAGATCCGTGTCGAAGGTACCAGAGTAGTATACGTGGTTGATAAAGACAGGGATACTGAAAGAACCTATTTTACAGGAACAGCTCTTTCTGAAGACACCGCAACAAAGGACGTCGTGACAAAAGAGACAATCCCTGTACCGGACCAGACAGGTGAGCGTAAAGTTATTCCTTTCAAGACAAAGGATATCGTAAGTGCAGGAAATGTCAAAGTAAGTTCTGATCAGGAAACAGTTGTCTATTACACAAAGACATTCAGCATTCAGAATAAGGCAATTAAAGGAACACTTACATATGGAACAGGTTCTGCGAACGTACCTTCAGGAATATTCGTTCCGTTCTCTACAAATGACGGAACAAGAATAGGTGTCGTTACAGTAGGTGACAGCGGTTCATTCGAACTTCGTCTTCGTGCGGAGTATGAATTTGACTGGAACACGACTCCTGTGAAGTTTGAATGTAAGATCGCTGATGTTGAGTATAAGGCGACATATGATTCTCTTGCTCAGCTCTTCGGAAATACAGCAGTAAACATGCAATAACAGCCAAGTTCTATTTCAATACTACGTTCAGCAATGCCACCCCACGGCTGAGTCCTTTTGGACAGGGGTGGCATTTTCTATGTCATGTCATTAATTTTGTCACTTTCGAATATTAGTTTTAACTTTGAGTGTTTTTGCTGTCAATAATTAAAACTATAATACCATGGAAGTGAAAAAAGAACTTTGGGGCAAGTCTGCCTGTGGAAAAGAGATCTATCTCTACACCCTTAAAAACTCAAAAGGCGCATACGTACAGCTCGGAAGTATCGGAGCCGCTATCGTTTCTGTCGTAGTTCCTGACAAGGATGGAAATCTTGCAGACGTATCCCTCGGATATGCAGACCCTATGGGTTATTTCGGTGACGGCCCATGTATGGGAAAGACTCCGGGAAGATATGCCAACCGCGTTGCTGTCGGTAAGTTTACTCTCGAAGGAAAGGAATACACACTTCCTGTAAACTGCGGTCCTAACCACCTTCATGGAGGTCCGGAAGGCTTCCAGAACAAGGTATGGGAAAGCCGTGAACATGAAGGCGGAGTGGAATTCATGTATTATTCCGAGGACGGTGAGCAGGGTTATCCTGGAGCTGTGAAGGCTGTTGTACGTTATGAATGGACAGAAGACTGCGAACTCCGCATGACTTATACCGCAGAGTCAGATGCTCCTACAGTTATCAACCTCACCAACCATGCTTACTTCAACCTCAATGGAGAAGGTAATGGTAACATTCTCGGCCATACTCTCAGAATGAATTGTTCGGAGTATCTTCCTACCGACGACACTCAGATTCCTCTTGGAGAGAGTGCTCCTGTAGCGGGAACTCCTATGGATTTCGTTAACGAGAAGCCTGTCGGTCAGGATATCAGAGCTGATTTCGAGGCCCTCAAGATAGGTAGCGGATATGACCATTGCTGGGTTATCGACGGATACGAACCGGGTCAGATTCAGTTCTGCAGCGAGCTTTATGCTCCTGAGAGCGGACGTACCCTCAACATCTACACAACTCAGCCGGGTGTACAGGTCTATACAGGAAATTGGCTTGCCGGATGTCCAGCAGGAAAGAACGGACATGTATATGGTGAGAACGACGGAATCGCCATCGAGTGTCAGAATTATCCTGACGGTCCGAACAAGCCGGAATATCCGAATTGTATCCTGCGTCCGGGAGAGGTTTACGAGCAGGCAATCATCTATGCATTTGGAACACGTTAACATAAATATCATCCCCGGCCAGACCGGGGATTCTTTCCTATGAAGCAATATTTAGATCTCCTGAAACATATCCGTGAGAACGGAACTATGAAGAGCGACCGCACAGGTACCGGTACACAGAGTGTGTTTGGCTACCAGATGCGTTATGACCTCAGTGAGGGTTTTCCTCTTCTCACTACCAAGAAGGTGCACCTTAAATCCATCATTTATGAACTTCTGTGGTTTATCGCAGGAGATACTAATGTAAAGTATCTTCAGGATCATGGGGTTACTATTTGGGATGAATGGGCAGACGAAAACGGCGATCTCGGTCCCGTCTATGGTCATCAGTGGCGTAGCTGGCCTACTCCGGACGGTGGTACAATAGATCAGTTGTCCAATGTCATAAATCAGATAAGGAACAACCCCGATTCGCGTCGTATGATTGTTTCTGCGTGGAATGTAGCAGAGGTGGAGAAGATGGCTCTTCCTCCATGTCACTCTCTCTTCCAGTTCTACGTCGCTGACGGCAAGCTTTCATGCCAGCTTTATCAGCGTAGCGCAGATGTATTCCTTGGAGTGCCGTTCAATATCGCTTCATATGCCCTTCTGACTATGATGATAGCTCAGGTCTGCGGACTTCAGCCGGGGGAATTTGTTCATACGACAGGAGATACCCATATTTATACGAACCATTTCGAGCAGGTGGCTCTTCAGCTTAGCCGCGAGCCTCGAAAGTTGCCTAAGATGAAGATAAATCCAGAGGTGAAGGATATTTTTGATTTCAAGTATGAGGATTTTGAACTTGTAGATTATGATCCGTATCCAAGAATACCTGCACCGGTCGCTGTATAATCATGGAAAAAGTAATAATTGTAGCTATAGCAGATAATAATGCCATAGGCAGGGATAACGCCCTCCTATGGCATATTTCTGAAGACCTGAAGTTCTTCAAGCGCACGACTTCGGGCTGTCCGGTCATCATGGGACGCAGGACATTCGAATCCATCGGCAGACCTCTTCCAAAACGCACGAATATAGTCGTTTCCAGGGGTTTTGATGCTCCAGAGGGGGTTGTGGTCGTTTCTTCTCTTGAAGAGGCTTATAAGGCAGCCTCTTTCGCTTTATCTGGTGATTCTATAACGGATAATCCAAGATGTTTCGTCATCGGTGGAGGACAGATATATGCTCAGGCTCTGCAGGATGCAGACCGTCTTATCGTAACTCATGTCCATACGGTCATAGAAGGTGCAGATACTTTCTTCCCCACAATCGATCCTCGTGTCTGGAATGTCGCAAATCGTTCCGAGTTATTCCACGACGACGAGACCGGCTATGATTTCGAATTTGTAGAATACATCAGATGATATGTCTACAGTATCAAATGTGGAATAACGAAGTAAAGTTTTGAGCGAAGCGAAAGTAAGTCCCCTCTCCGAGAGAGGGGATTTAGGGGAGAGGTAACGTCGATCATTCTTTTCATATTATGTCCGACAACCTCTATAGTACGAGTTATCAAATGTGGAATAAAGAAGTAAAGTAGATAATATGAAAAGAGATAGTTTCGGGAGTCGATTTGGTGCTCTAGTGGCAATGGCCGGTTCTGCAGTCGGCTTGGGTAACCTTTGGCGTTTCCCTTATCTTGTGGGAGAGAACGGAGGAGCTGCATTCATAATAATCTATATCCTGATGGTGTTTTTCCTCTGCCTTCCAATCTTCATTTCGGAATTTGTGATCGGCAGAAGAAGTCAGCGGAATGCCTTCGCTGCATTCAGAGATCTTTCTGGTGGTTCTGCATGGAAGTGGGTAGGACTTTTTACAGTAATAGTTCCACTCATCGTACTTTCATACTATAGTGTCATCGGAGGATGGTCTGCGGAATATCTTCTGAAGTCTGTTACGTTCTCATTTACAGGAGGAGAGTCTCAGACTTCTATGAATACTTTGTTTACGGACTTTGTTTCTTCCACATGGATGCCTCTTATCATGCATACCATCTTCCTATTGGCTACAACACTTATTGTGGTGATTGGAATAAAGGACGGAATAGAGAAGTTCAGCAAGGTCATGATGCCTTTGCTTTTCTTCATAGTAATAAGCATTGCAGTGTATTCCCTTACGCTTCCTGGAGCCAGCAAGGGAATGGATTACTTGTTCAAGCCAGACTTCTCAAAGATTGACGGAAACACCTTTGCGGCGGCCCTTGGACAGGCCTTCTTCTCGCTTTCGCTCGGTTTTGGAACAATCATGACCTATGCTTCGTATGTAGATAAAAAGGAGAATGCTCTTTTCCAGAGCACTGCAACAGCAGTTTCAGACCTGGCATTTGCGCTTATCGCAGGCATAGCCATCATGCCGGCAGTATTTGCTTTCGGACTTGATCCACAGTCCGGACCAGGCCTTGTGTTTGAAACTCTTCCTTTTGTGTTTTCACAGATGCCTGCAGGAGGAATCATAGCCATAGCATTCTTTGTAGCTCTTCTTGTGGCGGCCCTTACATCTTCTATTTCAATGTTGGAGGTTGCCGTCGCCTATCTTGTTGAGGAGAAAGGATTCAAGAGAGTCAATGCATGTGGTGTGCTCTTTATCCTTTGTTGGGCGGTAGGTGCCTTATGCTCACTTTCTTTTGGACCTCTCTCGGGTGTGAAAATTGCCGGCCAATCTATATTTGACTTCTTTGACAGTTCATCGTCAAATATCCTTATGACACTTGGAAGCCTTCTTACTGTCATCTTCGTGGGATGGAGGCTCAAGAAGACTGACGTATATGATGAGTTTACCAATAGCGGAAGCATCTCTGCCAATGTGAAGCTGTTCGGAGTTTTGTGGTTCCTTATCCGCTTCGTTTGTCCTCTGGCAATAATCTTTATCTTCGTTTCCGGGTTGCTCTAATCACGACTATCTGGTAATCAGTTCAGCGTTCCGCTATCTGCGGCGATCATAAAGGATTGCCACAGCTGCAGAACCAAGGAGCAACAGAATCAAGGCGATTGATGATGCGCGGGATACGTTCTCTCCGAGCTGGTAGGAATCAGGCTCGAAACGCATTATAAGTTGTCCCTCGCCGGCAGGCAGGATTACTCCGCGGAGCATCCAGTCTGCACGGAAAATCTCGATCTCACGCGCTTCGGCAGTCGGCTGATAATGGCCGCTACGAACTTCTCCGTATGCTCCGGCTGGCTCTATCCATGCCTTCCATCCTTTTGGATAGTAGATTTCGCTGAATATCGCCGCACGTTCCGCATAGGTCTTATAAGAATAGCGGAGTTCGTTAGGAGCGTAATGGGTCAGCTCGATTGAAGGGGATGTCTCGACTTCGCTCGACATGACGTTCGGGAAGCTCGACATGTGTTCTCGGGCCCAGGCAAAATCTTCCCCGATAACCGCTGTATTACGCAACTCTGTTGAAGCAAGGAGTGCGATTTCTTCGTCAGGTGTGGATGCTGGAACAGCAGACGAAACAAACCATGCATTTCCGTATGCGTATGGGTTCAT
>JAEIGA010015067.1_pt1 | contig 11772 bp, 3 predicted proteins | sample 9270691 | NCBI WGS metagenome assembly JAEIGA01 (sample SAMN17057246, study PRJNA624740) | gut metagenome | biome: biome; isolation source: fecal sample | host: Bos grunniens | place: China: Xizang | collected 2019
AGATACAATAATCAATAATATCACTACAAGATCTATATATAGTGATAATTTACCTACACGAATTAGATTTGGTGCAGATTCTGAATCTAATAAAACATTAAGCTTATTAGAAGTTATATATTTAAATACTAATAATTTAACAACTATGTCTAGTATGTTTAAACGTTGTCATAATGTAACTACAATAAACACAAATGGTTGGGATATTAGTAATGTAGATAGCATGTATGAAACATTCTATAAATGCTTAAGTTTAGAAGAAATAGATGTCTCAAGTTGGGATACTAGTGATGTAGTTACTATGGACGCTACGTTCTATAGATGTAATAACTTAACTAATATTATTGGTATAGAAAATTGGGATACGTCTAATGTTACAAATATGTCCTGGATGTTTACTGATTGTGAATCTTTAACAAAATTAGATTTAAATTGGGACACTGGAAAAGTAACTGACATGAGTTATATGTTTAGTATAAGCAGTGACAGTGGATGCTATTTATTAGAAGAATTAAACGTGTCTAGTTGGAATGTTGCCAATGTAACTAATATGTTTGAAATGTTCTATGGTTGTGCATCATTAGAAGAGTTAGACGTGTCTAATTGGGATACTAGTAATGTAACTGATATGAATAGTATGTTCTGCAATTGCGAGTCATTAAAATCATTAGATGTAAGCAATTGGGAAACTAACAAAGTAACTGATATGGCATGGCTATTTGAAGATTGTCATTCTTTAACTGCACTAGACTTATCTAATTGGGACGTCAGTAAAGTTACTAGTATGGAAGAAATGATTAATGAATGTTATGAATTAACTACATTAGATATATCTAATTGGAAGTTAAAATCTGATGTTGTCAGTTCAAGTATGTTCGTAGATACTAATAAATTATCTACTGTAATAATGAATAATTCAGATTATAGTTCAGTTAATAAAATTATATCAGTTTTACCTGCAAGGACAACTAATGACCCAGGTTCTTTACAAATAATAGGTATAGATGCATTTACACAAGTTAATACAACCGATGCAGCTAATAAGAACTGGATTGTAACTGATAAGTATATCGTAGCTAAATACAAATTCTATAATACTTTATATAATTTAATTCCAGAATTCAATGATGGATTTGAATATGACTATGAAGATATAGAAGAAAATTTACAAATTAATTGGGAAATAGGAGCTTTTGATTATGAAGGTAATGATTTCCATAGAGATGACAGAATTCGTTCTAGAGATTATATAAAAATAATTCCTGGTGTTGTTTATAAAACTGATTTTAGTCATTTACCAAATATACTTTGGTTTGATAACAATTACAATGCTATAGACTATTATGATTCCATTGAAAGACTTACAGAAATAATTGTACCAAATAATGCTTATTATATGAGAGTTTATACTTCAACAGAATATGATTATGAAGCTATAAACATTTATAGTGAAGAAATTACTGTAAGAACTATTTATAGCAATAGCTTGCCTACTAAAATACAATTTGGTACAAGCGATGAATCAGATAAAGCTTCAAGTCTAGCAGAAGTAGATTATCTAAATACTTCTAATTTAACTACTATGGATTCTATGTTTAAACGTTGTTACTATGCGACAAAAATAAATGCAAGTAGCTGGGATACTTCTAAAGTAACTAATATGCGCTATGCATTTAATGACTGTCAATCATTATTAACAATAGACGCATCTAATTGGGATACTGGTAAAGTGACTGACATGGAATCAATGTTCTGTAGATGTTTTGCTGAAAATATAGAAAATAGTATAAAAAATTGGAATGTATCTAAAGTAACTAATATGAAGTTTATGCTTGATACTACTAAATCAATTAGACATTTTGATTTATCAAATTGGGATGTAAGTAGCGTCATTTATCTAGATGGCTTATTCGGATGGTCATATAACTTATATACTATAAACTTAACTGGCTGGGATACTAGTAACGTAACTAGTATAGCAGGTATGTTTACGGATTGTTCTTCATTAACTACAATAATAGGCATTGAAGACCTTGATACTAGTAAAGTAGAACATGTTACAGAAGACGAATATGGTATATTTGCAAATTGTTATTCTTTAACTGAATTAGATTTAAGTAAGTGGGATGTAAGCAATGTAACTAATATGAGTAGTATGTTCTATGCTTGTAAAAGTCTAACAACAGTAGGAGATTTGTCTAATTGGAATACTAGTAATGTAACTGACATGAATTATATGTTTGATACTTGTTGGTCGTTAAAATCATTAGATGTGACTAATTGGGATGTTAGAAATGTAGCTGGCATGAGTCAAATATTTGATGAATGTGGTAGTTTAGTTTCAATAAAAGGAATATCTAATTGGGATACAGCTAGTTTAACTGATATCTTTGGTGCATTCTGCTGTGTATCAGTTCAAGAATTAGATTTATCTAATTGGACCGTAGACCAAATAGATAATTTGGCATTTACATTTACTGCGTGTGAATACTTAACAAAATTAAATTTATCTAATTGGAATATTAACAATGTTCCTTCTGATGGTTTATCTAATACATTTGAAGAGTGTTCTGCATTAACAACTATAATAATGCAAAACTCAGACAATGATTCAATTAATAAAATTATATATGCTTTACCAGATAGAACTGAAAGCGATCAAGGAACTTTAATAATTGATGCATTAGAAGATACTTCTGTATTAGATTTAAATGCATTGGCATCTAAAAACTGGAGCATTAAATATAAAGTAGCAGAGTATAAATTCGATGGAAGCTTATATAGTTTATTCCCTATGTTCAATGAAGGAATTGAATATATATATGAAGATAAATTAGAAGGAAATATGTTAGAAGGCGTTTTATGGACATATAATCGTTTAATAAATGCTAGTACTGGAGAATTAGCATTCAGTGGAGAATGGCCTGAAGCAAGAGCTACTGATTTTATTAAAATAGAACCTAATGTAACATATTATTCTGGTTCTTTAAAATGTGAAGGTAATTTAGGAGATGGCGCTTCTGATATTAACATGCTAAATTATTATTGGTATGACAGCAATAAGAATTATCTTGGAGTGGAAATAGATGTATATAATGCGACAGCTCCTTCTAATGCTGCTTACGTCAGACTTGTTACTGATTATGCAGATTGGATTGTAGAAGGTTGGAGAGATGACGATATATACTTAGGAACAGTTGAGAACTCAACAGTTATAAGAACTATATATTGTAACGAATTGCCTACTTTAATGAGATTTGGATATAGAATAAATGATCACGGAGATCAAGATGCTGCAAATTCATTATTAGAAATCAATTATCTAAATACTGCTCAAATAACTGATATGACTGATATGTTTAGAGAATGTAGGAATGTCTCATTAATTAATGCAGATACTTGGAATACTAGTAATGTAAAATGCTTGAATTGTACATTCGAATATTGTACAAGTTTAACAGAATTGGATTTAAATAATCTCGATGTTAGTAATGTAATTTACGCATGGTATTTATTTGGAGGCTGTGAATCATTAACACGATTACTTATAAATAATTGGAATACTGAGAGTCTTCAAGAGATGGAATATATGTTTAGTTATTGTGGAAATTTAACTGAATTAGATTTATCGAATTGGAATACTAACAATTTTGTTCGATTAGATTATATGTTTGATCATTGTGAAAAATTAACAACAATTGGAAATGTAAGTAATTGGAATACTAAAAATGTAACTTGTATGATGGCAATGTTTAATGCATGCTTCAAATTACAATCACTTAATTTATCAAATTGGGATGTTTCTAACGTAACTGATATATCAATAATGTTTAATGCATGTTATGAATTAACAACAGTAGGCGATTTAAGTAATTGGGACACTAGCAAAATTCAGCAAATGCCTGATGTATTCAATGGCTGTATTTCATTAAAAACAGTAGGTGATTTAAGTAATTGGGATACTTCTAATGTTATAAATATGGGTATGATGTTTATGGGCTGTCAATTATTAACAGGATTAAATTTATCTAATTGGAATACAAGTAAAGTAGAATATTTAGATAATATATTTAATAATTGTCTATCATTAACTACATTGAATATTTCTGGTTGGGATATTAATGACAATACATACATTGAAAATATGTTCTATAATTGTAATGATTTAAATAATATATCAATAAATAATTCGGATTATAATTCAATTAATAAAGTTATAGATGAATTAATAACAAGATCATCTAATTCTATGGGTGTTTTACATATAAACTTATTAAATAATACAAATTTATTAAATATAAATACAGCAAAATCAAAATATTGGAATATACATGTAAAAGCAATCAGAAATCCTATTGCAAGAACAAAAAATAATCAAACTTGTATGAGAATTGGTGGAAGACCTGTTGGGTTCTCTACATACGTAGATAAAATTTTATAAGTTATAATTATACTGATGCAAACATAAAGTTAAAGTTTGCATCAGTTTTTTTATGTAATATGTTTAATGAATAATAAACAGTAAAGGAGGATAGACCGTGAATAATGATTATCTTAGTAAGTTTTATGAGTTAGGATATACTCATACTGAATTAGAAACTTTATTGAAAAAGATAGCCGAAGGAGAACTTTTAACTAAAGAGCAATATGATATTTTAATGGCAGCTGTGAGTATAGTAACTAACTTAACTACTTTTGATGGCTCATATGATAGCTTAAAAAATAAACCAGATATAGTAGACACTGTTAGACAATCAAATGAATTTATTACTTATAATGCTTTTGATGCTAGAGCTAAAACTATTTATGTTTCATTAGAACAAACATTAAAAAAATTAATCACAGATGTTCATTTTGAATTAAGTGAGTCAAAATCAGATATAGATCATAAACATGATGATAGATACTCTTTAGTAAATCATAACCATGAAGGATTATATGTAACACAAAATGATGTAAAAAATTATGTTACAAAAGACTATTTAGATTCTATCGTAGCCGGATTAGGTAGTGGAGGAGGCGGTGGATATTATCCTGTTTACGCAAAGCCAAAATTAACAGTAAGTGCGAATAACTCAACAGTTCTTCATAAAGTTAATACAGCTATTGTAATAAATCCTACATATGTTCAAAATGATGCAGGGGAGCTTATTAAGTTTTCTATAAGAAAAAATGGAGAAACTGTATATGAAGGAACTGAAATAAAATCATATACAGATAACATTTGTTTAATGCATGAAGAGTCTATTACATACACATTTGTAATAGAATACGGAGATGGTGTTATAAAGAACACAGTAGATGATGAGCCTTATCCAGATACTATGATAAAGGCAGGATCTATTGTTGCTGGAATAACTATAAAAGGTTGTGCAAATTCTTATTATGGAGCAATAAGTGATAAGCAATTTGAATTAAATGATATAAATAATTTAACGCCAGCGCTTATAAAAACAAAAGGTTATACATGCTCATATAAATTAAATAATCAAAAATCAATATATATGTATCCTGAATCTTTTGGTTTATTAGAATCTATTAAAGATGCTAATGGATTTGAATATATAAATAGCTACATATCCGGTACTATAAATTATGACGATGTTGTTTATAATACATATGTTTTAACTGATGCAGTAACTGTAGATGGTGACTTTAAACAAATATTCAAATAGAAGGAGGTGATATAATTGTCTATTAATATAGGTGATAACTTTAAATATCTAGGTAAAAAATTTTTAGATAATAGAGAATCCTTCGATACATTACAAGCAATGAAAGATTGTGAAATCGTACCAGACGGTTTTATTACATATTGTAAAGAAGATAAAAAGCGATATGAATTCAATTCTAGTAATAATATAAATGAACTAACAGGCAAATGGACAGAGTTTTCTGTTAAAAGCACTGGTGATCATTATTTAGGAATAGACGAACCTCTTGAAAATGATGCTATATGGTTCTTTGATAGTAGGGAATCTGCATCAAATGATATAACATATGATAACCCTATTATAGCAGAATTATTTGCCTGCATACAATCATTACAAGCTCAGATAACAGAACTTCAAGCCGAAGTTGAATATTTACAAATCAATGGTGGTGGAGGAATTCCTATTGAGCCGCCAGACGGTGGAGGAAGCTTACCAGATGAAGAAATAACTAATATATTCTTCGCACTAGAAGATGGTGGGTATTTCATACTAGAAGATGAAAGTGGTTATCTGATATTAGAAGAAGAAATAAAAGCGACAAGTCAACCTACTCTAATTTTAGAAGATGGAGCTCATTTCTTATTAGAAGATGGAAGCTTTATACTTTTAGAAGAAACCATAGTAGATACAAAAGATAATGTAATGTTATTAGAGTCGGGTGATGAATTATTATTAGAAAATAGTTATAATATATTAATTGAAAGCTAAGGAGGCTTAAAGATGGCAGATAAAAAGATTTCTGAATTAACGCAGTCCATAAACATTACTGGTGAAGAGTTAATACCTTTTGTTTTAGATGGACAAAACAAAGTTGTTAAAGCTAAATATTTAAAAGGCGCAGACAATCTTGGCGAAGATTTTGTTGATCTAGTTGGCGACGATGGCCAAGAATATAGAGTTAAAGTTGTAAATGGCGAACCTGTTGCAATGAGAATGGATGTATTTAATGCTTCAGATGCAGTGGCAGGAGCTATTAATCCAGATGAGATATTTGATGGTTTAATAATAAATCAAATGTATGGTGGAGGAGACGCATTATCTGATGTTCCTGTATCTCATGGATTTATAGAATTATATAACTTTACAGAAGTAGAAAAAAACTTAAAAGGTTTATATCTATTCTACAGAGCTAAGTCAGGTACTTGGCAATCATTAGCATTACAAGGAATAGTACCTCCAAGACATTCGTTCTTAATTAGATGTGCTCAACACGCAGCTCCATTTAGTCAAGGCGTAAGATGTAATATACTTGATTATGATATGCAATGGAATATAAAACTTTCTGATAAAGGCTTCAGTTGTTATTTAGCAATAGGACCTGAAACTCCAGAAGACAATCCTGTGAGAAAATTCAAAGATGCTCAAGGAAATGTTACATCTCAAAATGGTAGATATATAGATTTACTTGGAGCAGGCGGAGTTGGAGATGACGATACTATATTTGCATATGAAACTAGATACTTACATTGTATGGATAAAAATACTGCAATACATAGAATAGATTATTCAAACAGTGGTTCTAAGATCATAGGGACTAATGCTAAAAATAAAGGATTCAATGATATAGACTGTGAACCTATAAACTATAAAACTTGTAAAGTTAATGTTTATAAACCTAGATGTGTTAAAGATGGAAGATGGACTGAATACTATGATAAACCAAAACAAAAAGAAACAGTTCCTTCTATGATAAATGTTATGTTTGGTGAAGATGGAGAACATACTAGAACATTCACTTTCCAAACTCCAATAGTTGAATCTGGATTTGTTAAAATAAGAAAAGATGGAGAAACTAAGTGGGAAAGTTATGAAACATCTGTAGAAGTATTTGCTAACGTAGACGAAGATGTATCTGTTCATAGATGTATAATAGAAAATTTAGAAGTAGGATTATATGAATATCAAGTTGGTACAGAAGGATGTATTTCTGATAATTATTCATTTGAAATAAAAGAATTCAATGAAAGTCAAGGTATGAGAATACTATGGACTACTGACCAACAAGCATGGAGTAAAAAAGAGTATGATGTATGGCAAGTTTGTGCAAGATACTTAAATAATAAGCAACAAGAATTAGCTGTTCCATTCGACTGGCATTTGAATACAGGAGATATATCTCAAAATGCTAACCGTAAATTCGAATGGTCTTACTATTATGACTATGCTAAAGACATAACAAGAAATATACCACATGTTATAACTTGCGGTAATAATGACCTTATTGATAAAAAACATTCTACTGCATTTAATTATTATATAACTGCTCAAAATCAAGTATGGAATTCAGTTTACGCATTTGATTTAGGATTTACTCATTTTGTATGTTTAAACTCTAATGAAGATACTCTTTATGATTCTGATTTCTTACAACAACAAGCAGATTGGTTAGATGCTCATTTAACTGAAGTTGAAGCTAGAGAAGTACAACCAAGATGGGTTATAGTATTTGCTCACTTATCAGCATTCACTGTAGCAAGAGTTAAACGTTTACAAAGATGGGTTGCTCCAATAGAAAAACATAAAGTAGACATGTTCTTATGTGGACATAACCATGCATGGTCTGTATCTAAACCATTATATACTGGATACGACTTTAATGCTAGTCCTGCTTATAATGATTATAAAACAAAACAATCTGGCTCTTCAGATTTATTAATAGTAGACGAATTCCAAGCAGATGGTGTTACTGAAATAAATAGAAACCCTGATCCTGAAAATGGATGTTACTATGTATTAAATCAAGCATGTGGATTTAAACTATCTGGTAAAGAAAAACCTATGAATGCAGAGTTAGCTTCATTAGCAGGAACTAAACATGTTAACGCTGACAATAGCCCATGGTGGGTAGAAGCACAAGCTTTACCAAAAAATCCTGTTTATATAGATTTACAAATAGATTATGATCAAATAAGATGTGAAAGTTTTGAATTACAAGGAATAAAAGGTGCAGATACTAATGGAAATGAAATTATTAACTATGATTTAGATAATGTAGTTGAAAGTTCATTCCATGTATTTACAATAAATTATAGCGATAGACATCCACAAGAATAGAGGTGAAATTCAATGGGTGTAATTAAAAAATTTAACCCGGAAACAGGTGAGTGGGAAATATTTGGCTCTACCGATGCAAGAGATATTAATTTATTAGACGCGGGTGGAAATTTCTCTAATAAGAATGTAGAGGGTGCTTTAAGAGAGATCTCTGATAAATTATCAGAAACTGCTGCCGATTTAAGAGCTCATAAGGCTACACTTATTGAACACACTTCAAACATTGCATGGCTTAAAGAAAACGGCGGCGGTGGTGGAGGAGGCGGAGGCACTGCCTCTGCTCCTACCATTACTTCAACGTTTGAAGATGGTACAATAGTAAGTAAGGAAGAAGACGTTAAGATACCTATATTCTTTACTTCTCCTAACTTAGGTGAAGGTACTGCCTATGTTATTATAGACGGCATAGAAGTAGATATCATTACTGGTTTACAACAAGGAAACAATACTATCAATATAGGTAAACTTACTAACCTTACTAATAAAGTATCTATCTATGTAAAAGATAGAACTAATATGCTGTCTAATCAATTAAACTGGACAATCATTGCAGGTGGTATTGATTTAACTGTAGATTTTGATGATACTGCAGACTATTATATAACAGATATTGTAATGATGCAGTTTGACGTTCGTAGCGCAAGTAAAGAACCTATTATCATGCATATGACAGTAGATTATGATGATTACGAAGTAGAATGTGATCAAGGATTTAATGAATACATATTCCCTGAAATGGGTATAGGGGTTCATAAAATATCATTCTATATTACAAGTGGTCCATATTCAACTCCAATAAAAGAATATAACATAGTAATAGTTAGTTCAAACTCTTTATATGTTTCAAGTAATTTTACAGGTGGAGAATTTAGCGTAGGTTATCCAGTAGCAATTCAATATCGTATATCTAAAGCAAGTAAAGAATCTTTTGACGTTAACATGTTTTTAAATGGTAAATTAACTAAAACTATGATATGTACTCCTGGTACTTATTATTGGACATTAAATGATTTAGATATAGATCATTATGAAATTAAAATAGAAGTAATCGGTCAATATGATGAACCTCAATATATAGAATCATCTTTTGATGTTATTGCTAGCGATTATACTCCTCTTAAAATAAATGAATCGGGGCTTTTATATAGATTAAGTGCAAGAGGTAGAACAAACCAAGACTCTGATAAAGAATTTCCTATAGACGATTCTGGCAACGGCATTGCTACAACTCTACATAATTTTAACTTCTATACAAATGGATGGATAGATGATGAACTTGTTTGTGATGGTAACTCTTATGTAGAAATAGATTTAAAACCTTGGGAAAACAATGCCCTATATGGTTCTACTATTGAAATACAATATACAAGTATAGATATAGGTTTAACAGATGCTCGTATATTTGACTATACAGATATTAGTACAGACAAAGGTGCTTATATAGATATAGAAAATTCTATGTTAGAATCTTTAGCCAATTCAGGCGAAGTTAGTTTAGATAAAGATGTAGAAACAACTATATCTTTTGTTATAGATAGAAAAAATAAATTTGGTAAAATCTTTATAGATGGAATTTGTTCAAGAGCCTTTTATTTATCAGATACAGGATCTGGGGTAAATGCTACTAGAGAAGATTTTTCACATAGTCAAAAAATATATTTAAATAGTAAAAAAGGTACAGGATGCTTTGGTGCTTGTAAAATAAAAGATGTAAGAGTGTATGGACGTGTACTTTCTGATGATGAAATAGTTCAAAATTATATAGCTCAAGAAAGAAATATAGAAGAACAAGAAAGACTATATACTTTTAACTATGACAATAAAACATTGCCTGTTATTAGAATGTATGGAGATACAACTAACATGACTCTTGAAACACCAGTAAGTATGAGAATAAAATATATTTCTCCTAACGAAGATTTATATGGACAATCATTCGACTTACCTTACTGTGATGTAAACTGGCAAGGGACTTCTTCATTACAATACGTTCTTAAAAACTTTACAGCAAGACTTAAAGATGAAAACATGGCAGTATTTAATTACAATCCATATCCTAATGGAATAGAAGAAGACGTATTCTGTTTCAAAGCAGACTACATGGAATCAACTCACTCAAGAAACGTTGGTATTGCTAAATTCGTAAACTCTTGTTTATACGATTCTAAAAACCCAATGCAATTACAAAACGCAAATATAAGAAACTCAGTAAATGGATTCCCATGTTTAATGTATATCAATGATGAATTACAAGGTGTTTATAATTTTAACTTAGACCGTTATTCAACTAAATCATTTGGTTATACAGATGAAAGCAAATGTTTAGTTTATGAAGTATCTGCGAACTCTGATACAACAGCAGGTGCTTTCTATAAATGGACTGTTGATTCTGGTAAAGACGAATTATCTTATTATAAATCAGACTTTGAATGTTTATACCCTCCTACTAGAGCTGCTGGAAATGATAATATGTCAGAATTAAAAAGACTTATAGAATGGGTTAATGATTCATCTGATGAAGATTTTAAGGATAACTTTGAAAGATACTTCAATAAAGAATATGTATTAAGATATTATCTATTCGTATTAGTATTTGGCGCAGTCGATTCACTTGGTAAGAATATGAAATTAGCTTCTTGGGACGGATTAGTATGGTACCCACAAGTGTACGATGCCGATACAACTATAGGGCTAGACAATACAGGGTTCTTAAAATTCGATATGGATATAGAAATGGGTGACGAAAACGTATTTAATACTACTGGATCTATGTTATGGAAACGTATAGTTCTATTATTCCAAGACGAATTAAAACAACAATATTCTTTAATGAGACAAGATAGATTCACTGTAGATAATATAATGCAATACTTATATGAAGAACAGATATCTAAAATACCTGCAACATACTACAATAAAGATATGCAAACTAAATACTTAAATTATGGTTCTGCATATTTATATGCTTTACATGGAAGCGGAGAAAAACATATCAAAAAATGGA
>JAEIGA010015068.1_pt1 | contig 11772 bp, 8 predicted proteins | sample 9270691 | NCBI WGS metagenome assembly JAEIGA01 (sample SAMN17057246, study PRJNA624740) | gut metagenome | biome: biome; isolation source: fecal sample | host: Bos grunniens | place: China: Xizang | collected 2019
CTTGCGCAGGCACTGCTCCTTCGTCATCTCGGTGTACTCGACCATGCGGTAGCGTCCGCCGACGAGCATCGGCATGCCCACCTTCTCGAACGGGTCGCGCTTGGCGCAGAGCTTGAGCGAGTACTCGCTCCGCTCGAGCACGTGGTAGCCGACGAACGCCGGGTCGGCGATCTCGACGAGCGGGTTGTCGACCTGGAAGAAGAACACCGACTTGATGCCGCCGACCCACTTCGCTATTCGTCGGCCCTGACCTTGATGACGAGCTTGCGAATCTTGCGCGGACCCGTCAGCGACGTGCACGGCACATGCGCTCCGCGCGGCGGCAGGAAGACCGCGAACTCGCCCGGCTTCAGCGTCACCGGCTTCGTCTTGACGTCCACGAAGCCGATGTCCTTCGACTCGTCCAGCTTGAACGCCGGGGCGGACGGATCAAGGCTGTAGAACCCGAAGGTCTCGTCGCCCGAGATCGGCATCTGGATGTCAATGTACTTCGCATGCGCCTCGGCATGCTGCGTCTTGCCCTCGAACGGCGAAAGGTCCACGTCCTGCACCATCGCGTACAGCGGCGGCTCCTCGCCAGCCCTGCCTTCCTCCAGGACGTACGTTCCCGCCTTCATCGTCGCGAGGTCGCCCCGCCGCAGGAACTCGAACGCCTTGGGGAAGCGCGAATTGAGATGCGCGAGATTGTCCGCCTCGAAGACCTTGCAGACATAATGGGACTTGGCACCGACGCAGCCGCAGGTGACGGCCGCCACGGCGGCGGTCCAGAGGTATCGCATGAGGTTCATTCCTGTCCTTTCGTGAATGTCGCAAGAAAAAAGCCGACGATGACGAGCGCAAGCGTGCCGACCACCATCGCCAAGTTGACGTGGAGGAGGTGCGGCAGGCCGAAGAGCTTCTCGCCGAAGACGACCCACGCGACCGCGAGAACGCCGACGACTGTCGCAACCGCCGCCTGCGCGGGACGCGTCCGCCGCGCGAACGCGCCGAGAAGGAAGAGCCCGAGCATTCCGCCCGAGAGGACGCTCTGGAGCGCCCACCACGTCGTCATCACGCTCGTCACGTTCATCACCGCGAGCGCGACGCCGACGGAGAAGACGCCGAGCCCGAGCGTCGAAAGCCGGAGAAAGCGGACCTGCGACCCCTGCGCGACCTCGCCCTTCGCGAACCGCTTGCGATAGTCCTCCAGGAGCACCGTCGAGCCCGAGTTGAGCGTCGCCGACACCGTGCTCATCGCCGCCGCGATGATCGCCGCAACGAGAAGACCCGACACGCCGTGCGGCAGGCGGTGGACGATGAACCACGGGAAGACCGCGTCGGACTGCGCCAGGACGTCCTCCGGCACGACGCCGGGGTGTCCCTTCACCCACACCCAGAGGAGCGTGCCGATCGCGACGAACACCGCCGAGACCGGCACGTAGAGCACTGCGCCCGAGAACATCGACTTCACCGCCTCGCGGTCGGACTTCGCCGCGACATAGCGCTGCGTGTAGCTCTGGTCGATGCCGAAGTTCTGCAGGTTGAGGAAGACGCCGTAGACGAAGATGACCCAGAACGTCTCCGAGCCCCAGTCCGCGAGCGAAAAGCTGCCGAGCGAAAGCTTGCCCGCGTCAAAGGCCGTCCGCACGCCTGTGGAGAATCCGTCCGGCAGCGTGCACCCGAGGACGGCGAGGCAGACGAGCGCCCCGCCGATGAGGATGATCGCCTGCACGGCGTCCGTCCACACCACGGCCTTTAGCCCGCCCATCATCGAGTAGAGCATCGTCGCGAACCCGACGACGCAGATGACGACGGGGACGGAGAAGCCCATCAGCGTCTTGAGGAGCAGCGCCAGCAGGAAGAGGATCATGCCGCTCCGGACCGACTGCATCACGAGGAAGCATCCGCTCGCGTAGAGCCGCGCCCAGACGCCGAAGCGCGATTCGAGGAACGAGTAGGCCGACACGCTTGTCTGCCGCCGATAGAACGGCACGAACCAGATCGCCGCGGCCGTCGCCGCAAACGGAATCGAGAACGAGAGGACGAGCACGTTCCAGCTCTGGAGGTACGCCTTCGCCGGGAGCGCAAGGAACGAGATCGAGCTCACGTAGGTCGCGAAGACCGACAGGGCGAGCGCCCAGCCGGGCAGCCGCCCCCCGCCCTTCGTGAACTCGTCGGACGAGTCACGTCCCTTCCGAAAGTAGAAGCTGCAGCCAAAGAGCGTCGTGCCGACGAGATACGCCGCGATGATCGCAAGGTCGATGCTCACGCGGCGAACCCCTTCCGTGCGACGTCCTGCGCCGAGCGGAAGCCGTCGAGCATCGCGTTCGTGTCGTTCTTGACGCCCATGTAGTCGACGCCGCGGCGCTTCCAGTCCGCAAAGCGGTTCTCGGCATAGGTACCGAGGAGAAGCCCCTTCGCCTTGATCTTGGCACACGCCTCGTCCAGCGCGGCCTTCACCTCGGGATCGTCGAACTGCCCGGGCTTGCCCATCGACATCGAGAAGTCATAGGGTCCGACGAGAATCGAGTCAATGCCCGAAACGGCAAGAATCGCATCGAGGCGCTTCGCCGCGTCGATGTGCTCGAGCTGGAGGATGACGAGCGGATCGTGGGCGGACGCCGCGAGATACGCGTCCGTATCCGCCGCACCGTAGTTCCACCCGCGACGGTAGCCGCACCCCCGGTCGCCCCCGTGGCACGGGTAGCGGCAGGCGGAGACCGCCCGCGCGGCGTCCTTCTCGTCCATCACCATCGGGACGATGATCCCGGCGGGCGCGAAGTCGATGACCTTCTTGATCTCCGTATGGTCGCACGACGGCACGCGGTAGAGCGTCGCGACGCCCGTCCCCTTCACGGCCATCAGGTGAAGCATCGCGGTGTTGCGGTCCATCTCGCCGTGTTCGCCGTCGATCCAGACGAAATCGAAGCCCGACGCCACCGCGACCTCCGTCACCGCCGGATCGGCGAACGTCACGCAGCACCCAAGCGGCAGCTTGCCGCCCCGCGCCTTCTCCAGGAACGTTTCCAGATTGTTGACTTTCATTTCCTGTATTATTTTAACACAAAATGCCTGTCAATTCGGTGCAATGGACGTAAACGGCCTTTAGCCCCGCATAGCCGACCATCGGCCCGCAGGTCGAGGTCCGGGCGTCCCGAATCGGCTTCTCGCCGAGATCGAGATCGATTTCAAAGTCGGCGAACGCGCCGAACGCGGCACCCGCCGCCAATCCCGTCATCAGAACATTCTTCATTGATTTCCTTATCCTTCCACCTGCCGACTACTCGTTCTCGAACGCGGCGGCGCAGAGCCACTGGCCCACGCTGCCCGGCGAGGTCATGAGGACGATCTCATTCTTGCCTTTCTTGAGGTCGACCGTGAGGCGCAGGCCCTTCCAGAGGTTTCCGTTGAACGGACGGAAGCCGCGCGAACCGTCCGGACCAGAGCTGGAGGGAATCTGCTCGCCGTTTATGAAGACCGTGCCGTAGAAGTCATTGAGGATGCGGAGGACGCGCGGGCCGTCCTTCTCGCTCTCGACCTCCCACTTCACGTACGCCGTGAACGCCGGCGCGTACCACGGCGCGAGATTCGAGAGATTCGTCCCGGTGATGCCGGCGACGTTGACGAGACCGTTGCGGACATCGACATCCTTCTTCGCCAGGACCGGCATCTGCTTGAGTCCGTTGGTCGCCGAATCCTTCATCACCGTTCCGTAGACCGTCGCCTTCGTGAGCAGCGTCACTTTCTTCGCCTTCACCTCCGCGGCGAACGGCACGAAATTCTTCTGCGGGCACACCGTCCGAGCCAGCGCCTCCTTCGCGGGCTCCACCCCCTTCTTCGCCTCGTCGAGCGCGGCCAACTGGTCGGCCCAGTGCGCCTTCCGCTCCGCCACCGCCTTCGCAAGAAGCGCGTCCGCCTCCTCGATCTTGAAGTGCATCGAGACGATGCTCGGCGTCGCGTTCGCCCACGGACGGAACTTCGAGTACGTGTTGATCACGATCTCGCCGTCTTTCTTGAGGTGCATGCCCTGGTAGCCGCAGTCATAGGCCGTCCCGTAGTTCGGGAAGAGCTTGATGCGGTAGCCGCCCCTGCCCGTGCCGTCCTTGATCAATTCGTAGGGACCCACCCAGGCGATAACCGTGCCGCCGATGAAGCTCTTCGTGTCGCGGAAGACGACGAGATAGCGTCCGTCTGGCAGCTTCTGCACGACGTGGCGGTGTCCCCAGAGTGCGAGCGGCGCGTCCTGGATCGCGCTCCATGTCTTGCCTTCATCCTTCGAAAAGCACATCTGCGAGGGGTGCGCACCGGAGTTCTCGCGGATCAGCATGCAAAGCTCCTTCTGATCGGGCGAGTAGAAGACCGCCGGCTCGCAGAGCTCGTACCCCTCCTTGCGGGCGACGAGGTTCGGCTTCTCCCAGGTGAGACCCCCGTCGCGCGAGACGGAACTGAGGATGTGCAAGGGATTGCCGTCGCCGTTCGCCTGCGGCCCGCGGTGGTAGACGCCGAGATACGACCCATCCTTCAGGCGCTCCATGCCGAAGAACGAGATGACGCAGCAGAAGTCGGGACCCATCGGCGGCAGATACTTCCACGTCTTGCCCTCGTCCTCGCTCATGATGGACGGCATCGCCTCGACGAGCGGACGGTCCTTCGCCCCGCGCCAGTCCTTGGGATCGACCTCGACATAGCCCGCGAACACGCGGAGCCGCGCCTTGCCCGTCTTCGGGTCGACGAACCGGAACGCGACCGGCGCGTCGTGCGACTTGCGGAAGTCGGCGGGAATGAGGTCGGAAATGTCCGTCCACGTGCGGCCGCCGTCCGTTGACTTCGCCGCCGGCCCGCACGGACCGCCGTGCGCGAGGTCCCAGAAGCAGTACATCGTCTTCTCATCGGGCAGCATGATGCTCGAGGCGTGCGCGTCGTAGTACTCCGACTCGTGGATCGTCGAGAAGCGCGAGAGGTCGGTCGTCAGGTCCACCATCACCGGATCATCCGACTTGCCGTCATCCTTCGCCCTGCTCTCCGCGAGCGCGCGGAACTTCGCGTCCATCGCCTTGAGATCCTTCGGCAGCCACGTCCCGCCGCTGCCGCGCGGACGGTTGAAGGACACGCAATAGAAGCCGCGCGTCGAGCTCGCCTTGAGCGAGGCCCACGGGCCGATCCACACGTTCATGCGGAAGCCCGTCGCCGCGTCCATGTCGTTAGGGCTCACGAAGGCGACCGCGACACGCCCGTCGTCAAGCGCGCGCATCGTCGCGCCCATGCCGATCATCCCCTCCGGCAGCGGCGCGCTGCGCACGGACGATTTCTTGGCCGTCGGACGATAGAGAACGGTTCCGATGCGGTTCGGCACGGAAGGAATGTCAAGCGAGATCTCCTCCGTCCCGTCCGGCGAGGGAACCCAATCGACCCAGGCGCTCCCCAACGGCGCGGCGATCTCAATCTCGCCGTCATAGGCGAACTTCGGCAGAGCCGCGTCCAAATCGTCAGCACATGCCATCCTCGCCAGCAGGACCGCTGCGGCCATCACTGTCATCGTCTTCGTTTTCATATGCCGCGTATTTTACCACAGCACCCCTGTCAATGTGGTGCAGTGGACGAAAAAAGAGACCCGAGCACACCGGCCCGGGTCCCCTTGTCGCGGATTGCCCCGTCGGTTAATGGAAGAAAATAACCAGCCCCTTGGGCGAGAGCGCCGCTTCGGACGTATTGCCGTACACGCCCATGTTCACGCGGCCGCCGTTCGGCTTCGGCTCGTTCCTCCACTCGCTCGCCGGATCACCCGTGTCAATCGCCGGCGAGCGGCGCTTCTCGTGGACGTCAAACGCCTTCACCGCGGCCAGCGCCTCGTCCGTCGGCACAAACGCGAGCGACGCGACCTTCTTCGTGTCGTTGGTGACGAGGACGAGGGCGTTGAAATCGTCGAGCGTCGTCGCGAACTTCGGGTCGCCCGTCTTGATATTGTCCCTCAGCGTCAGCGTCGCCCCGCTCACCGCCCAGACGTTCGCCTTCTCGAGCGAGGTGACGAGCGAGTAGTCGAGATCGACCGCCGCGCCCGACTGAGTCACGAAGACGTCACTGCCGCCGACGGCGCTCGGCATCGTGCGGTTGCCGTAGATGATCGAGTTGCGCACCTTCACCGTGCCGTACTTGACGGACAATCCCGCCGCGCCGTTGTTCTCGCTCGCCGCATTGTAGGCGATCGTGCAGTTGACGACCTCCGGCGGCGGATGAGCGAGGACCGTTTTGTCAGAGATGCTGAGCGCACCCGTCTGCTTGGCGCCGTGCGTATTCCCCGGCGTCGTGAACTGGTTGCCCACGAACAGGCAGTTCGTGATGCCGCAGGTCCAGACGGTCTGCGCGAGCGTGCTCTGGACATGGACAATTCCCTGCGGATAAAAGTCGTTGTCCGAATACGACAGACCGCGATTAGCGCGGAACTCGCAGCGGCTCATCGACAGCGGGGCGTTGTTGACGAGAAGCGCAACGCCGCCCGCGAGCCAGGTCGGCGACGAGCCGAGGATCGGCTTGGTCCACTCAACACCGTTGTTGACAAACGAGCAGTCCGCCAGTTCGACGCCCTTGAGGTTGCTCAGGAGGACGGCCGCCTTCTGCGGATCCGAGCCGACGAGCCCGTTGTCCCGGAAAACGCAATTCGAGCAGGCGAATTCGCCCCAGTTGTTGTTTTCCGAGTAACCTGAAACGCTCAGCACGCGGCCGCCGGTGTTGTAGTTGAGGCCCGAGGCGACGCAGTTCGACTCGAACGTGCAGTTGACGAGCTCGAACAGTCCGTTTCCGCCAACGTGCGCAAGTACTCCCGTGATCTTTGCCCGGCGGAAGCAGAAACCGTCAAGCGTCACCTTTTTTCTGACATTGAAAACATATTGACCGCGTTCGGTGGAGAACCCGTAGTTCACCGTGTCTTCGCGATCGACGAGCGAACGGGCATCTGTCGGACGCTCCTCCGATCGACATTCAACGCCGAGGAATCCGCCGCGCATCGCCAGCGGTCCCGAGACGACATGCTCGGCCGTTCCGTCAATGCACGTGGTCGCCTCGCCGGCGAACCAGACCTCCACCGTCCCCTTCGGCAGCTTGGACTGGCTCGTCGGCAGCTGCTGCGCCGCATTGAACCAGTCGCGGCCCGAGCCATCGCCCGTCGCATCCGCCCTGACGTGGAAGATTCCCTCGCCGCCGCCCAGGCCAAAGTTCGCCGGCAGCGGATTCGTCACGGCGACGCCGCCCGCCTCGTCCGACACCTCGTCCGCCCCGACGGCGTTGACGCGCACCTTGACGTCCAGCGTGCTGCCCGCAAGGAACGGCGCGGGGATCCACGCGGTGACGTGGTCGCCGTTGCCGAGCCCGGACAGCGTCTTGCAGACCGCCCAGTCCGTGCCGTTCGTCTTCCACAGGACCTCGGCGGTAGCGTCGTAGATCGCGCCTTCCGCCCCTGTCAGGTCGAAGGCAATCTGCGCCTGTGAATCCCCGCGCGGAAACAAGACCGCGAGCGACTCCTCGACGATCGCCGGCTGGACCTTGACGACGGCGGTCAGCTTCTTTTGCGCCGTCATCGGGACGATAATCGTCGTCTTCGTACGGTCCTCCTCGGCGACCGGGCCCTCCCAGCGGACGAAGGACGCGTCGGGCCGAAGGGAAACGGACACGGTGACGGAAGTTCCGACATCATAGAGTCCCGTCGTCGCATCCGGCGCCGGGTCGATCGCGATCGTCGACATCGCCCTGTTCGTCGTCTTCACGACAAGCTGGAACGCGTCGGCGTCCGGCTCCTGGTTGCGGACGATGTACGTCTGGGGCAGTCCGTTCGCCACCGCCGCCGTATAGCCGATCGGCCAGACGGCGTCCTCGCCGTAGCGGTTGAAATACGCGGTCTTCTCGGCGTCAGTGAAGTCCGCCCACAGCTTGGCCATCTTCCCCTCGCCCGCGAGGAACTCCTCCCACTTCTCATTGTGCCACGGGATGACGAACCGGCACTGGAGAGCAGTCCAGTTGTAAAAGACGTTCAGTCCGACAGCATAGGTGAACCATCCGCCCCAGCTGATCTCCTTCAGGTTTTTCTTCGAATGGAAGCAATAGTTGGCCAACGCGAAGTCTCCCGTGTAGCGGACGATGAGATTCGTGAGTGAATTCCAGCCGCCGGGAAACGAGGGCGTCGAAGAAATGTTGCAGCCCAGATCCACGAACGCCGGATCCGTATTGGACCACATGGACACAGGCAGCTTGGAGACGCCGGGACCGACCCGGACGGTCTTCACGTCCCTGGAATCATAGAACAGGCGATTCGCGCCGAGCGTCGTCGGCACCACCTCATCGCCACTTGTCGCAAAACCGACGACAACGTCGTTCGTCAGCTTCGGACAGTTGCGAAGCGCGTCCTCGCCGATGCTGGTGAGCCCGGCCGGCAGACCGGGTCCGATGCTCACCAAGCCCGTGCAGTCGTAAAACGCGCCGGCGCCGATTGTCGTCAGCGTTTCCGGCAGCGCCAGCTCCGTCAGCGCCGAACATCCGTTAAACGCAGATGGGCCTATCGAGATAGTTGCCGCCGGGATCCTGACCGCCGTCAGTGCCAAACATCCGTTAAAGCAGAACTGCGGGATCGCCGTCACGGACGTCTGGTCGAGATTGACGGACTGCAGCTTCTTCCAGTTCCAGAACGTATAGTCGGCGAGCGTCGTCACGGTGCTCGGCAGACAGACGGTCGTGCAATACGCGGCGCCGCTGCTGATCAGCCGCGGCACGGACTTGATTTCGGGGACGCCCTCCGGCAGGGTCTCGGCACGCAGGTCCAGCACGGGGTTGGTGCCTTCCTTCGCGAGCGACAATGCGCCGGCAGCCGAGAGATTCAGCTGCCAGGCCGTTTCAGTCGACCCCTCCGGCAGGATCTCCGTCAGCTTCGAGCCGTTCCAGTCCCACAGGATCTCCGCCCGCGCCCCGAACGCCGCGACTGCGGCCACGAGACAACAACAAAACCTGATCAGTTTTTTCATGCTATACTCCTTTTTTGGGAAAGCCATCTTGATTTTCACCTTGAATTATATCACAATCCGTCTGTCAATTTGGTGCAGTGGACGAAACAACACACCGTTCGCACCCGTGTTGTGGTATAATTCCCCGTATGACACACATCAAGGGCATCCGTTTTGACCTGCCGCTCGTCAGGCGGCTCGGACTCATCGACGACAGCGAGGCGCACCGCATCGCCTGGAACACCCACGAGGGGCTGGAGATCCACTATGTCCTCCGCGGACGCTTCACCTGGGAGATCAGGAACAGCCGCAAGCCGCTCTCGGTGAACGGCGGACACCTCGCCATCATCCCCGCCGGGCGCGCGCACCGTGCGGCCGGTGAGACCGGCACGCCTTCCTTCCGGCTCGGCGTCATCCTCGAGCCCTTCTCGGGGAAATTCGCCCGCAGCTCGTCATTCTCGCCCGACGAGCTCCGCGAGACCCTCGACGCGCTGGCGACGAAGACGCTCGTCCTCCGCCCCCTCACGCCCGACGTCCTCAAGTGCCTGCGCACGCTGCGCGAGGCAATGATTGCGTTCAAGCCCGACGACCTCACCTCCCGCCTTCGCCTGCGCACCCTTTCCGAACTGCTGCTCATCGAGACGAAGGCCGCCCTCGAGACGGACAGCCCGATGCCGCACGACAACCGGCTGATGGACAGCATCTGCAAGTGGATCAACCAGCACCTGACCGAGGACATCTCATCCGAGCAGCTTGTCGCGAAGTCCGGCTACGGCCGCAGTCGGTTCTTCGCGCTCTTCCGCAGCGAAATCGGCCTGACGCCCGCCGACTACATCGTCCGCGAGCGAATCGCCCTCGCGAAGGACCTCCTCCGCGCCCAGCCCGACCTGACCGCCACCGAAATCGCCAGACGCACCGGCTTCAGCTCGCCCTCGTTCTTCACCCTCAACTTCCGCAAGCAGACCGGCCAGACCCCGACCGCCTTCCGCGCCGGTCTCAAGGCCAAGCGTTCCCGGAAATGACGATCCCACACATTACATAGCGAACGTCGTTCTCGTTCAGCATTCGTCAACAATGGTCTGGTAAACTTCATACGGCGACGAATCTGGAATGAGATGCACCCCCGTCAAAGGGGGCATCTCCGCTTTCAGTTGCCGTGTTACCAGACCAGTTACTGCAAGCGGGATGCCCCCACCTCAAAAGGCATCCATGCAAAGCACAGATTCAAAAGAACTAAAAAGCGGGGCGTGCCGCAGTTGCACCGCCCGACTTGAAGCCCACCACAGGCCTACAACAGAACGACACAACCACGACACGCTCCGCAGAGCGTGTTGTAGTATGGCCGTTCGCTGTTGTTTTGAAAGTGGTGTATTTCAAGTCGCGAACCGCTTACCGGGATGTATTGTAGCAAAATTGCCGCGGGGGATGCGCAGGGATTTTGAACGATGAGGTTTGATTGTGAGTTTCTGTTCGCGGCACTTGCGGAGAAGCACAATGCCGTCATTCGCAAGATTCGCGAGATTCCGCCGTGGGAGTGGGGCGGGGAGTTTCTGGAACTCGAGCCGCAGGTGCTGCGCTTCCTCGGTACATCCGTCAAGCGCTATCCCGAATGCGCCGCGTTCAAGACGGCCTACACCCTCGCCTCCGCCCTTGCCGTCTACCGCCTCAGTTCCCGCAGACCAAAGGCTCTCTCCAAACAGGAAAAAGCGGATTGCATTGCCATGAACCGCGACCTCGTCGATGAATACAGCAATGCCCTTCTCCGCGCCTATCGGGAGATATTCAACTTTCTTTTCGCCGCGAACGGAAACGCAACATTCGATGCCGTGGCAGAGATCATCGGAACCATCAGGGCGGAGCACGAGCGGACACGGCACGAAATCATCAAGCGCCTCCTTCCCAAGTCCAAAATCCGTGAACGCGGCGGTGAAATCACCCAAGAGCAAGTCGCACGGGATTTCGGGGTCAGCCGTTCGACAGTCAACCGATGGGAAATCAACCAAACGGCGAACGGGCCAGAGAACAAGAGCAACAAATACTGCTATTACAAGGAACTGCGGACGAATCCTGACCTTCGGGGTGTAAATCGGTGTAAACGTTTGTAAAGACTAACAATGCCGATTTGTAGAAAACCCTTGATTTTATTGGGTGAAAATGGGGTAGAAATTGGTCGGGGCGAGAGGATTTGAGCCTCCGACATTCTGCTCCCAAAGCAGACGCACTACCAGGCTGTGCAACGCCCCGTTGGTTTGACGCGTATTATACCATAAATGAACCGGCGCGAGGCCGTGGCCCCTCAGCCCAGCACCAGGCCGCGACGGACAAGGTCCGCGGCGTCGAGTGCGTAGGCGGGGTCGATCTCGAGCGGCATCGACGCCGGCGCCTTCACCCCGGCGGCGGCGAGCATCTTCGCCCACTTCGCGCGCAGGTCGGCGCGGCAGGTCGCCGGCGAGTCGTTGCCCTCGGCGTTCTTCACCGGCGAGAACTCGTCCTTCTGGTCGAAGGCGAGGAACGCCGCGCGGCGCGCGTTGGGGAGGATGTCGAAGATGAACTTCTCGAACTTGTAGCCGTTGGGCTCGGCGGGCTTCACCACCTTGCCGCCGACCACGCACGGGATCTTCTTGAACGCCAGGTGGAGCGGCATCGCCTTCGCCGCCTCGCGCGCCAGGAACGCGCGGTCGAAGACGTGGATCGCCGGCGAGCCGTAGAGGTAGTAGAGCTTGCCGCCCTTCTTGCGCAGGCACTGCTCCTTCGTCATCTCGGTGTACTCGACCATGCGGTAGCGTCCGCCGACGAGCATCGGCATGCC
>JAEIGA010015069.1_pt1 | contig 11772 bp, 7 predicted proteins | sample 9270691 | NCBI WGS metagenome assembly JAEIGA01 (sample SAMN17057246, study PRJNA624740) | gut metagenome | biome: biome; isolation source: fecal sample | host: Bos grunniens | place: China: Xizang | collected 2019
AGGGCCTTCTGCCATTTCTTCTGCGAGAGCCACCAGTACTTCATGTTGGCCCTGAAGACGTACCACTTTGCCTTCATCTTCTCTCCAAACATCTTCATGCGGCCTGAAAGAGGTACATTCGATTTTGCACGCTTGGCACCCTTGATGCGTATATCAACGCTCTCGATGACCTTCTTGCCGGAGATCACGCCGATGAGCTTGACAGTCATCTTGCCGTTTGACTTGGGAACCGGGATTCGTGTGGTTCCCGAATCCGATACCGCGATACTGTACTGCGTGCGTTCGGAATCGATTGCTAGATATAATGAATCCGGACATGCGTCACATGCCCATCTTATCTCTACGTATTCGCCTTCGGAGACTGACTTTCTGTCAGTGGAAAGCGTCATTTTCTTCTTCATTGGTCAGAATAGTTGTTTGCCATATATACGTGCAATTCTCTTGCCAATTCGTGGATAGAATATCGCATGTTTCTCCGCACAGACAGTATGAATCGACATATAGTCCCAACGACATAGTGACAATAGACCATCTTGAACAAGCTTGGCTTTTACTGAGAGAGTCCTTGCGACATAACCATGCTTGTTCAAAACTTTCTATAATTTCTATGACCTTGATCTTTTAAAGATAGCGAGTGTTTGAAGTACTCAGAGAAGTATGCAACGTCGAAATCTTTGTCCTAAGCATTTTCTTCTGACGTTATAGGGATTGGTTCGATGACTGCCACCCTGTATTTATCTGACAGAATTTGTTTCCAATCTGGCGAAAGCTTTACCTCGCTCTCTTTATGAATGTATCTATATCCGCGGCATAAAGTCTCTTGCTTAGTAAATATAAGATTTGTCGGTTCAGTACTTTCATTATGGTGAAAAGCGATGTTCTCATGATTATTATCCCAAGCGCCGTGTCCGTTCTCAGCTAATAAATCATAGAGAATTGCCAACTTTCTGTGACTCCAAGCTTTGCTGTTTCTGTCAATTACTTTATTCTCTTCCTCCTCAAAGAATTCTGTTCTCTTGCGTTCAAGAAAATCGTCAAAGGTTATTCCTATGCCCGTGAATTCCTTGTAGAAGTTTATGAAATGTTCACATCTGACGATTCTGTTCCATTCACTAGTTTCGTAATTGCTATAGTAGAAAGGAGTCTGTTGTTTCCAGAATGCCTTATTGTCATATTTGTAGAACAATAAGATTCGCTTAATTTCGATGTGGGAGGTCCTCGCGATGTCTGCGCCGAGTAATCCTATAATCCTCTCCTTGAAAAGCAGGATGCTATTGAGGATATTATCTCTATCAATGATTCCCTTTTCATTTGCAAAGAATTCATAGATAGTATTACCTCCAACACCTTTACCGTCAATGAAGTATGGCAAATCCTGAATCTCCCAAATGGCAGATTCGATCTCCCTGGATTGATACAGTGCTGATAAAAGGATTTCTTCTTCGCTGAATATTCTGCTGTTCACATTATCTTCCTCTTCATCATCATTCAAAGAAGCGCTTTGAGTGTGAATCTGCCCTTTGGTATCTATGAAGCAACTGATAACCTTATCTATTGAGGTTGATGAGCGTTTATAGCACTTGAATCTTATGTAGTAAAAATGTAGAATCTTGATTAATAATTCGTCGTCGATAGACTCGACACCACCGCACTTTTTGACATACGTCATCCAAGACCAGAAAAGCATGGATTTATTTCTGGCAATTGACTTGTTTTTATATTCGTTTCTATCTTCCTGCTTACCGCCTCTTGGGTCGTTGATGTCCCACTTTCCGTCGTAGGAGTTTATCTCGTTCCATAAAATGCTCAAGAATGAATCAAACCATCCGGTATATAGGCCATCATATAGGTTTTGAAACGACTCTTTAAATTTAGGGGAACACAAGTATTTTAATCCTTCTATGTAAGTCTTTATATGGGATATATCTGTGGATTGACCGTTAAAAGATTCTAGGTTCTCTATGCATGCAAGGAAATTATTGAATCCTTTATCTGCATTTGGATTTTCTACCCCACCAGCTTTTCTGTTTCTCCAAAAGAATGTCTGCCATGACTCCCAGTCTTTACCATACTTGTAAAGGGCATCGCTAGGAAGTTTTCTCGCTTTCTGCATTTCATTATCTGTGAGCTGCTCGCCACGAGAGTTCATGGTTATATATAGTTCTTCTCCTTGTGATGTGGCTTCCGTCTTGAAGTGCCAGAAATGGATATTTGTAAGCAGAAAGTCAAAGTAAAAGTTCTCCTTGTTCCCGAAAATTCTTTGGATGGATTCTAGGGCGCCAACCATTGATTTAATAGTTGGATCTGATTTGTAGTCATCCAAAAACCAATACGGAGTATCCTTCATGTCTGAGATGAAGTCAAATGCAGTCGGGCCTTCCTCTTTTGCGTGATGAATCAACTGAACGAGAAACTGCTGAGTCAGGCTTCTTACCTTATAGTTAAAGCCCATCTCAAAATCATTCTCGTCTGCACGGCAGATTGCCATAAAGTCATCTATCCTATCCTCAATCGTAGCACGATATAGTAGCAATAGGAACAAAGTAGTTATTCTCTGCTGACCATCAATGAGATACTCGTCAAGGATTCGTTCACTTTCATACTTTACATAAGAAGGTTTATACGAATACAAAAAGCCCACATTGATATTCTTGTTTGTGTGTACATGGTGACATTTATCGCATGGAGCTGCTTTGCTTTCAAGTTCTATCAAAAACTTGTCAAGCACGTCATGATTATTTCCCCATACATACTCTCGTTGAATTTCTGGCACAATCATATTATTCAAGGAGAATAAGGTTAATAGATTTTCATCCTTAAGATATGCGTTCTGTCTACTCATTTGACAAGAATTTATGGATTTCGGTAATTATGTACTTTCTACGTTCTAGGATGTCATCTTTATCCCACTTGGTCATCATTGTCATATCGATGGTCTCGTCTTGGCGCTTTACAAAGATCTTATTGAAAGCGTCATATACATGTGGCCTAATGAAATATCCTTTCTGTGATTTGCGCATGACATCAATTCGCTTCTCTAAGAAGAAGTCGTTACCATAACCCCTGTTGACTGATTCATGCAGGACGCACATATTTCCGAGAGAATTAATAGGAATAAGTTCAGTGATCAGATTGTTGATTTGCTCTTTTACTTCATTGCGCCACTCAATGTTATCCCAATCAATATCATTGTCTTCAATGATGATTTTCTCTTCCTCAGAGAGTTTATTGATGATGCTAAGGTACTGTTTAAGTATCTGCGTCTGCTTGTCTTTGTCTTTAACCCTATCTCCGATAGGGGTTTGCGGGAATATGTGCTCAAGGTCTTCCTTATGTGCCTTGAAATACCTTGCAGCAAGCCTTGTATTACTATTGGTAGATAATATACTTATGATATCTAGCAATGTCGATACACTCACCAGCTTATTGTCGAACCAGTTTTCCTCTTTTGCTTTACGTTCATTTTCTTCAAGGGATATATCGGACTGGCCGAGCAAGTCGTCGAATGGTTCACATGCCGCAATTCTTTGTTTCATCCAACGGATGAAATCTTTTCGATGATATTCCTTCCACTTCTGATAAAAATCACTGAATGTTAACTTTGTTAAACCTCTCTCTTTATTTGGTTCAGATGCATGTATGCTGGTGAAAAGAATGTGGTGATAAAGTTGGCTGTCGTTATACCAGTTCTCCATAGTTCTTTGAAGAATCTGAAGGTCAAGAAGAAAACCTTCTTCTGTGGACTTCTTCTCAAAGAAATCCATGTTGAGAATGCCCTTGTTGTAGACAAGGCAGTAGAGCTTGTATAAATTGTTTATCGGATAGATTTTGTCTTCAAATTTAACCGAACTGGTATCTGAAATCTTTGCCTCTTTAGTGAATTGCCTAAAATAATCTTGTTTGTTAGTATCTGTCCACCAAAGATTTATGGCATCTAGCATCAACCCTATCTTAACCCTTCGTTCATTTACAAGCACATTCTGTTTGGTAGTGTCATCCAGTTCGCCGACTTCGGTTTTAGCTACACGAGTAATTATGAGAGCACGAATTAAATCCGCTCCATCAAGAGGGACGCGCTTTCCATTAAGGTTCTCAAAAAGCTCCTGTTCATCTATATTCTTTGGAAGGTTTACTATTAGCTTGAGGTGATTTAGGATTTTGTCTTTCATTACACCTTCAACCTGGGGCCTATCTTTAAACCATTTTTGAACTGTCTTATATGCCCAGAAAAGGTAAAATATATCCTGGAAATCATAGTCATTCTCCGCAGATGTGGCCTGCAGAAAGTCTTCCCATGATTCGATGTCACGAATATTACTCTCCTTAAAGATGTACTTACAGAGGAACTTCTCTGTCTCCTCTCTCACATTATAACTAAGCTTGCCGTTGATGAGATTATATTCTCCAAAATATGAGAGGATGACAGTGAGTGTTGTTAATCTTTGTTGACCGTCAACCACGTTATATGCCTCTCCATTCTCAACAAGAGTGATATTTTGTAGACAGTAAAAAAGATCCAACTCATCGTTAGGGATGAAATCATTGATGTCTTGGAGAAGCCTTTCGATATCCTTGGGCTCCCACTTATATCCTCTCTGATATGGAGGTATGGCGTACTTCTTACCATAAAGATAAGAATCAAATAGCTCCCTCGTTGTATAAAGAAGTTTGTCTTTCGTTGATTGAGTGTAATTCATGGCGAATGAAATCAATACCACAAATCTACTAAATTTTACTCAAGTTTCGTTTATTAGGAGCGTATTAACACATTAGAAAACTATCCTTATTTTTATGGCAAGCAGATAAGAAAATGGCAAAGGAACTTAGATAGATCTGTCCTGACATCCGTATGTGTTATTTGCTATTCTCCATTTCCGCCTTGAACACCTCGTATGGAAGGTTCGTTAGAAATGAAATAGAGTCCATATAGTCAGCATCTTCCGATTTGACTATCATGTAATCTTCTCCGAAGCACTTCAGAATGCTTCGAAGAAGAATCTCCTCTAGATTAGCAGTGTCCGGCTCGCAGAAGATTTCCAGAAAGCCGTCCTTACTCTGGCAAGTATGCCCGATGCGAGTGATGTCACTCTTTTCTACTTCAATAGTCATAGTCCTAGTTTTGATTCGTGTCATTATTGCACTATGCTAACTGTTTCAACAGTACTTGCAGAAGTTCCGGCTGTCAAGTTTACCTTTATCTGGGTCGGGATGCTCTCACGAATCTCCTCACGGTGTGAGATTATGCCTACCTGTCTGCCGGAGTCGCTATGTAATGTCTTAAGTGTGTTGATGGCGCTCTGTAATGCTTCTCCGCTTAGAGTTCCGAATCCTTCGTCTATAAAGAGCATTGAAACTCCGAGATGCTGTCCAAAATCTGCTAGTGCTAAAGCGAGCGCCAAGGATACAAGGAATGATTCTCCGCCGGAGATAGAGTTGGTACTTCTGGTAGAGTATCCGTTGTACTTATCCTCAAGTTTGAGGTTAAGGGTACCTGGGTTCACTAGAATCCTGTATCTAGGGGCCATGTTCTTGAGGTGATGATTGGCAGATTGCAAGAGCGTTCCCAGAACATAGCTCTGAGCAATCTTACTGAGTGTCTTGCCTTCTTTGTCACCGAATACTGAGCAGAAACGACGCCACTTTTCAAATTCTGCTTTTAACTTATCCAGAAGTGTGGTGTCGCCCTTGAGTCTGATTGCTTCCTCGTCATCCTTGATTTCTTTCACCAGGATACCTTTTCTGATGTTTGATTCATCGCGACTGATGTCCAATGTCTTCTTGCTAGTCTCCAGATATTCCAACGAATCTTCTTCACTAAGTTGCTCAGGCTTTTTCACCATGTGATCAGTAAGCTCTTTCTGCACAGTTTCTAATTGGGCGGAAGCAGTTTTTAACTCTGTACGCTTTTCATTGATGTACTCTGTGTTACCATTATGACTCTTCGAGCTTATTGTCATAAGCTGCCTGACCACCTCAATGGTATAATCCGGATGTTCGGATAGAAACTCATTGACTTCATTGACAAGACGCTCGTGGTTTTTAATGGCTTCTTTATGGGCCTCCACTGCCGATGTGACATTGCTAATGAGAGTGTTCCAAATATTCTGAAGATCCTCTTTCTTGTGGGCGATGATGTCATCGGTATTCCACTCAGGCATCATTTTCAGTATAGTTTCCTTTTGTCCACTGATATTCTTGATGACTGGCTCAGTTGCTCTGACGGCTTCGTTGATTTTTTGTAGGGCCTGCTCGTCCGCATTATATGCAGCAACCTTCGCGTTCAACTCTTCTATGAAATCATTAGGATTAAGCTGCCAGTCATTATCCCAAGGGAGGGTGCCCTCTAATGCAGTGCTTATGGTATTGGCATTTTTCGAAATCTTCTCCTTATATGTTTCAATCTCATTTTGTAGACGAGAGATATTCGTCTTGATTCCATCTACTTTGCCCTTGTCCTCAGTATATTTGGTTTCAGCTGTTCCTTTTTCTGTCAGGAATTTTGTGTGTTCCAGTGAGAGCGCTTTCTGAGCTTCTTCTATCTTCTCGCCTTCTGTGATGGATTCTTCAAGCTCTTTCACTTTGGCAAGAATCTCAGCAGATGTAGATGTGTTCAAAGTTTCAGCATCATTGCGACCTTCAATCTTTATATTGAAAAGTTCAATCTCTTCCTTCAAGGTCTTTTTGCTGTTGGTCAAGTTATCCTTTTCAACCTTAAGGAGATTTTCAAGTGCAATGACCTTTTTTGACGCTTCATCAGCATTGGTCAGCTGCAGCTTGAACTCATCCTGTATCTTCTGATACTCCTCATCAAGAAGAGCATCCGACTTCAGTGAGGTCACAAGATGCCCGCAGACAGGACATGTATTATCCTCTCTTCCGATACCCTCATTTAGGGCAGAGCGCATCTGTTTTGCAAACTTATCAATTGTCTGCTTGCGCCTCTCGTGTTCTAGAGAAAGTCTTTCAAGTTCCCCTTTTTCCTTGGTCTCAATCTCACGAAGTATTTCAAGCTCTTTCTCTTTTGTTGATATGGATTCATTTGCAACAGAGATGCTATCATGATATCCCTCTATGTTTTTTCTGATTCCAGCAATTTCTTTAAGAAAATCTTTTTCTGTGCGCAGCCCGGAAAGATTGAGAGCTGTCAATTGCCCGTTGATCTTTTCAAGACTCTTGTTGCAGTCCTCTACAGCCTGAGATGCCTTGTCAAGTGCAGTGACAGATTCTTTCAGAGTGTTTTCTGCCGCAGGAAGTTCCTCATCCATTGTCTTTTTCAGCTCCTTCTGTTTATCTCCAAGTTCCTTTATGGCATCTTGATAGTTTTTCACGTCGCTGACAATGGTCTGGCTATTTGCATAGGCTGTTTTATTCGAGGCATATTCCTCAAGTCTATGTTTCACTGCTGCTCCTTCAGAGACTTTAGTATCATGCCATTCCAACATATATAAATATCCCGCAAGTGCCTCGCGGAAGCTGCTTTCCAGTTCCGTAAGTTTTACGACGGCATTGTTGGAATTTTCTTTCTGAATCCCAGCATTCTTCAGAGTGTCTCTGACATCGATGGTTTCAGCCCATTGTTTAGCTAGGAGTACTCTTTGCGCGAATTCATCTGATTGGATAACCTCGTTGACATTATTGAAAGCAGCTTCCGCATCCTTCACCTTTTCCTGAAGTGCAGACTCATTGGTAATCCAGTTGATGTAATTTTGAAGAATGTTAGCTGTTTCATTCAACTTTTTCAATTCTTCTTCAATGCCCTGGAGTTCTTCCTCCTTGGCTTTTCTTATCTCATCGGGGAGAATGGTGATGTCAGCATGTCTCTGCTCCTCTACCTCCAGTTTCTTTTTTGCTATCGAATACTGATTGAAGATTTCAGCACCAATCTTTCTATAGATATCCGATCCAGCGATCTTTTCAAGGATCTCGGCTTTAGCATCCTCGTCGCTCTTGAGGAACTCGGTGAATTCTCCCTGAGCGAGCATAGTAGTGCGACAGAACTGATTGAAATCAAGTCCCACTACACTCTGGATAATCTCATCGACCTCCTTGTATGAACTGCTTTTGTTTCCAGAGACTGTTTTGTCAATCCCAAGCTCGGTTATACTCCATAAAGCATTGGATAGATTGCTTGTAGGCTTGCGCTTCGTGCCCCTCTCCACACTCCATTCTGCGCAGTATAGCTTTCCATCATTACCCTCAAAGGTAACCCTACTGAAAGCATATCCCGTGTTCTGCCTCATGATATTACGAGGGTCACATTCGGTCAATCCGTCATTGTTTACCTGGAAGTCCTGACGTTTACCTTTTGTAATACGCGGCGTGGTGTTGTAGAGCGCAAGGCATATTGCATCAAGCAGGGTAGTCTTACCCGCTCCGGTAGTACCAGTAATAAGGAAGAGCTCGGCATCAGAAAGAGGCTGCTTGTCAAAATCAACGACCGCATTTTCAATGGAAGCGATGTTGTGTATCTCGAGTTTCTTAATTTTCATTGTCTGCGTCGTTTATTATTCTGATTACCGAATCGAACATCTCTTTGAACTCTTCACTGAATTCAAGTCCCTTGCTTTGTGCGTGCGAAGATAGTACAGTCAGAGGATCTATCTCCTGCAGTTCCTCCATAGTCATGGATGTCATGACTTCCTCATTTTGCTCAGTCGCTACGCTGATCTTTCTGGTAGGATTAATGACTGCATAATGAGCTTTCTTGTCCTCAAGGGCGGAACGAATCTGATTATCCCTGTCATATGGCAGTAATTCGTTGTCTGTCAGAAGGACGTTCAGCCTGATATAACACTCCAGATCAGATGGGAAAGCCTTCAATTCCGTCATTACATCTTTCCAAGATGCATATCCGTCAGATGGAATATTGACTAGGGGATGCGGACAATCCACTTCCACACTTCTGATTACAGGTGCATCCCCGTGCTTGCCAATCTCTACTATAGTGAATCCGTGCTCATAGCCGCTGCGGATCTCATCGAATGAAACCGGAATAGGGGAGCCGCTATATCTTGCTCTTCCGCCACCGAACGTCTGAGCCTTGTGTATATGCCCCAGCGCGACATAGTCATATACGCTTCCTAAATCGTCGATGCTCGTGTATTCTATACCCCCGATGAAGCGGTTGTTCATTACATTGTGACCGGCGAAGTCACATCCAGTAATAGCAGCGTGACCGACATATACGATAGGAAGTATCTCTTGAGTGACCTCTTTTGTCGCCTCTTCCAACTTAGTGTAGAAGTTCTCATCTAGAAAACGTTCATTTGTATACGGAATAGCCACAATCCATCCTTTCTGAGGAAGCTCTATGATGTTATTGACAGGTGAGGCCATGTCTATCTTTCCCACCATCTTGACGTTCAGTGCTTCCCACGGGGTCTGATATACCTCGTGGCGTGATGCGCTGTCGTGATTACCTGAGATGCAGACTATAGTCATCTCAGGGTGAGAGTTATGCAGATTCACTATGTATTCTGCAAAGTCTTTCTGAACACCTGTGCCCGGAACGGCTATGTCGTAGATGTCGCCGGCAATTATAAGGGCATCCGGCCTCTCATCCTGCACGAGCTTGATCAGTTGCTCAATCATTGCTTCGTGATCTTTTGATCGGTCATACCCGAAGAAATTCTGCCCCAGGTGCCAGTCTGACGTGTGAATAATCTTCATTGCTATAGCTTATGTGTATGTGCTTTAATATTGTGGTAATCTATTTTGCTCTATTAATCGATATTGCTCTGTTATGCTTCAAAGTAGAATTCTTTCCAATGTTTAATTAACTGTTTGACACACTCGGAATTAGGTATGTCCTTAACGATATTATCTATTTCAAGATTTGCACATTGAAATTTCACTATGGTGTTAAAATCATAAGAGTACTTTGTTTTGTCCTTCTTGTCCTCCTTGTTTATTAGAGGTTTACCTTTCCATTGAGCATCTCTGAATTTTTCATAAAGCATCTCTTCAAAATTCGACTCGCCCTTATTGTGACGGATTCCAAGATTCTGGATAAATTTTTCATACTCTGTCTTAGTAAGTAGTAATGAATAATTTCCATTGTTCACCTTACCCATTCGCCATAGATAAGCATCAAGGAGGTCATATTGTTGAAAGCCATTAAGATCTCTTTCCCCACAAAAAATTGTGTTACGAACCTCGTCTAGAGCTTCTATATACTTTTCTATTGAATCGCTTATAGATGATTTAGACTTAGGTGTAAGCCCAATTTTCTTACATACCAAAGGGTACATTTCAATTGCTAGACTATCATAGATAGGAAAACCTAGAGGATGTTCCTCAGGATTTTTAATCAGCACATAATAGGCATACTTAGACATAAGGGATATCTGCTTACTGCCATCTTCACAGTTTTTACGTATTCCATATGTATTAGAGAATAAATTCTTCTTGTCCTCTCCTAGCTTGCCATCCTGTCTGTTGACAAGAGTATAAAAGTATTGGACGGCATCTTCTTCTCCACCAATAGCATGGATATTTTTTGCCATCTCTTCTATAGAAAAGTAACTATACTGTGCATTAGTTGAATATAATGAGTCAATCACAGTTAGCCTGAGCATGATGGATGGTACATTATAGTTTGCACCTGAAGTCATGTCAAAGATTTGATTGATCATTGCACGCTGTTGAGTGTATGAAAAATCGTCTATATTGTTGTTATCAGATTCCTTTTCAAGAGTCGGAATGATAATCGTTAATATGTTACGGATTGTCTCTATGTTGTGATTTGACTCCATCATTTGTCAGATTTAGGCATGAAACGAGATACTCTGTTCTACAAGGTCAAGAAGGTCGTCGATGTCTTCATATGATTTTGCAGTTGTTAGAATTGTAAACAGGTGGCTTCTCTCTTCGGATTCTGAACTAACCTCTGCACAAATAAAATTGCATGCAAGATTATCTTCAGTAGGAACTTCAAATCCAAATCCTGTTGTTCCCAAGAAATCGTATTCACAGATTGGATCATCTTCCAGCTCGGGACCAATTTCACCAATAATCTCTTCATATGTTCCGCCTGCTTCCATCAAGGCGTCTGATCCTTCCGGCATCGGACCATAGCTAATGATGATTGATCTTGGATCACCTTCCTCTGCAGAGATTTCAATCATCGCGCATTCTCTGCCATCAGGCTCTGTATAGGTTTCGGTAATTGTGTGCCATACTTCCGGTATCTGTAATGAAATTCCACCGAAAGATATCTGTTTTAATGCTACCTGTTTCATATGTGTGCTTTTATCTGAGATGATTGTTTACAAAGTGGTTTATGTAGTTTTCTAATGCAGGGGAGTCAATGACTTTAATTTCATGAGCAAGACCTATGACAAATCTTCCGACTCCCTCCATGCCGTTAACCATGGTTTCAAGAATCCACTTGTCGCCTTCTTTTCTAATATCCTGCTCTGCGAGTGGATATTCCTCGATAAGAAGATTCTTGGCCATCATGCTCATTTCTAGTTTAATAGGCGTCTGTTCATATCCACTAATGCGGAAATAGTCTGTCTTGCTTTTCTGATGTCTAGCCTCATTAGTCCAGTCTTCATCCATTACTATTACCTTCCCGATACGTGAAATCTTAAAGACTCTGTTTTCTTCCTTTTCAAGGTCATAGCCCCATATGTCTATGCAATTGGTAGAAAACTCAAAAGGTTCAATTAATCTGTCGCTGATTTCTCCAGAGTGTGATGATTCATACCCTTTCAAGATAACAGTCTTCTTATCGCGCATTGCCTTGCCAAGGCTTTCGATGTGCTCAGC
>JAEIGA010015070.1_pt1 | contig 11771 bp, 9 predicted proteins | sample 9270691 | NCBI WGS metagenome assembly JAEIGA01 (sample SAMN17057246, study PRJNA624740) | gut metagenome | biome: biome; isolation source: fecal sample | host: Bos grunniens | place: China: Xizang | collected 2019
CCACCAAATGCACCACCGAAGCTCTCGAAAATCTCCATGTCGCTTGCCCACAAGGCCTCGTCACTATACATCAGCTCGCCGCCATTCTCCTCGAAGTACTTACCAGTACCAAGGATAAGGACGTACGGCATCTGCTTGTCCTTGGGCACTACGTTCATAGTGATGGTAGTAGCCGCAGCATTTACAAGTTCCAGCTTTATGGAGTGCTCCTTTCCCACCGCCTGCTTCACTGTGAGCGTGGGGTTGGGATAGATACCTGGATATATCAGTTCCAAGCGGCAGTTGCGGGCCTCCGCATCGTAGCTTGTTGCGACATCGAACGAGATGATGCCCTCAATCGAAGTGTCCACGTTGTAGACCCACTCCTTCTCGGTGCTAACCTTCAGCTCGGCACCCTCAACGGGGTTTGTGAGGGTGTAGTTAACCTCGAAGTGGCCACCATCGGCTGTCACATCGATGCTCTTGACATCGAGCGTAAGTGTGGTATCGCCCTGAGGCTTAACCTCTGGCTCGTTGCCCTTACACCCCGCAAAGAGTGTAAGGGTTAGAGCGCCACACATCATTAACAAAATATTTTTCATGAAAAGTTGTCGTGTTGGGTTGTACATATAGTTGGCATGGCGGTGCTATGCTGCGGGGCTACCTTCAATCGCGCCAGAGTATGTGCCCTTGAACTCGCGACCGTCAACGAGCTTAACCTCGAACGATACATTGTAGCTCTGCGTTGCCTCGACATACTCGATGTTGAGCATCACAGACTCATAGGCCTTCTTGCTGCCATTGAACATGCTGTAGTTGTTGTCCACAAATACTGTATCAACATATGACTCGCCGAGCTCGTAGACATTTGTGGGAATGTAGTTGATGCTCGAGTCGCCAGTGCGCATATCGAATACCATGGTGTACTGCTCTGTAGAGTCCTTGACTGTAAGCTCCCAGTTGTCAGAGTACCACTTCTTTGCAGAGAATTTGTTCCATGTCACATCGGTGGGTGTGTCCTCGGTGTTGACAATCTCCATGCCGTCAACCTTGCCTACGTATGACATGAGGAATGTGCGGCCATCCTGAACCTTGCCAGATACGACCATTGTAAATGTCTTGTCCGCAAGGTTTGTCTCAACCGTAAGGCGCGCCTCGGTGAAGTTGTACTGGCTCTCTCCTGTTACGGTGAGCGTTGTGGCATCCACGCCGAGGTAACCCTCGCCAGTGCCCACGCCAAGCTCGTAGACGCCCGCAGCGAGGAACTGCGAAGGCTTGCAGTATACGTCGAGCTTAAGCATGTAGTTTGTCAACTCGCCATCTACCTGTGCAAGAGTGATATACCAGTTGGCACCAGACTCGTATGAGCTTGCATATGCGCGGTTCATGACAACATCGATAATCTCCTCCGACTGCTCGAGTGAGCAACCCTCGACTGCGCCCTCATACTCCGACTCGATGATATAGCCATTCTCGAGTGTGCCATAGAACGAGATGAGATAGCTCTTCGCCTCCCAGTCGATGTCTACGGTAAGGGTGCCTGTTGCGAACTTGAACTCGCCACCATTCTCGCCCGCGACAACGAATGTAGATGTGGTGTTGTCGAACTGACCAGCCTCAACGGCCATAGCCTTTGCGCTGAACTCCTCGGCCGATGTGCTGATGGTGTAGGTGTTGTTTACGATGTAGGGTGCCTTGAAGGCGTTTGTGAGGTTTAGGTGTGCTCGATTGCCAGCATCATCTGCAAGAGTCAGTGCCCATGTCGCGCCGTTATCCGCTGTTGTAGCCTGGGCTGAAGTGTAGTCGGTAGTCACGAATACCTTATCCACTACGGGCATGTTGTCCACATCGCCTGTGTAGTTGGCAACCAGATGGCGACCATCCTTAAGCTGTATATCCATGGTGAATGTGTAGGCCTTGGTCTCTGCATCAATAGCTACATCGACATAGCCACTATTGAGCAATACGCCATTGTCGTAGCCATAGGTCGAGTAACGCATGCTGTTCAGGCAGGGCCACTCTGTAGACTCCTTAACCTCATATCTGCCTGCGGGGAGATAGTCCTTCTCGGGGTCGCCATAGAAGTCAAGACACAGGGTCTTCTCGTTGTATGCGAAGTTGTCAGCCTCGTTGGCATCCTCGTATGAGAACATGAGGTAGTAGTTTGAGCTATACTTTGAGCCCTTGACGCGGGTGTAGTTGTGCTCGATGACATTCGATGGGTCATCCTTTGTGGTGAATGCCACATCTACCATGACGCTCTTGCCTGCGCCCTCGGCAGCTACCAGCAAAACGTAATCCTTAACGGGGTCGAGGTCCGTAACCTCAACTGCCTCCTTCGATGCGGGGTCTACCTCATCGCCCTTGCGGAGCACCTCCGAAGCCTCGGGAATCTCCTTCGAGGCGTTCTGCACGAGGTAGGCTACGCGCTCTGCATTCTCGGCTGTGAAGCGGAAGTTGATAGAGGTGTGCGCAATCTGCACAAGCTCAACATCCAGCGTCACCTCTGCCTGCGCTGTGGTCTTGACATAGAGGGTGTTGGAGCCTGCGACCTTCGTTACATTCTTCGCCGCAGCAACAACCATATACTCGGTATCTGCCTCAAGACCCTCGGCCTTAACCTCCGCCTTGCCATCCTCAAGCTCTACGGCAACACCCTCGGTCATGATAGCATCAAGGGTGGGCGCCTCTGCACCATCCTCGAGCACCATATAGCGTGCCTCGGTAGCATTTGTTGTTGTAAGCGTGAATGTCACGTTATTGACATTCTCGGAGCCCTTCTCCAGAGTGATGGTTGGTTGAGGCTCGTTAGGCATAGGAGTAGGTTCTGGATTGCAGCTTATGAGGCTCAAGCCAAGTGCTGCCAAGCAAAGTGAAGCAAATCTTTTCATACGGCTATTTTAGTTAGTTAATTTATACTGTGTTGTTGTATGTGGGGAGGGAGGGACTATTTGCGTGTGAGGACGATGTCTGATGCGCCGCAGTAGTATGCCATCCAGCCCACGCCCTCGAAGTTGTAGACCAACGATGGGTAGCAGTTTGCAAGGGGTGAAGAGATGGTCAGTGTGTTGCCATCCTCCGAAAGTGTCACGTTGAAGTCGTTGTCAACCTCTACGCCAAGCGTTGTTGGGTCTGCCGAGAGCATGAAGCAGTCGCCAAAGAACATCCAGCCCACTACAGAGTGGTGCGCATAGCCATCCATCGTGATGAGGTCACCCTCGGCGATGTCGAGCACCCACTTGGGACCCCACTTCAACTCGGGCTCCTCAATCTCAAACTCCACGAGGTCTGAAACGCTGTAGTATGCCACATTGCACCAACCATCAACCAATGCTACGAGCTGGTTGTTTGCGCGGTAGTCGTAGTCGTAATCCTCAACACCGGCAACGATGTTTACGGTGAACTCCGATAGGGTAGGCTCGGCGTAGCCATCAGTTATAGTCTGAACGCCGCTCCACTCGCCAAGCAGGCTCTCGAACAACGCCGACTCTACGCGCACATTCTGCTCAACGGCCTCGGTTGCCTCAACGGCTGAAATCTGTGCGCGGTTGCCCTCCTTGTCGATAAGCATCACGAGGGCTGTGTAGGATGTCTCGGGCTTGAGGCCCTTCTGTGTCAATGTCTGCTCGCCGGTGTACTTGATGCCGACATTCATCGCCTGATATGACATATAGGCATTCTTATCCTCAAGCTCGGCAAGCATGGCTTCAACCTTCGAGGTCTCGGCGAAGTAGTAGTAGAAGCACTCAACGCCTGTGGTGGGGGTGCAGGTTACGCTCATCTCGTATGGGTCGATGCCCGAGAAGGTGATTGCAACGCTCTCGGTAGAGTCCACATGCGCGGGGGTGCGAAACTCTGTAACATATATATCCTTAGCCTCGAGCTCGCCCTCCTGCCAGTAGAAGGCGTAGATTACGAAGTCGGTATTCTCGCGATAGCCAGCGTCGCTTATGAAGTTCTCATTGTCGCCCTTGAACAGCATCTGCTCGCACACCTCCTCATATGTAGCCTCGGTCATCTGTGCGTAGTTGCGCAGCGCCTCGTCGAAATCAGCCTTCACCTCGTTGATGTCGGCGGTCTCGAAGCGGGCCTTCGACATAACATCGCAGTAGAAGTATGCATCCTTATCCTCGGGGTACAGACTATATACAACCTGATATGCAGTGAGGCGTGCCTCGTCTACCGTGATGTTTATACCATTCTCGGTGGGAGTTGGAGGCGTTGGCTGTGGATTGTCTGGAGTCTCTGTGTTGTCGCATGCAACCAAAGTCGCAAATGCTATTAGATAAAGTAAAGCCTTTTTCATGGTTGGTTTAGGTTTTATTTGTCGTTTTCGTTTTTCTCTACACAAAATTACCTCATAATAATGTAAGGTCTGCAAAAATAGCTGTTATTTTATTATAACATTTCAAAAAAAATATATTACATTTGTATTACAAAAATGCTTAATGTGTTAATTATATGAGATTTAACCAATATAACAAAAAGATAACACTCTGCACCGTGGCTTTTGTGTGCATGTGCGCTCTGTTTCTTGCTACCCCCCATGCCTCTAACGCACAACCATTTGCATCGCGACAGCAGCGTAGCGACTTCGAACATTTCGAGTTGTTGCGCACCACAAATCGTGACTCGGCACACCAATATGCCGAGCGCATCATAGCCGACATTGACTCGCTGGCCGTAAGTATGGAGGTGGCTATGGTCTACGACTTTATGGCCGAATATGCCGAAGCGAAGCTACATCGCTATGGCTTGGCTCTCGACTACCGTCTGCAATCGTCGCGTATCTATGAGGAGCTCCAAAACGAGTCCTGCATAACGCGTACAAACGCTCTCCTGGCACGCATATATCTGCGTAATGGCGACTACCACAACGCCTTCAGTTACAGCACCAAGGCGCTCGACAAGGCGAAGAAGTCTGGCGACAAGACCTCGGAGCGTGAGGCATACCTTGTTCTGGAGCAGATAACCTACTTCTATAATAACGATGTTGCGATGGCCATGGAGTATAACCGTCGGGTGACGGATGGCTACGAGGGCAAGGAGCAGGCGCATCAGACGGTGCGCGCGCTGAACAACCGCTTCAACTATAACCTCTCGTTCGAGGAGACGCTCGACTTGACGCTGCTTGCGGAGGCGTTGTGCAAGGAGTATGGCTTTGGTGACCTCTTGATAAATGTCTATCTAAACGCCTCGATGCAGGCATTGTCGTTTGAGCGATATGAGGTTGCAGTGGACTACCTCGAGCGAGCGAAGCCCCTGCTTACGAACTTCAAGGAGGAGGGATACTACTACTCGGCTTTGGGCTTCTACAACCTCATGGTGGGTGACTCGGCCGAGGCTATCGTCAATCTGAAGCGCTCGATTGAGCTTCTCGGTCAGGATGACTTCGATGCCAAAAATGTGCACTCCTACTTCCTGCTTCAGGATATATACTTCAACGAGGAGCGCTACAAAGAGGCGTACGAGGCGCTGATGGCGTTTGCCGAGACCTACACGCGCCAGCACAACACCTCGAATGTGGTGAACCTCTCGAAGCTCATCAACGAGATGGAGCTTGCCCAGGCCGATGAGCGACTAAAGCAGCATCAGCGCGAGTTGCAGCAGACGCGCGAGTACAACGAGCTGTTGAGGCGAATACACACCGCCGTCATCTGCTTCGTTGCGGCCATCGCTATTCTCGCCCTGTTGCTATGGCGCATGCAGCGCAAGAATAGCCGCCTGAACAGCATCAAGGCGGAGCAGGAGTTGCGACACAAGAATGAGATTATCAAGATTCAGCAGTTGCAACAATACGAGGAGCAGACCAACATGGAACAACTTTCGGAGGAACTGATGCGTGCCACCAACATCACGGATAACCGCGAGATGCGTAATGAGCTGCGACACATCATCCGCCGCCTGCAGAAGAGTACGGGAGCAGACAGCCACTGGGCAGAGGTGGAGAAGACCCTCGCAAACTCCAACGATGCCTTCTTTGAGAACCTGCTGAAGGAGTATCCCAACCTCACGAAGAACGAGCGCAAGCTCTGCACGCTCATACATATGAACCTCTCGACGAAGGAGATATCGAACATCACGCACCAGAGCATAGGCAGCATCAATGTGGCACGCTCGCGCCTGCGTCAGAAGTTCGGACTCACCGACAGCGACACCTCGCTTATAGCCTTTTTGGATAAGTTCAAGGGGTGAGCGCCGATGCGTATCAATACCTAATTAGCTTGCTAAACGCCTATAATATAGAGCACGAGTGTAGCATATATCCGAAATTTTGCTACCTTTGCGCCAGAATTTGAATTACTAATGCTTGAAATTATGAAGCACGCTTATGTTTTTCCCGGCCAGGGTTCACAGGCCGTGGGTATGGGCAAGGATATTTACGACAATGTGCCCGAGGCAAAGGAACTTTTTGAGAAGGCTAACGAGATTCTCGGTTTCCGCATCACAGATATTATGTTCGCTGGTACTCCCGAGGAGTTGAAACAGACGAAGGTTACACAGCCCGCAGTATTCCTCCACTCGGTGATTCTCGCCAAGGCGCTCGGCGTTAAGCCCGATGCTGTGGCAGGTCACTCGTTGGGTGAGTTCTCGGCGTTGGTTGTGGCTGGCGCCCTCTCGTTCGAGGATGGATTGAAGCTCGTGTCGAAGCGCGCTATGGCTATGCAGAAGTGCTGCGAGCAGCAGCCTGGTGGCATGGCGGCGGTACTCGGCCTGGATGACAAGACCATCGAGGACGTATGTGCAGCGGTTGAGGGTACTGTCGTAGCGGCGAACTACAACTGCCCAGGTCAGCTCGTTATCTCGGGCGCTGATGCAGCCGTAGATGAGGCTTGCGTAAAGCTCAAGGAGGCAGGTGCGCGTCGCGCGTTGCGTCTCCCTGTGGGTGGTGCGTTCCACTCTCCACTTATGGAGCCTGCGCGTCAGGAACTCGAGGCAGCGATTGCCGAGGCAGAGTTCATGACTCCTACATGCCCCGTATATCAGAACGTTGACGCTAAGCCCTACACCGATGCAGAGGCTATTAAGAAGAATCTCATCGCGCAGCTCACTGCTCCCGTGCGCTGGACACAGATTGCCGAGAACATGATTGCCGATGGCGTAACTGAGTTCACGGAGGTAGGTCCTGGCAATGTGCTTCAGGGTCTTGTGTCGAAGGTTAGCCGCGAGGTTGCCGTAGAGTCGAAGTCTACTTTGTAGTAGCGAGAATATACAATATCGAGGAGTGCTCAGCGTAAGTTGGGCACTCTTTTTGTATTGTGGTGGTGTGATGAAAACAAGAAGAGATATACCGCTACTTGTGGCAACGCTGCTATGTGTCGTTGCGCTGCCCGCACAACTCTCGGCCGAGGAGCTGGAGTTTCAGAGTGCTCGCGTGGTGGCTCTCCCCGATAGGGAGGAGGAGCCTCGCGTGCCGCTCGTGAACATCAAGACAAATGCTCTGGAGACGGCCATGCTTATAGCCAATATAGGAGTGGAGTTTCGCATCACGCCGCGCCTATCGTTCGACATGATATGGCACTACTCGCCGTATGACTACTTCGTCTCCGACCGCAAGATACGCATCTATGGCATTGAGCCCGAGGTGCGCTTCTGGTGGGGCGAGGCGCTGGTAAAGGGACACTTCGTAGGTCTCCATGTCCCCATTGCGGGCTTCAATGTGCAGCTCAACGACAGGTTTCGATATCAGGACCCGAATCATGCTCTGTGTGGTGTGGGCATAAGTTATGGCTATGCGATGCCCCTCGACAAGCGGGGCAGATGGGGTATAGAGTTCACGATTGGCGTGGGTTATGTCGATGTTAAATATGATGTCTACAGCGGCAAGTGCAACGGCGCATATCTCCGCACGGAGAGGCGTAACTACTTCGGTCCCACGCGCTTGGGTGTAGACATCTCATATCGCATAGATATGAAAAAGGTGGAGAGATAGGCTGCTATGAGAAGAAGTGCTAAATATCTGCTATTTACGCTAATGTCGCTCCTTATGGCGGGGTGCGATAGGACAATACATGAATATCCGCACGATGTGGAGGTTGAGCTTGCCGTGCGCTGCTCGGTGGACCTTGCGCAACCCGAGCACTGGATGAGCGTGGAGTGCAATGCCGCGGAGGGTGCTAACTATGTCGTGCAGGCGGAGAGCGCAGAGCCTCGTGGTTCGCGCTTTATCGATCCAGTGTGTTTACGCTATGTCGTTGATCTGTATAGTGTTAATGGTGCGAAGTCCCGCTTTGTGGAGCGCAGGGTGCTATTTGCGGATGTCGAAGCGCCCACGCACGATGTCGTGGCGAGGTTTGATGTCGGTGCCGAGAGGTATAGGGTGCTTGTGTGGTGCGACTATGTGCGGGAGGATGTGCGCGAGGCGTGGTACTACATCACGGATGACCTCTGCGAGGTGCGCTATGCGGATGTGCCCGTGGTGGATAACAACGACAAGGATGCCTTTAGTGGCGTGAAGGATGTCGACCTCACGCACTGGTGCTGCCTGAAATGCTGCAACGAGGCGGTTGTGGATATGACTCTTGTGCGCCCAATGGGTCGCCTGAAGTGCGTGGCTACGGATGTGGATGACTACATCGCAAACAGCAGCGCAGTGCTCGAAGATATTACCGCTGTGGTGAGCTATGTGCAGTATGTATCAGCGGGTTACAATGTCGAGGAGCAGCGTCCAAACTACTTTGTGCCCACGCGCACCTTTGTCTCCAGAGCGCGAGTTGACCGAGAGGGAAGGTTCGAGTTGTTCTACGATTATGTGATTGTGAATGGCAAGGAGTCGAACGTGATGCTCAACTTTGCATTCTATAATGGCGATGTGGAGTTTACCGCGGAAGGCGAGGTTGTGGGCGATAGGATTAGCTCGTGGTCGGGCATCGAAGTGCCCCTGAAGCGCAATCGTGAGACCATAATCGAGGGTCGTCTGCTCACAACATCATACGGCACGGGTGGCGTGGCCATCAATCCCGATTTTGAGAATGAGTATGTTATCCCGTGGGGTGACTAACGGCCCTCCGCCATGGATGTAGCCGTGGCGGGCAGTCGCGTATAAGGCGAGGGGTTACTTCGCCTTCTGCACAATCTTCACGCGATCTTGTGCCGGGGATGACTTTGCATTGAGGTACGCAACGCGCTTTGTGCCATCGGTATTGGGCAATACGGTGAGGCGCACTGCCGACTTCCTCGAAAGAAGGGCTCGTGTATCCTCGCTCTCGGTGTACTCTCTAATAAGCTCGACATCAGTAATCCAGTCTACTTCGTGCTGCCAATCTTCGAAGTCTTTATCCTCGGATATGGTCACGCTATCAACGCCCGTTGCCCACATGGTGAGTGTGTAGCTACCGCCCTCGGCGGGGACTATCAATCTGCGCTCAGAGAATTCCACCTTTGGTATATCCATATAGCATGACACCGCTGTAGTAGCGACGACGGCTAAAACAAGGAGGTATTTAATCGCTCTCATAATAGTATAATGTTAAGTTGGTTTCGTGCTTTCGCTACAGCAGACACTGATACTCAAGTTGGTCTGTGTAGCCATCATGGCGGCGCAACCACGCCTTGCGGCGGCCACAGAGTGAGAAGCCACACCCCTCAAATAGTGCGATGCTCGCGGGGTTATCCTCGGCGATGCTTGCCCAAATCTGCTTGAGCGCGAGGGTCTCGCGGGCATAGCGCTTGATGGCCTCGATGGCGGCGTGTGCATAGCCCTTGCGACGGGCCTCGGGGGCGTAGATAAGGATGCCGATGCCGAAGCGGAGGTGCTGCGGGTCGAAGTCGACGATGTCGAGCGTGCCCACGGCAACGCCCTCACACTCAATGACAAGGCGCATCTGCTTGGTGGCGTAGAGGTCGTAACTCTGCTCCTCGACAAACTGCGCAATGCGCTCCAAGGATAGGGGTGCAGTGGTGCCACCAACACGCCACACCTCGGGGTCGTTCTCCCAGAGGTATATGAGCTCTATGTCGCTGGGCTCAAGGGCTCGCAGGCGGCAGGAGGGTAGCGAGGTGGTGATTGTCATAGACTACAAGCCGATAACCTTGTTGCGGATAAGCATAGCCACGCCCCACGCATTTGCGCCGTCGCTCATCTTCGAGACGCGGAACTTGGTGTCCTTATATACAAGGTTGAGTGAGTACTTGCTAGTCGACGACTTCAGTGGGAGCATAAGGTACTCGCCCGCCATGGCGAGGTTGCCACCCACGATGACGGTCTCGGGGTTGAAGGTGTTGATGAGGAAGGCTACGGCCTTGCCCACCTTCTCGCCCGCCTCCTCGATAAGCTCGATGGAGAGGTTGTCGTCGTTGCGTGCAGCGTTTATGATGTCGTTGATGTGGATGCTCTCGCCGCGGTCGTACATCTCGCGCAGATGGGTGTTAACGCCACGCTCGATGAGGTCTACAATCTTGTTTTCCAGCGCGATACCCGAAACCTCGGTCTCAAGACAGCCCTTCTTGCCACAGGCGCAGATAATCTCGTTGTCGAAGAAGGGGATGTGTCCGAACTCGCCCGCGAAGCCATTCTTGCCGTAGTAGAGCTTGCCGTCGATGACGATGCCGATGGCCACGCCACGACCCATGTGCAGGTAGAGGACATTGCTCTCGTTCTTTGCCTTGCCCGTTGTGTACTCGGCGTAGCAGCGTGCGCGAGTGTCGTTCTCGAGCATCACGCGTATGCCTATGCGCGCGGAGATAATATCGGTAAGCGACTCCTCGCTCGATGTGAAGTACTTGTAGGAGCGACCCGTTTCGGGGTTTACGCGACCCACGATAGAGACGCCCACACCGAGGATTTTCTCCCTGTCAACACCCGATGTGGCGATGAAGTTCTCGATGTTCTGGCATATGCGCTCGAGGCACTGGGGGCGGTCAACAAGTTCGAAGCTGTTGTCGGTATGCTCGAGGATGATGTTGTTCTGAAGGTCCGTAATGACATAGGCCATGTGGTCGCGTGCCACGTTGATGCCTGCGAAGTAGATTGCCGAGTTAGCCAGACCGAAGACATTGGGGCGGCGGCCACCAGGGGTCTCCACCTTACCGAGGTCGTTGACGATGCTGTCGTCGACAAGCTCCTGAACGAGCTTGGTCATCGTGGGCACACTTATATGTAACTCGCGCGTGAGCTCCGAGAGTGTCGACTCGCCATTTATAGCCATGTAGGCGATGATATTTCGCTTTATGATGTTATTCTTGTGATTGATACCTTTGAGGTTTGCCTCGGCATCCAAATTGAAATACTTCGCTAATGAGGTCATGTCAGTACCGTGTTTGTAGATTTTGTTATACAAAGATAATAAAATTTTTTTCAAATTATCTATAAAAAATTAAATAATTCTGCTTCGGAGGGTGATTTTTTGCAGCGGGTGCTTGTTGCTCGTTGCGGCTCATTGTGTCCTGCCATCTCCCAGTCGGCTTGCGAAAATCTGTTGTTGCGTGGGTGTAATGCGCTGATAATCAGTCTAATTATAAATTATATTATTGCACGCCTGTAACTCGCTGAAAATCAGTACTATGAAAAACTTGTAAAATAGCACATCGTAACGCGCTGAAAATCAGTATGGTTTTAGGGCTATCGCGGAAAAATTCGAGGCCCGAAAATTTGGTGTGTGGCGCGCGAGGTGGTAACTTTGCAATATCAAAATCGGGCCAATATTACCTTCAAGCTATGCGCAGTATGCGCGCGGTGAGAGGTTTTGTGGTTTCGGCAAATTTTATTAACTTTGTAAATCGTAAAGTATGAGCGGCGTGAAACACTTCAGTGTGACATATCTATGGTTGGCGGCGTGCATGGTGCTTATGGC
>JAEIGA010015071.1_pt1 | contig 11771 bp, 8 predicted proteins | sample 9270691 | NCBI WGS metagenome assembly JAEIGA01 (sample SAMN17057246, study PRJNA624740) | gut metagenome | biome: biome; isolation source: fecal sample | host: Bos grunniens | place: China: Xizang | collected 2019
CCTTTACAGAAAGATGGAAGGAATCCCAGCAGAGTGGGGTACAGCAGTTAACGTGCAGGCAATGGTGTTCGGCAACATGGGCGACACTTCTGCAACAGGTGTATGCTTCTCACGTGACGCTGGTAATGGCGAGAACCTCTTCAACGGTGAGTACCTCATCAATGCACAAGGTGAAGACGTGGTTGCAGGTATCCGTACACCACAGCAGATTACAAAGATTGGTTCACAGCGTTGGGCTGAGCGCGCTGGTATCTCTGAAGAAGAGCGCGTAGCTAAGTATCCTTCAATGGAAGAAGCTATGCCAGAAATCTACAAGGAACTTGATATGCTCCAGAACAAGCTCGAGAACCACTATCGCGATATGCAGGACATGGAGTTCACTGTACAGGAAGGCAAGCTCTGGTTCCTCCAGACACGTAACGGAAAGCGTACAGGTTCTGCTATGGTGAAGATTGCTATGGACCTCCTCCACGAAGGACTCATCGACGAGAAGACAGCTCTTCAGCGTTGCGAGCCAAACAAGCTCGACGAGCTTCTCCACCCTGTATTCGATAAGAAGGCTCTCGCTGCAGCTAAAGTGCTCACACGAGGTTTGCCAGCATCTCCTGGCGCTGCATGCGGACAGATTGTATTCTTCGCAGACGACGCTGCAAAGTGGGCTGAGGATGGCAAGAAGGTTGTTATGGTTCGTATCGAGACATCTCCAGAGGACCTCGCAGGTATGGCTGTAGCAGAAGGTATCCTCACTGCACGTGGCGGTATGACTTCACACGCTGCCGAAGTTGCTCGTGGTATGGGCAAGTGCTGCGTTTCAGGTGCAGGTGCACTCAATGTTGACTATAAGGCTCGTACAGTTGAAATCGATGGCGTTCTCCTCAAGGAAGGCGACTACATCTCAATCAACGGTACAACTGGTGAAATCTATGCAGGACAGGTTGAGACAAAGGCTGCTGAAGTTTCAGGCGACTTCGCTGAACTTATGGCGCTTTGCGAGAAATATACTAAGCTCGTTGTTCGTACAAACGCAGACACTCCACACGATGCACAGGTAGCACGCAACTTTGGTGCTGTTGGTATCGGTCTCTGCCGTACAGAGCACATGTTCTTCGAAGCAGAGAAGATTGTTGCAATGCGCGAAATGATTCTTTCACAGGACGCTGAAGGCCGCAAGAAGGCACTCGCTAAGCTCCTCCCTTACCAGAAGGCTGACTTCTACGGAATCTTCAAGGCAATGGACGGATGCCCAGTAAACGTGCGTCTGCTTGACCCACCACTTCACGAGTTCGTTCCACACGATCTGAAGGGACAGGAAGAAATGGCTAAGGCTATGGGCGTAACAGTACAGTACATCCAGCAGCGCGTTGAAAGCCTTTGCGAAGCTAACCCAATGCTTGGACACCGTGGATGCCGTCTTGGCAACACATACCCAGAAATCACAGAGATGCAGACACGTGCCATCCTCGGCGCAGCTGTTCAGCTGAAGAAGGAAGGTTGCGATCCACATCCAGAAATCATGGTTCCACTCACAGGTATCCTCTACGAGTTCGAAGCTCAAGAGAAGGTTATCCGCGAAACAGCTGCTGCTCTCTTTGCTGAAGAAGGAGTAGAAGTAGAGTTCAAGGTTGGTACAATGATTGAAATTCCACGTGCAGCCTTGACAGCTGACCGCATCGCAAGCCGCGCTGAATACTTCTCATTCGGTACAAACGACTTGACACAGATGACATTCGGCTACTCACGTGACGACATCGCTTCATTCCTCCCAGTTTACCTGGAGAAGAAGATTCTGAAGGTAGACCCATTCCAGGTTCTCGACCAGAACGGTGTTGGACAGCTCGTTGATATGGCTGTAAACAAAGGCCGCAGCGTACGTCCAGACCTCAAGTGTGGTATCTGTGGCGAGCACGGAGGTGAGCCATCATCAGTTAAGTTCTGCCACAAGGTAGGTCTCAACTACGTTTCATGCTCTCCATTCCGTGTGCCAATCGCACGTCTTGCTGCCGCGCAGGCAGCCGTCGAGGAATAATCGAAAGATGCTGAAAATTAGCTACATAAAGGGTAAGTATCTATAATTAGGTACTTGCCCTTTATCTTTGTGCATGTTCTGCGAGTTCTAAATGCAGATTTATTTATAGTAAAGCCTTCTCTTTGTATTATTTTTGTAACTTTGCGCCCGATAGGTGCATGTGAAACATCAGCGCATACATTCATTGGTAAGCCCACAGCGCCTAAATAGGTCCTGTTTTGAGAAAGTTATCATAAAACTTCTGAATATATATGATTAGCAAAACATATTACAAATACATTTGGCTTCTCGACACGTTACTGAACAGTTCTCCTCTAACGATTGAAGAGATAAACATGCTGTGGGAGGATTGTCCACTTAGCAATGGACCTATACCGTTACGCACTTTCCATGAGCATAGAAAGGGAATCAAGGAGATGTTCGGTATTGAGATAGTATGCGACCGTTCACATGGTAATGTATATTATGTCAAGAACCCTGAAGTGCTGGACAAGCAAAAGGTAGCAAAGTGGCTGCTACACGAGTATAGCATCCCTCAGGATTTTGCTACTTTCAATAGCATGAAGGACAGAATCTTATTGGAAGAGATACCTTTGGGTACGGCATTCCTTGATGACATCATCGAAGCCATGCAGAAGAACATGGAGTTGCGAATTGACTATCAGAGATATGAGGGAGAACAGGGCGAAGAACATTTGCAGACATTTCATATTCAGCCATACGCTTTGAAAGTCTTCAATCGACGTTGGTATCTATTGGGATTTATTAAAGAAAAAGATGGTATGCGCACAATAGCCCTTGACCGCATACTTGCGCTAAAAGTTCTTTCGAAAAGTTTCACCTTGCCTGAAGACTTTGATGCTCGCAAGTACTTTTCTAATGTTGTTGGCATCTTTGTGAATAAAGATTTACCCATCACAAAAGTCAAAATCCGCACCTACGGCATTCAGGCAGAATATCTTCGCTCTACCCCGCTACACAAAAGCCAATCGGAAGGTAAGTCCAAGTATGGTGAATTTGCTGAGTTCACCTATAGATTATGCGTTACACAAGAGTTAGTCAGCCAGTTGCTAGCAATGGGTGATAAAGTTGAGGTGCTGGAGCCAGCAACACTTAGAGAGATGATAAGAGAGCAATTACAAACAATACTAAATAGATATGGAAAAGAGTAATTTGTCTTATACACAATTTAAGGAAAATGTTTTAAATAAACTTGCGGATTATAAAAAAGATGTGTTGAAAATTGAAGAGAGTGGCATATTTCGTTATAGAGGAAAAAAACACCCCAAAAAGCATATATTGCCTATACCCCCTGGAAAAAGCATACAAGACATAGTGAAGGAATACAATGTTTTGAAATGCTTGAAAAGTGAGGACTTTCTCATAGAAAAGGAATTACATCGTTATGCTCATCATCTAAATTCTTCACAACTTATGTGCTATAATTTCTTTAGGCCGTATATTATAAAAGAAGGAAGCAAGACCTGCCCCAACGATGCCTTAATAGACTTGCTCAGTAAGTATATAGCCATTAATAAATGTGATGATGCAGAGTGTCAATTTGAATATGTACAAGGTGGCGAGTACGAGGGAGAAGGCACAAACTTTGATTTCTATTTGAAGTCAGGTGGAACTGAGGTGTTCTTCGAAATAAAATATACAGAGGCAGGATTTGGCAAATGCGATAATGATAATAGACATGAGGAAAAGTTTAAACGTATTTATGCTGGTTTGATAGATAAATGTCCTGCTATAGAGGGGTCTATAACTTATAACGATGAGTTTCGTAATAACTACCAATTGTTCCGCAATTCAATTCGTGCCACGAGCAAGAACAAATATGTTATCTTTATTTACGAAGAGAACAACCAATATTGCAAACAACAGTTGGATGAGTTTCTTGAGAAATTTATTACCGATGATTATAAGAATAAGAATATAATAGGTATTACATGGCAAGATTTTGTACGTAATTCAACATCGTCCCATAAGGTTGAATTCATCAAAAAATACCTAAGCTAAAAAAATTAATCCATTTATTTACCTCTCTTCTGCGGCGTTTTTGCACACCAGACTGCAAAAACGCCGTTTTTTGTGCCTTTTCATTCGTATAAGATACATATATATGGGGGCTATTCCTCTTAACAATATGTAATTTCAACAATCATGAGTAAAAACAGAGATCAGAAGCGCAAGGCGCAATTAGCTACACGAGCAAAGAATGAATCATTCCGCTTTCAAGTAGAATTCACAAGGAAACAAAAAGGTATCGACATTATGGGGATGGAACAAAATTTGACCACTGAACTGGATGCCATCTGCCAAAATGGTATAACGGATGCCTTGCTCGACTTGGCGAAGATAGTAGAGGGAGTACGGAAGGAACTGGGCTTCGAGCAGGAGGCAGACAAATGTTCGCTGAATGGTAGCCTTGTGCCCTTCATTCTCGGCATTACTACAGTTCAACCGGACAGCACCACCTATGTTCCTGGCCTATTCACGGCACAACATCCTCTACAAGTGACTATCGCATTTGATAACGAAATTAGAAATCAAGCAGTTAAATGGATGGAGGCAAATGGATACGAGATTTCTTCATACCTTGGTCAGCCTCTACTCAAACTAAAGAATGCAAGAATAGTAATCCGTAGAGTGGTTAGATCATAAAAAATCCAGCAATTAATGAGACAATTCAAAAACACCAAGAAAATTACCGAACGCAACAACATTTCAGTAAACAATTATCTCAAGGAAGTAAATCGTTATCCTATGGCAACAGTAGATGAAGAGGTGACACTCGCACAAAGGATTAGACAAGGTGGTAAGGAGGCAGACAAGGCACGTCAAAGACTTATAGAAGCAAATCTTCGCTTTGTTATCTCTGTAGCCAATCAGTATCATCAGCCCAATATGGACCTCTCAGACCTAATTTCTGAGGGAAATATTGGTCTTATCAAGGCAGCAGAGCTTTTTGATGACACACGGGGCTTCAAGTTCATATCGTATGCCGTATGGTGGATTCGTCAGTCCATCTCTTCTGCTATCTGTGAGAATGGCAGAGCCATCAGATTACCTCTTAACCAGCAAGCACTCCTCAGCAAGTATTTCATTCTGATGAATAAAACGATACAAAAGGAACAAAGGGAACCAACGACAGCGGAGTTTGCTGAGTTTGCAGACATCAGTGAGTACAAGGCAAGTATGCTTATTGAGCAAAACCGCAAGACATTGTCTATGGATGCGCCACTATCTGAAGATACAGAAACCTCCGTCGGCGACCTTGTGCTTTCTCGTTATAGAACTGACGATTCATTAGACAAGGAATCAAATGCCAACACGTGTGTATTGATAAGAAAAGGGTGGATGGAAAACTACACTGTTAACGGTATGGTTGAACCAGACAAATTCTGTCTTACAGATAAGATGTTAGAAACTACTCTTTCAGAACTTAAGGAATACATAGATACAAAGGACGAAACCATAAGCAACTTATTACTTATGCCAGATGTAATCGAAGAAAAACACATGTATTACAATGAACGTGAAACAGAAGAGATAGAACGCTTGACAGAACTGCTTTCTATAGACAGATATAAGGATATCCAGAGACGTCTTAAAGAAGCAAATATGCGTACAGGCTTCGCTTGCCTTTTCTATGGTTCCCCTGGTACAGGAAAGACAGAAACTGTGTTGCAATTGAGTCGTAAGACTAGACGTCCAATCTTTCAAGTCAAAATATCCGATTTAAAATCAAAGTGGGTTGGTGAGAGCGAGAAGAAGATACAGGGACTTTTCAGTAAGTACGAAGCAATGGTCAAGAAGTATGACATTTGTCCTATACTATTTTTCAACGAGGCAGATGCTATTATCAACAAACGCTCAAATAATACCGATGCGGCTGTTGACAAGATGGAGAATGCCTGTCAAAATATCATTCTTCAGGCTATGGAAAATCTCTCAGGAATAATGATTGCCACAACCAACCTCACCAATAATTTGGATTCTGCATTCGAACGACGTTTCCTTTATAAAATATGTTTTGAGAAACCGACTGTGGCCACCAGGAAACAAATTTGGAACGCCATGTTACCCTCCCTAAGTTGTGAAGAAGCGAGAAGTCTTGCAGAGAGCTATGATTTCAGTGGCGGTCAGATTGAAAATATCGCACGAAAACAGATTGTTGACAGTATCCTCTATGGACACCAGCAAGATATTTCACACGTTAGATCTTATTGTCACAATGAAAATATCAGGAATTCTAAAAGTAAAAGAATTGGATTTGTAAATTATCAGTTCCCGTTAGCCGCCGCCCAGGCAGCCGTTGAGGAGTAATTAAACTCTCTGATATAATGAAAGGGACCTGTCCGTTTGGGCAGGTCCCTTTTTGTGTTTTATCTCCAGACGATTTTGGTGGTAAAACGTCGCAAAATGTGCATCATTATTATGCAATTTTTATAATATAAATAAGATAGGAATTTTAATGCAAATATTTATATAACATATTAATAGACAACAAATTACTATTCAAAAAACTCTAACAAAAGTTAACAAAAAAGTTTGGCCCAAGTATTAAATATGTTGTATCTTTGCGCCGTGATTAGTCGACGAATCATCATGTTTAACAAAAAAAAGAATTGCGATATGATAATAACAGAAAAAGAAAAAAGTAAGGTTGTCTTTTCAAGTCTTTTGCAACGACATTATCCGAAACTAGATGCTGAACTTGTTGACATAATTTTCTCTTATCACAAAGGGTTGGGAGCAGTCTTTCACACTAAAGATTATTGGGTAAGAGATTTTATGCCAATACAAATTGATGGGTATGTTTTCGTTAAGTTCGTTTATAATCCAGATTATCTTCAAGACAAGAAGAAGTACATTACAAATGTTGATAAAGTCATAAAAAACTGCCCATTTGCACAAAATTACGAAATTGTGGATATTCCGCTCGTCGTTGACGGAGGTAATATGGTATTCTGTAAAGGAAAGAATAAAGGCAAAGAAACGGAATACGTAGTCATGACTGAAAAAGTTTTCAGCGAAAATCCATCTTTCAGCAAAGAGCAAATAGAGTGTCTTCTTAAATGTGCGTTCCAGTCACCAGACTTGACAATCGTTTGGCTTTCATGGGATAAAGAAGATATCTTTGGTCACACGGATGGAATAGTTAGGTATGTTGGTATAAGTAAATCTGGCAAGCCTCAAGTATTGGTAAATCTGCAATTGTACGATGACAAGATAGCCCAAGAGATGTATTCATCACTGGCAAAGCATTTTGAAGTCATAGAACTCGAACTAAGCAAATATGATGACTTGAGTTGGGCATATATTAACAGTTTACAAACATGCGACTTCATTATCATTCCAGGACTTGGAGATGAAGTCACAGACGCGGAAACATTGGCCCAATACAAGCAACTATACCCCGAGTATGAAGACAATATCTATCAAGTGCAGATGCGAGATTTTATAGCTGAGAATGGTGGAGCATTAAATTGCCTAACATGGACAATCAATGAGAATTATCTTAAAGTATTAGCGAAATGTGCACGCATTCCCATAATAGATTTGGAAGATTATAAGAAAGATCAAATCAAAAACAAGATTGATGATATGCTTAAAACCAAATGTAAGCGATAGTTTTTCCGTTACCAATAGGGAGGGACAACGTCCATTTTTTAGTATATTTGCAAAATAAATCAAAAGAAATGAATCATGGAAAAAGTTTTTGAACTATTTAAGAATCCATTTGAAGGATTATCGAACTATGAAAGTATCCAAGCTAAATGTGCAGAAATTGCACGTGAACTATTTAGCAACTATCATCTCGCATGCGGGAATGAAACTTTCCGTTTTACAGAAATAGAATTCTATTATTATGATAAGGCAATGTATTTGAAAAACAAAAATCTAAATAAATGGCAAGAAGTGACATATCCTCGTGATAATTATCAAGAAGGACAGTTGTTTTATCATCTTAGCGGAATAGATATTTGCTTTGATAGTCATTATAAGAATAACGAAGGCAAATTTGGCGGAATTCTTATTAGGGCAATAAAAGATAATAATGGTTTGATTATAGCTGGTCCTTTGAATTGTAAAGATGAAATATTGAATGCATGCAAGAATGAGAGTATGCCTAAGTTGATATATGAATCAGACGGGCAGGTCATAGAACCAGTACCAACTTATCGTTCCTTGGGAAAAACCGGAACAGATAAAGTACATGATAGATTGTGTTTTTTTGATGGAAGTATCGAGGTTGGTGATTGGACACCTATAAGGAATAGGTTTTTTACAAGAGAAGGAACAGAAAAACTCTATAAAGGTTCATATGACACATCTAAATTTAATATAAATAATAATTTATGAGTGTGTAAAAACGTGCAGAATGTGTCGTAAAAGAGTCGCCAGTAGTTTACAATAACTCTGTAACTCGTGATAATCAACATCTGTTAGCCGCCGCGCAGGCTGCTGTTGAAGAGTAAAAGAATTATAGACAATTACTAAACCCTTCGAGTCCGCTACACCGTACCCGAGGGGTGCGACATGCCGTACCCCTCGGGTACGCTTAAAAACTATTGGAAAAATGTTAATATTTAACCCAGATATCTGTATATAATCGCGATTATGTTAAATAATAAAACAAGGTAATAAAAATAATAATAGACAACCTATCGTCTTTGTACATAGAGAAATTATCAAAAAACTTGCGGTAGTCATCTGTCATACAAAATAATTTTGTAACTTTGTTGACCATCACTATGGATTGTTGGTTTGCAAATAGCCATAATTAATAGAACTCGTATTAAAAAACTAACATTTAATTTTTTATTTATGCTCAAACGAATCTTGTATAGTACGACATTTCTTCTGATGCTATTAAATCTACAGGTATCTGCACAGAATGTGAATGAATCACCACGACCTATTGAGAAACTTTCAAATCCTAAAGCGAGCAAGCAGGCAAAAAAGCTGTACAAGAAACTGCTAAAGTATTCGGCAGACAAGAAGATGCTTTCTGGACAGATGTGGGCACCTTGGGGAGGAATCGATGAAATCGAGTATGTGCATGAAGTGACAGGCAAATATCCGGCTGTAAGGGGGCATGACTTGATTCACGATGCTAGCAACAAGCGAGAACTGGAGTTGCTGATTGAGTGGTATCGCAAAGGCGGTATCCCTACTCTCATGTGGCATTGGGGTGCTCCAACAAAAGGTGAAGGATATGAACAGAGCAAGATGCAGATTGACGTAGAGAAATGTTTTATCGAGGGTACACCAGAATATCATGTTATGTGGCAGGATTTGAGACGTGTAGCTGACTGGCTGACCGTTCTTCGAGACGCAAAGGTGCCTGTGCTTTGGCGTCCAATGCATGAATTTGACGGCAAATGGTTTTGGTATGGTAAAGGTGGCGGAGCTCTGTTTGTTAAGCTGTGGGTGACGATGTATGAGTATTTTACAGAAGAAAGGAGACTTAACAATCTCATCTGGGTGCTTTGCCACAGCGGCAATATTGATGATGAATACAAGGTTGACAGAAAGTATTTTGACATTTGCGGCCCTGATACTTACTCAAAGGAGGAACAAAAAAGACTCTATCGAGAGATAGAGCGGTTGTATGGCAAAGATATCGCTATCCCTCTCCATGAATGTGGTACTTTGCCCGACCCTGACGAATGCTTGAGAGATAACACCGTTTGGCTATGGTGGATGCTTTGGCACACTTCCCACTTGCAAGAGCATGACAAGGATGAGTTGAAACGCGTTTATCATCATCCGTCTGTCATCACTCTTGACGAACTGGAATAATAAAACCGCATTTTATTCGTTATTCATTTTATATGAGACGATACATTGCTAATTTATATATATTGTGTGCCATGCTGTTTGGCGCATCAATGTGCCTGAAGGCTCAGTCGGTGTTGATAAAGGGAAAAGTGATTGACGACCAGAGAAGCCCTATCGAGTTGGCGCAAGTGCGTGTGGAAGGAACCGGATTTGGCGCTGTTTGTAATTTACAAGGAGAATACAGACTTACGTGCGAGAGCAGCGACTCTGTTGTCGTTGTTTTCTCTATGATTGGCTATGAAACTCGCAAGCGAGTCTTGAAGAACCCTGTAGATTCTGTAACGCTGAATGTCACACTCCCCCCTCTTGGATATCAGCTGGGAGAGGTGCAAGTGGAGGAAATTCGCCGTCAGACGAGTACGATGACGGATGTGAATATGGATGACTTGAAGCATATGGGCAACGCATCTGGTGGTGGTGTGGAAAGGCTAATTACGAGTCAAGCTGGTGTTTCTACACACAGTGAATTGTCATCTCAATACAATGTTCGAGGAGGATCTTTTGACGAAAACTCTGTGTATATCAACGGTATAGAAGTCTATCGTCCTTTGCTCATTCGTAGCGGTCAGCAAGAGGGACTCAGCATTATCAATCCAGATATGGTGGAGAGCATTGGCTTTTCTGCTGGTGGTTTCGAAGCACGCTATGGTGAAAAAATGTCGAGTGTGCTGGACATCAAATACAAGAAGGTAAAAGGCTTTGAAGGAAGCGTGAGCGCTAGCTTTTTGGGTGCAAGTGCTTATGTGGGCTTTGGTACAGAAAAATTTTCCATGACTCATGCCGTTCGTTACAAAACGATGAAGAATCTGCTTGGCACATTGGATACCAAAGGGGAATATGATCCCAAAAACTTTGATTATCAGACGTATTGGAGCTGGATGCCAAATCAAAGATGGACTTTGGATGCCATCGGAGTTATCTCAATCAACGATTATAACTTTACTCCTAGCGACCGTACCACCAAGTTTGGAACGGCAGAGGATGTCAAGGAGTTCAAGGTATATTTTGACGGAAGTGAACAGGATAAATTTCATACCTATTTTGGTGCATTTTCTACCACTTATCATTTCAACAAGCTGAATAAACTGACTTTCAATTTCTCTGCCTTCAAGACGAAAGAACGCGAAACTTTCGACATTAATGGTGAGTATTGGCTGAACAATGATGGCGATGATGAAAGTTTGGGCATTGGCACCTATCATGAACATGCGAGAAACCGATTGAATGCCAGCATGGTAAATGTTGGCTTGACTGGAGAAAGTCGATTAAAGAGCCATCAACTTCAATATGGGTTGTTGATGAAGAAGGAGGATGTGAATGAAACGATGCGTGAATGGGAAATGCGTGATTCGGCAGGATACTCACTCCCCCACACTTCTGACCGATTAGACCTTATCTATAATATGGTGTCGTCAAATATAGAGAAATCAAAGCATTACGAACTCTTTATTCAAGATACATACAGAAAGATAATTCCAGAAGGAGAACTAATCCTGAACTATGGTGCTCGACTGACACATTGGGATTGGAACAAGGAGACGCTTTTCTCACCAAGAGCAACGTTAGCATTCACACCTGCTAAGAATGAGAACCTTGTCTATCGATTTTCTACAGGTGTCTATTATCAGACACCTTTCTATAAGGAAATGCGTGATACGGTAACTGTGAATGGCAACACCATGGCTTTTTTGAATCCTGACATCAAGTCGCAGCAGAGCATCCATTTTGTGCTGGGAATGGAATATAAGTTCAAAGTCACCCAGCGACCATTCAAGTTCACGGCAGAAGCATACTATAAGGCACTTAATAACCTCATTCCCTATAATATAGACAATGTGCGTGTTGTCTATTATGGAGGAAATATCTCTAAGGGTTATGCTGCAGGGCTTGA